>Ga0137323_1000090_pt1 | contig 25336 bp, 17 predicted proteins | sample EasRivERMZT423_2_FD_102285 | JGI IMG/M metagenome (GOLD analysis project Ga0137323, IMG submission 102285) | Soil microbial communities from meander-bound floodplain in the East River, Colorado, USA - East River MetaG ERMZT423_2 | ecosystem: Environmental > Terrestrial > Soil > Floodplain ... | reverse complement strand
TCAGCTATTTGGATCAGACGGCTGCTAACATCACCCCGGACAAGTTTTTCTTGCCATTCGCACCGCTTCCCGATGTAGAGCCTACGATTTACTTCGGCTTCGACAAAGGCTTTCAAGGAGGCCCGATACGCCTTTATGCCGCCGCAAAGGAGTTGCCGGTGGATGAGCGAAATAAACCCAAGTTCGAATGGACTTTTGAAGCGGATAACCGGTGGAAAACCGTGCTGGCCGAAGACGAGACGAATGCCTTCACCAGACCGGGGATTATCACTTGGACCATTCCGGGAGAGTTTCAAAAGCGGGAGCGCTTTGGCGAGGCGTTGCACTGGGTGCGCGCCAGTTTGGTGGAAGGAGTTTGGACCGAAGCGCCCGTTCTTTCTGGCCTCTTCCTCAATACAGTCAGGGCCCTCCAGGCGCGGACCATCCTCGATGAGATTCTAGGATCGAGCGACGGAACCGCCGGCCAAATCTTCCGTTTCGCGCAGCTTCCGGTGCTCAAGCAGGAAGAGATCGGTGTGAAGGAGGAGATCCGCGTGCGCGAAGTGCTCACGGACGAAGAAAGGGATGGGTTGATCGCAGCGGAAGGCAAAGACGCAGTTTTTGAAATCCGGGATTTGGAAGGGCGCGTGCTCGAAAGCTGGGTGCGATGGCGCGAAGTGATCGAGCTCTTCAACTCCACTGGTGAGAGTCGCGATTACCGGCTTGATCGCGCCAGCGGCGAACTCCAGTTCGGCGACGGCAAGCATGGAAAGATTCCACCCGTTGGAGGCGATAACATTCGAGCCTTTTCCTACCAGGCTGGCGGAGGGGCCGCCGGCAACGTGCGTGCCGGTCAAATCAATTCTCTGGTAACTTCGGTCGGTGGCATCGACTCCGTCATCAATCCCGTGGACGCCGGCGGCGGTTCGGAAAGAGCCACACCGGAACAAATGCTGGAAATCGGCCCGGCGCAGATCAGCAACCGAGGCCGCGCCGTCACTCCCGAAGACTTCGAGTGGCTCGCCAAAGAAGCGTCCCGGGAAGTCCGCAAAGCCCGCTGCATCGCCAGTCGGAACCCCCAGGGGCGTCGGGAATCGGGCTGGGTCAGCGTCTATATTGTTCCCGATTCCACCGAACCGCTCCCGATGCCTTCCCTCGAGCTGCGGCGCTCGGTCACTCGTTACCTTGCTCGGCGTGCCGACCTCAACATCGTGGGCCAGGAACATATCTTCGTTGCCGCTCCCGAATACGTCAGGGTGGGAGTCGAGGTGACCGTATTCGCCAGGTCCCTCGATGACACGGCGGTCGCCGAACTCAATGTCCGGAAAAAACTGGACACGTTTCTTCATCCACTGACCGGCGGCCCGGGCGGAACGGGCTGGGAATTCGGCCGCGAACTCGCCGCTTCGGACATCTATCTGTTGCTCGAAGAAATCGACGAAGTGGATCACGTCGGCGAGATCCTGTTGCGGTTTAACGGCCAGGAGAGCGCCATGCGGACGGAGACCGACCCGAATGCGTTGGTTGCCGGTGGCGAGCATCTCATCACCATCAGCGTCGCGAATGGAGGATAGCAACGTGTCATTGCCCAAGCCCAATCTCGACGACAAGCGATTCTTCCAAATCGCGGAGGAAGCCCGAGCGCTGATCCCGACCCGGGCGCCGGAGTGGACCGATCATAACGTCCACGACCCCGGAATTACCTTCATTGAGCTTTTTTCCTGGCTGGTGGAGATGCAGCACTACCGCCTCAATCGCGTCTCCGATGAAAGTTTCCTGAAATTTTTCGGCCTGGTCGGGCTCACGCCACGGCCCCGCAGTCCTGCTGAAGTCACCATCTCCTTCGATTTTCCTCGCGACAAGGCGCTGTTCGTCCCTGCCGGCGCGAGAGTTGTGCCGACCTCCATCGAGGATTTGCCTTTTGAGACGCTTGATGACTTTTTCCTGACTGCGGTTCAGCTCGTTGAAGTCATCACGCGAGCGGGGGATCGTGAAATCCGTCAAACCTCGGCAGAGGACAACATTGCTGGCCATTACGAAGCATTCGGACCGAATCCGACCATCGGCAACTCGCTGAGTTTGGCGTTCGACAAGTGGTTCACTGACGAAGAAGAAATCCGTTTGTCCATCTCTCTTTTCGAGGAAGACCTCCGGCATCGAATTCCTCTGCCTGCGGGCGAGCCGGGCTTCGTGCCGTCGGCCAATCTGAATTGGGAGTTCTACTCCCAGGCCGGCTGGGTCACGCTCGAATTGATCGGCGACAGCACGCTTCACCTGTCACGCAGCGGAGACCTGATTTTCCGCGGTACGAATGCGGCCGGCAAATTGGATAACTTGTACTGGATCCGAGCCACTCTGACGGGAGGGAGTTACGAGATTCCGCCAAGAATAGCCGCGATACGAACCAACTCTATCCGAGCACGCCAAGTGGAAACCATCGTCAACGAGCCTCTCGGCATGGGTTTGAATACGCCGGATCAAACGGTACGCCTCAAGAAATCACCCGTGCTCGTCGATTCGGGCCACTCCAGTGGCCGTTTTCTGGCAGGTGAAGTTCTGGACTGGCAAGCGCTGGTCTTTCGCCTCGCGATCATTGCACGCGGCAGGCCGACCACGGAGAAACCGGACAAGTTCGTTCCTCCGGCGCAGGCCGCTGCTGTTTTCGGCGTGGCGGATAAACTCGGCGAGGAGGCTAAGCAAATACTTCGTGATTCCAGGTTTACCGATCCCGGCCAGGCGAAGTTTGCCGAACTCCACGAGAAAGCGCAGTATAGGTATCCACTCGCACAGTCCTTCAATCAGCTCCTGGAGAATTCTTACCTGGACACAGGCCGTCCGGACGATTGCCTGAAGACTGACCAGCTACGTCAATTCAACCGCCTGCGCCTTCAGCGGGTGTTCCCCGATCTGCTGTTGAGCGACCGCGTGGAAATCCAGACAGGCAGACCTGTGTCGAAAGTGGAAGACGAGGCGATGAGTTGGGTCTCGTGGATGCGCGTGGCCGATTTTTCGGGCTCCGGCCCGAAGGATCTGCACTACGTCCTGGATCCGGAAACCGGCGTGATCCACTTTGGCAATGGCCTCAACGGCAGGGTGCCTCAGATCACCGAGCACATCCGCGCCCGGTTCTACCGGCATACGCGCGCCGATGCCGGTAACGTCACTGCTGGACTGAAGTGGTCGTTATCCCTGCCTTTGGGATCAAAGTGCCCGGGTGGCTCGCCCGAACCCAGGGTGACGGGAACCAACTTCGGCCCCGGAGAAGGAGGCGCACTCGCCGAGACCATCGAGGAGGCGAAGTTCCGTTCGCGCCAGGTGTTTCGCACGCCACAGCGCGTTCTCACGGCGGAGGACTATGAGTCACAGACACTCGGCACGCCCGGCCTGCGTGTGGCCCGCGCCAAGACCATGCCCAACCACCATCCGGACCTGCCAAAGATTCCTTATCCCGGCGATGTCACCGTCGTCGTCGTGCCGGCGGCCCGCGGTGCAATCCAGCCTGGAGTCGAACCTCCGTCGCCGAGCCAGGGATTCCGGGACACCGTCCGCAATTTCCTCAACTCCCGCCGCATCGTCGCCACCAACATACATGTCATCGGCCCGAAGTGGATCCCGGTGCGAGTGAGCGCTCGCGTTTTTCTGAGGAAGGGTGCGTCCACCGAACGGGCGCGGCAGAATCTTGAACAAGCACTCAACGAATTCCTGAATCCTTATACGGGTGGGCCGCAGCACGGCAAAGGGTGGCCCTTTGGGCGCGCCGTCGTCCCGTCTGAGATTTACCAACTTCTCGCCAAAGCCCCTGACGTGGAATACGCGACCGACGTCGGCTTGAACGGTAATGCGACGGAGCAGCCTTTCCGGCTTCCATCTACCGGCCTCCCGTATCCTGGCGCACATAACTTGGATATTGTTCCGTTTGAACTCAGGAACCAAACCGCGCCCGTAAGCAAGTCCCGCGGGAAAGGAGGACACTGCCATGCGTGATCGCGAGTTCCGGGTTCAGATCCTTGATACGCCCCAGCAGTGGCAAAGCGGTTTGCCAGTCGGCTTAAACGTGGATGCAAGCGGACTCTCCCTGTTCGCCACCCCTTCGTTTGAGACGTGGTTGGACCGCTCGGGCGCGGGAGGCGACATCGTGACCGACGAATGCGGCCAGACTTGGTGGATTGCGCTCGACGCCACTTCGCACTGGACCCTGTTCCGAAACGATCCTGGCACAAAAGAAACCGAACGAGTCATCACGCTGCATGACTGCGATGACATCAAGCCGCGCAAGCTGTGGCTTACACGCGATCATCTTCTGATCTTCGATGAGCGGAGGGCCCGCATTCTCGGGCTCAGCCGCGCAAACTATCAGATTCTTTTTGAAGTCTCCGCCGACCAGAGAGAACTCATCGACATCGACTTTGACCGCCGTTCAGCCTTCCAGTCGCTGAGCAGGCGCGAAGGGCAATTCTGGCTTTGCCCTTTGCCGATGCCACCGGCGGATGTTTCTGACCGCCAATGCCGCGTTTTGAAAGACGCACACGATCCAGTGGCTCTCGCGGTATCACCGGAAGGGTGGATTTACGTGCTCGACGCAGGTTTGGGGCGGTTTCTGCGGTTGCGTCCGGACCAGGAGAAGCCGGACCAGCTAGCGGCTCCTTCAGAGAAAATCTTGAAGCACTTCAAGCCTTCGGTGTTTGAGATAGACTCCCGTGGCGTGGTCTTCCTGGCCTCGAGCTCGCCCGCGAAACTTTATCAATTTGACGCCGACGGAAGTCGGATCGGCGAAACCAACCTGCCTAAGGAAATCGGCGCTGTTACCGGCATTGGCTTTGATAAGCACAAGGGTGTTTACATCGCGACCGACCGCGGTCTTGCCCGGTTCAATCTCAACATCACGCCCGTGGGGCAGTCTGGCGTTTATTACTGCCGCGCGCTCGACAACGGAGAACCTGAAGGGCTGTGGCATCGTTTGGAATTCACGGGCACTCTTCCGCTGAAAACCAGCGTGGAAGTCTCCTATTATGCCTCCGGGGAAACCGCTCTGAAGGTGGCTCATGACCACGTGTTGGATTCGAATGATTCGACAGAGCAAAAGCAAGAGGAGATCGAGAAGCTGCTTAAGCCGCTTTGGAATCGCCCTGGCATGCGAGCAGGCACAAAGGATGAGGAACCGGGGGAAATCTTCCGAGGCTTGCTCTCGCCGGAAGACATAACCTCAAAGCCAGCGGGCTCCCCTCACGACATGCTGTTCCTTCATAACAAGGGACGCTTCCTATACCTCAAGCTGAGGCTCACCACCTTTGATGAAAAGAATCGGCCATTGGTTCGAAGCGCGCGCGTTTTTTATCCAAGAAAGTCGTACCTTCGCTATCTTCCTCCGGTTTACAGGGAGGATGCAGCCAGCGCGGCATTTCTCGAACGGTTTCTTCCGCTGTTCGAGACGGTTTTTGAAGGCATCGAAGAAGAAATCACCGGTCTCTTTCGTTATTTTGATCCGCAGTGGGGCCGCCGCGAGTTCCTGCCTTGGCTCGCTTCCTGGATTAATCTCACGATCGACGAGAATCTGCCTGAAGACCGCATCCGCCAACTCGTTCTCAGCGCTCCCGAAATCTTCAGTCGGAAAGGCACCCCGTTCGCCTTGACCCGATTCCTGGAGATCTACACAGGCAAACGGGTGATCTTAGTGGAACACTCGCGCATGATCCGGCCGCTCGTGCTGGGAGCAGGGCTGCCGATCGGCCTCAGGACAATTCTCATGCGTTCCGGAAAGGACGGCTTCCACCTCGGCGATACCAGCGTCCTGGGTCATGCTGTCCTCCGCGCCGGGGCACCCGCTCCAGAAGAAGCTTTTCTCTCCTTCGTCCGAAGATTCTCGATTTTTGTCGATCTGGACCGGGAGGATTTTGTGAGGCGGAAAGAGACATTGCAACGCATCATTGACGAGCAGAAGCCCGCCCACACCATTTGCTCTATCGGTGTTATCTCCGCTCACAACCGCGTGGGGATGGCGCAACTCGGCATCAACTGCACGGTGACAGAGTCTCAGCCATACCGCGTGGGCCTCTCACCCCTCGGGGAAGCCTCGGCCATCGCCAAAGGTCCGCCCGCCCCGCGCATCGAACGTGGCGGGCGGTTCGGCGGAAGGGAAAGGATCTAATCTCGTGACCTACAGGAAAGGCAATACACTATGAAGCCGGAAAAAGATACCAAGTGCGGCGTCTGCGCGACTCCCTATTTTGAAAGAAACAACTTCTTCTACGGAAAGCAGATCACCGTTCGTGATTCCGTTCAGGAACAGTCTTTCTTCGACGAAAAGCGGCGCCTGATCAATCGAATGGTGCTGGGTTGGGGCGTCGTCTGCGGGCTCGACGTTCACTGGGACGTCGAAGAGCACGAGTTCGTCGTCTCTCAAGGGCTCGCCTTGGATTGCTGTGGCCGGGAGATTTTGGTGTGTGAACCAGCGCGCATCAAGTTCGAGGCTTACGAGGAGCATTGCCATTGCGCCCGCGAAAAGCGAGAACCTCCCAAAGGCCGCTATATCCTTTGCCTCAAATATATCGAGTGCAAAACTGAGCCGGTGGAGTTGCCGCCGCTCTGCTGTGACTCAAAGGAGCGCAAGGAAAACAACCGCATCCGGGAAAGTTCCCGGCTGTGGCTTAAGCTATGGGAGGATGGCAAAAAGCCAGAGGAAGTGTGTCTGAAGCATGCCTATGGGCACATTGCCTGCATCGATCGCTTCAAAAAGCCCATCAGCGAGATCAAGGACACCCCTTCGTGCATAACTCCCACCATACACGATTATCTCTGTGCGCGCAGTAAGGAGGGCTGTCCGGAATGTGAATGTTGCGACTGCGTGGTGCTTGGAGTCATCTCTGTCGAGAAGAGCCATGAGCATGGACCAGGGCCCGAGCACGAGCAGCGTGATCCGGGGCAACAGCCGACCGCTCAAGAACACCAGCAGACTTCTCGGGCCCCGAGCGACGACCGGCCTTCCGTTCAGATTGATACGTGCACCTACCGGCGGTTGGTGTACGGCAATCCCCTGCTCTACGACCTCATCTATTGCCACCACGGAGATTTGCCCCACATCGTCGATTTCAGTTGGCGCAAACTGACCCACCCCAGACGCGAAGTGGATTGGAACACGTTTCTCCGGATGATGAAAGATGGACTCACGCTGACATTCGACCAGGAAATGAACCCTGATTCTTTGAACCCTCACACCTTCCTGGTCACCTTCCTCGACACCGACGAAGGAACCGGGACGATTCTTTCCAAGCGCATTCCCGCCAAGCGCATCGAATCGAAGCGCGAGCGCTGCTTCACCGCGAAGTGGATTCCCGATCCGGAGTGGGCCTTCGACGAGCTGAAAAGGAAGCACAGTGAGCTCGCCGACGGTGTGGACATTGAAATCATTGTTCGCGGCAGCAGAGTTTGGAGCAGGAACGGAAAAGCCCTGGACGGGGATTTTGTCGACGACAAGCTGCCGACGGGAAATGGCGTGCAAGGCGGTGATTTCGTCGATTGGTTCAAAGTTCGCCCCCGCAGTGAGGCAAAAGAGCCAGCCAAGACCTATGAAAACTTTTGAAGTCAAATTGAAACCAGCAATGGAGCCGCAACCATCGTAAAAAAAGGAATCCCATTATGACCGCCAACCAGAATAAGACTGTTTGCGACTACAACAAATTCAGACGGCCCCGCTACTTCCACGGAATGCTGCTCGACGACAAGGATTTTCTCGACGAACAGAGCTACCATGCCGACAAAAGGCGGCTCCTCAACCGCACCCTGCACGGTTCGGGGGTCGTTTGTGGCCTGGACTTGAACGCCAAGTGCGGCGGCCAGGCGATCGAAGTGACCCCAGGACTCGCCCTTGATTGCTGTGGAAACGAGATCTGGGTCAGCCATGCCGTAGCGCTCGATCTCTCCAAACTGCTGCCCCCTAAGGAGCCCCCTAAAGATAAGGACTGCAAAGAGGACGGGGATGAAGCTGACGAGAAACGCAAAAGCTACTACCTCGGAATTCGCTATCAGGAGAAGGCTTCCGATCCCGATTCCGTTTATCTGCCCGGGGCGGGCTGTGAAGAGCGCACCTGCGAGTATTCCCGTTACAAGGAAGGGTTTTGCCTGGAAATCGCCGAGTGTTGCCGCAAGAAAGCGGAGCCAGGAATTCTCAAACAGTTCTGCGAGTGCAAGGAGCATTGCAAGCCGGAAGAGAAGAAGCTTCACGACTGCTGGCAATGCCAGGAACTCAAAGGAACGGAAGAAGGAAAGGAGAAGGAAGGACGGGACCAGCAAAAGGAAAAGGAAAGGCAAATGGAATACTGCCGGTGCCTGCTGCTCGAAGAGTTCTGCGAGCAATCCGTTCCCTGTCCCGATTGTTGTTCCTCCTGCTGCCACCCCTGCCACGTCATTCTCGGAAGAATCGACGTCGATGAGAAAGGATGCATCCTTGAAATCTGCATTAATGATTGCCGCGAATACGTGATCACCGGACCCATGGTGAAGCACGTGATCGTCAGCACCTTCGCCGGCCTCGACAAAGGCTTCTTCGAGCTGACGGTGGGGAGGAAAACCAAGGAGATCCCGGACATCGAATCATTGGCTGCCAACCCCATCAAGGCATTGTGTTGGTACCTGCGGAACTTCATCGTCGAGAAAGGCTGCCTCACGTTGTTGGACACCTTGTCGGAAACCTGCAAAGCCATTTTCAAAATACCGAAGTACGCCACCGAACAGGCGCAGCAAGCTATGGCCCAGCAAGTCAACAAGCAGGAAAAGCATCAAACAGAGGTTACGCGACAACTGCTGACCTTTGTCCCTAAAGGCGAACACGAGAAGCTGAGGAAAGAGCTGCTTGAGCGGGTAGATTCACTTCAGAAAAAGCTGGAGGAAGAAATCAAGAAGCGTCCGAAGTAGCCGCCCCCTAATAGCTGAGTTTTTGGTGAGAGCGCAAGATGGATCGGCAAACCTTAGCCAGGACTCCAAAGCCGGGCGACCGGGCTGATCAGAAGCGTGCCAAGCCACGAGCTCAGGCGGGCGCTTCCATCCATCCTCTCCTCACCCTCCAACGATCCGTCGGCAACCAGGCCATGCAGCGCCTGGTGCAATCCCCCCGCATTCAGGCACAGCTCCGGATAAGTCCGGAGAAGAAATCCAAGGAGCCCGCTGTTCAACGGTCCTCACTCAGCCCATTGCGTCAGCATCCCCAACCGAACGAAGGGTTCATCGAATCCCGCAGGCCCTTGCGCCAGCATCCGGAGCCGGACGAAAAGCTCAACGGATCTCCAAGCCTCCTCCCGCAGCCCAAGGAGCTGGCCGCTCCCGCCGCGCCCTCCGCCAAAACCTCGGCGATGCCCGAAAAAACCGCCGGACCCGCTCCCGAGTCTGCCCCTTCCTCCGACAAGGGAGAATCCGCAGCACCCGGTCCCGCTGCTTCGGCAGGAGAGCATGCCGTGCTCGCGGAGGACAAGCCTGCCGGTGGCGCGGAGGGAAAAGCCGGTGCCGCGGAAACCGAGGCAGCCGAGGCCAAAGGCCAAGCCAAGCCCGCGGCCAAGGGCGAAGCGCCGGTAGGTGAAGCCGCACCGGCCAGCGCGGCGGGCGCCGCCGTCGCCGTGAAGCTGCACATGCCCGAGCCGCCGAGCGGACCGTCCCCCGGGACGATGAAACGGATCGGCGGCGTTCAGCAGCGCGCCGGCGGCACCGCGGCAGCCAAGGCCGCGCTGCCCGCAAGCGGCACTCAGGTCGGCGCTGCGCGTCAGGCGGTGGACCAGCCTGACGCCGAAGCGAAGGCCCACGCGCAAGCCGATCTGATGGCGATGCTCGGCGATAAGGCCGCGCCGAGTCCGGAGATCGTCAAGCTCTGTGAGCGCATCCGCAAGGTCATTCGCGAGAAGCGCCCACCCGACGAAGACGCGCTGATGGAGGCCAAGCCGGAGGGCGAAGCGCTCAATGCCGGCAATCAGCTCAACTCCACTGTCGAGGGCGAGACCAAGAAGGTCCAGGACAACTACAGCGCGATCGACAACCCACCAGCCGGTGCGCCGCCGGCCAAGGGCCAGGAACTTCCGGGCCAGCCAGACGCCGCCGCCACTCCCGCGGTGAACGCGAAAGCGGCGACTCCCGACCCGGTGCCGGCCGACAACGTCTCGCTCGACGCCGACGCGGAGGCCAGCAAGAAGAAGATACAGGACGCGGGCATGGAAACGCCCGCGGCGCAACTTATCCAGGCCGGGCCAGTGGCCGAAGCACGCAGCGCGCAAGGCGAGCTCGATCAGGCTGCGAAGGAAGATCCGGCCAAAGTGCTCGCCGGGCAAAAGGAAGCGCTCGCCAAGGCGGAAGACAACATGGCGGTGCTCCAGCAGGAGGCGTTGGCGGCGCTCATGAACTCGCGCGCCGCGACGACAAAGGGCGCGACGTCGCAACAGCAGGGCATGGTCCTCACAGAAGAGGCGAAGCGGACCAAGGCCAGCGCCGAGGCGCAGCAGATCTTCACCGACGCGCAGAAGGACGTCACGGTACTCCTTAAGCCATTGGCATCAAACGCCATCGACGAGTGGGAAGCGGCCAAGACGTTGTTGGTCGCACAGTTCAAGGCCGATCTGTCCATCGTCCAGGAGCGGGTCAAGGAGCGACATGCAGGCGTGGGCGGGTTCGTCGTCGGTTTGTGGGACGCCGTGACCGGACTGCCTGGCTGGGCGATCAAGGCCTACGACGCGGCAGAGCTTAACTTTGCAGATGGCGTAATCGCCAAGATCACGGAGATCTCGGTCAAGGTCAACACGGTGATCGCGACCTGCGAGCTGCTGATCAAGACGGCCCGCGATCGCATCGCCAAGATCTTCTCCGAGCTTGGCGGGTCGCTCACCGATTGGGCCGCGGAGCAGCAGGCCAAGTTCGACGGGCAGCTCGACAAGTTGCACGACCAGGCGATCGCGACCCGCGACAACTTCAACAAGGACTTGATGGACCGCTCGAAAGAAGCGGTGGACGAGGTACGTGCCGAAATCTCCGAGCTGCGCAAGAAAGCCGGAGGACTCGTTGGCCGCATCGTCAGCGCGATCAACCGGTTCATCGAGGATCCCGTCAAGTTCATCATCGAGGGCTTGCTCGAGTTGTTAGGCATCCCGCCGGCGGCGTTCTGGGCCGTCGTGGCGAAGATCAAGAAGGTAATCAAGGACATTGCCGACGACCCGCTGAAGTTCGCCAGCAACCTGCTCGAGGGATTGGCCGCGGGATTCGGAAAGTTCTTCGACAACTTCGGCACGCACCTGCTCAAGGGATTCCTGACCTGGCTCCTTGGGGACATCAAGGGCGTTCAGATCCCCAAGGACGTGTCGGTGAAGAGCATCATCACCTTCTTCCTGCAGTTGATGGGGATCACGTGGCCGAACATCCGCAAGATCCTCGTCAAGCTGATCGGCGCCAAGAACGTCGCGCTCATCGAGAAGGTCTACTCGCTGGTCTCCATGCTGATGGAGAAGGGGCCCGAGGGGATCTACGAGATGATCAGGGAGAAGCTCGATCCCCAGTCGATTGTCGACCAGGTCGTCCAACTGGCGGTCGACTTCATGGTCTCCGCGATCATCAAGCAGGTCACCGCGCGCATCATCGCGTTGTTCAATCCCGTCGGCGCCATCGTGCAGGCGCTCGAAGCGATCTATCGCGTGCTCAAGTGGATCTTCCAGAACGCGGCCAAGATCTTCACCCTCGTCGAAACGGTCGTGAACGGCATTGGCGACATCCTGGCCGGCAATACCGGCGGCTTCGCGGCCGCGGTTGACAAGGCGCTGGGGATGCTCATCGCGCCGGTCATCGCCTTCATCGCCGACTATTTGAGCCTGGGCGATCTGCCGTCCATCATCGCTGAAAAGATCAAGAGCATGCGGGAATGGATCCTGGGCCTGATCGAGACGGCCCTCACTTGGATCGTCGAAAAGGGCAAGGCGCTGCTCGCAGCAATTGGGATTGGGAAGAAAGACGAGAAGAAGGACGACAAGGGCGGGACCCCGCACGAGCAGGCGGTCCACGCCGTGGCCACGACATTAGCGCAGCCCGTGGCCGGCGAGCCTCTCGGCTACAAGGAGCCTCGGGCGGCAAAGGAGAAGGAGGCCGACTCACTCGTCGCGATTCACAACGACGGGCTTGCGACGGAGCACGTGAAGATGTCGGTCAAGTTCGCCGACCCAGCGTCCGACGAAGATGACCAGGATCTCGACTTCACGGTAGTCATCGCCCCGAACAATACTGACGAAAAGGGCGCTGTCGCGTTAGCCGTCCCGGAACCTATTGCTGGTCCACATCGGGTCGAGCGCAAGGCCCCCCCGTTCTCCAAGGAGGCCGAGCAATCGCATCACGTACCTGCCAAGGCCTTGGGCAAGGGAGTCGCGCTGTTCCTTTCCGAAGCGGCGCAGAAGCTCGGAGGAAAAGACTGGAAGGATGTTCCTTACGCAGCAACTATCGGCAATGCATTGCGCAAACGCGCTGGTGAAAACGAGAAGGCCGCTGATCCCGGCGACGGGCTGAGCGCGATCCTGCTATCTGAAAAAGCACACAAGGGCGACAGCGGCGCTCACAGCAAGCTGAACGCCGGCAAAGTCCTCAAGGATATCGACGAGAACCCGGCATTGGAGAAAATCGCCCTAGTCAAGCGGCAAACGGCAAATGAGATCGGTGTGTATATTTCGGTCAATCCGCGCACCACAAGCTGGCGAGACTTTCTCGACGACGCATGGGAAGCAATCAACAATCCAGATTTCAAGGCTAAGCCTGATCAGCCGAAGTCCGCGAAGAATGCCGTCGAGCTCATCCTGAGCAACGCACGGAAGAAATTCGTGGAGGCGGAATCGACGTCGGAAGCATTTCTTCAAGTGCATGTCGTGGACGCGGTCAATCAAGTCATTGACGAGGGAGTCGGCCAGGCGTACACACGTGGGAAAGGACCGGTGGCAAGCGGCATGAAAAGCGCCAAATTTGGAACGGCGGCGGGACGGGAGAAGGCACTCGGTGACCTCGACGGATATTTCGCGTCGAGCTGGCAGCAATTCCGCGACCCGATCGACGTTTGACGGTTCGACTGGAGGGACGATGGACAGCTTAAAGAGTTGGCTCTCCGAGATTGACAAATCCGTTCGCGCACTCGGACGCGAAGGGTCGTTGGATATCATCACGCCGCCCGACGCCGCTCTATCACGCACGGTCGCAGGCGAAGGGTTTCCCGGCGTGCTGCCACTTTGGTCGGGACACCTGCAGACTGTGGGTCTGCTGGCAGCCCCGTCTGTGGCTCCGCATGCCTGGCCTGCCGTCGTCCTGGCACGAGGACAAGCACTTACTTTTGCCACCGATGCGCGAACGCTCCTCCCGCAACTCATCGTCCATCGCGTGCTCTCCAAGCTCCCCGCCACGGCTGAGCGCTTAGCAGATCGCTGGCGCGAGATAGAACCGAAAGTCTTGACGCTGCACCGGATCCTCGGCGGGAGCGACGAGCTGTTGAACACGGTCATTGCGGCCGTCCGCGATCCTGGGACCCGCCTGCTGTTTACGTTCCGTCCGGGCCACGAGGCTGAGTTCGAAGCGGCGCACAGCAGGCTAGCGCGGCAGATCGAAACATCCGAGCCTTTCGTCTGCTATGCTGATTGGCTCGACGCCTGTATCGAAGGGCGGTGGAGCGCGGCGGAAGCTCCGGAACGCTACGGGCCGTGGGGCAGGCGAGTGTTGTGCTGGGCGTGCAGGCTCAGGTATCGGCAGCCAGCGGTTCTCACGCTGCCCGCTGCCTGGGTGTACAGGGTTATCGAAGGGCATGCGGGCATCGATTCCGGCGTTCCCACTCGCGCGACGTGGGCCGCACGCCCCGGTGCAGCATCCGGAGAGACCGCGCTGGTCGAGGCGGCAGAGTCCATCGTCAACGAGTCGCCGTCAGGCGATCCCGTCGCCGATGGACTTGTGAAAGCGCTGACGAGCGAAGGCGCGTCATATCGAGGCTACGCTCACGCCGAGGCGGTGGTCGCGCTCGACGAACGGGACGAACCCCAGCGGGCGTGGGGCGCACTGCAGTCCGCGGCGTGGTGGGCAGCGCGCAACACCGGCCAAGCCCCGCAGGCGATGCTCGACGGCGCACGGTTGCTGGCTGAGCGCCACAAGTGGGTCGATATCCATTGGGTGGTGGAGCGTGCGACAAAAGGGGCGTGATGTGTGGGTCACCATTATGAAGGATGATCAGCTCAATCGAAAATCCACCGTGATCGACGAGTCGTCACTCTGGAGCACCTCTGACCGGTCACGCTGGTTTCTTATCAAAGGCAGCGTCACGCCGCCCGCCGGCTCGACACCGATTCGAAGCCTGTCGGGAGAGTCAGCGCTCGTGGATCTGGGCTGGCTCACTCCGTTCGAAGTTACCGAAGACCAAGCCCGTCGGTGGGCGAAAGACCAGCTCGGGCAGACGCTCGATGAACTCAAACACGGCATCGACGAGAGGCTGGCTGACCTCCGCCGGCAGCTCGAGGAGAAGAACCGCACGCCCGTCACGGAGAATACCACCGTGACGCCCAACGCCGCGCCTGCGCTCTTCGAGCTCCTGAAGAAGCTGCCAGGTGTAATCGGCAACAGCCTTTCGGGCGATGAGCAGCGCGTGGAGTCGGCGAAGACCGAAATGGCCGATCTCCAACGGCAGCTCAAAGAGGCCGGTATCGACCTCGACGAACGCTTCACGAATTTCCCCGACCGATTGGCCGAACTGCGCAAAAAACGCCCGTCGAAACCAGATTAGACGATCGCTCGGGCGGCGTCTCCATCTACCGCCGCCCACTGACGCTGTGCTGGTGCATCTTCAACGGGCAAGGCTAAAAACAATTATGCATAAAGAAGACGAAAAGATGCGAACCGAAATCGCCGGCGGCCTCCGCTACACGCACTCGCGGGCCAACGCGAACACCGCGAAACTGCTCGAAGTCACCGCCTTTGCCTACGCGGCCATCGAGATCCTCGCCGAACGCGGCTTGATTACCATCGAGGAACTCGACCAGCGCAAGAAAGTGGTCGCCGGGCGTTTGATGGAGAAATTCCGCAAGGATGGCATCGGCGCCGCCTATCAAGACCCCGAGTACGAGAAGTACAGCTATGAGGGTGGCGTGGAGATCGATTGCGCCAGCCGACTCCATCTCTGCAAAGCCGCCTGCTGCCGCCTTCGCTTCGCACTTTCGCGGCAGGACGTCGAGGAAGGCATCCTGCAGTGGGATTTCCGCCATCCTTATTTTATCGCCAGCAACGAGGATGGCTACTGCCGCCATCTCGACCGCAAATGCTTCGGCTGCTCGGTCCACAAGAACCGGCCAGTGCCCTGCCGCGCTTACGACTGCCGCCAGGACAAGCGCATCTGGAGCAATTTCGAGGAGCGAATCGTCAGCCCCGATCTCGCCAAGCTTTTCCCGGCCCCGGAACAGGCGGCACTTCCACCCGAACGGCAGACGTGATTCACTTGTCCTGTAATGGCGCAATCGACAACAATCATCCCAGTCGCCGGAGGCAAGGGCGGCGTCGGCAAGTCCTTTCTGACCGCTAATCTGGCCGTTGCTCTGGCCACGCGTGGGCATTCCACGATTGCGGTCGATCTCGACCTCGGCAATTCCAATCTCCACAGCTTCCTTGGTCTCGAAAACCGCTATCCCGGCATCGGCGAATACCTCCACAAGGCCCTTGACCGTCCCCTCTCCGATCTGGTGGTGCCCACTGAGGTTCCTGATCTTCGTTTCATCCCTGGCGACGGCCGCATGCCGTTCATGGCGAACATCACTCATCACCAGAAGAAGGCTCTTATTCGGGCGATCAGACAACTCTCCGCCAGGTACATCCTGCTTGATCTCAGCGCCGGCACCAGTTTCAACACCCTCGATTTGTTTCTCATCAGCGATCAAGGCATCGTCGTCACCACCCCCGAGTATCCGTCCATCATGAAGATGTTGGTCTTCCTGAAAAACCTCGTTCTGCGCGCCTTCGAGCAGAATCTGCGCAGCAAGCCGGCGCTGGTGGCCTGCCTCAATGAGATGTACAACCAGAGCATGGCCTCCCCGACCTTTACGACGGAGGCTTTGCGCAAACACGTGGCCGGCACCAACAAAGCTGCCGCGGCCGAAATTGGTCAGATCTGCCACAAGTTGCGCCCCCGCGTCGTTTATAACATGATGGAGAGTCTTGAGGACACGGCTATTTTTGCTCGCATCAACCGTTCGCTGTCGGATGTTTTGTCCATCGAATGCGATCACTTCGGAGTCATTCCTTATGACTCCAAGGTGCGCCGCTCCATGAAACAGCCGGGAATCTTCCTTCCTGGCAACCCAGACTCGACAACCACGCAAACTATCGATCGTATCGCTGACCGGATTGTCAGGTACTGGGATGAGCCCATCGTCGGGAGCGCAGAACTGCTCACCAATTACGCGCGTGGTCTATTTAGCGGAACCCAAACCACGGCTAAGTCACAATAGCGCACCCGATAGCCGCTCCGCCAGCCTTCGTCGCACCTCCTTTCTTGTTGAGCACTCTTCAAGTCTCGATTCCGGCTCGATCTGCGTGGTTGTTCTGTTCAGCGCGAAAATGAGGACTCACGCCAGGAGATTCGTCTATTACCGGATGACGAGCCAGGAATAATCTCTCTCAAAAAGACAGTTCGTGAGCGATATGATTACAAGGAGGAACATGAAGAAGTTCTTCAAGAAGACATTGACATCGAGGTGCCGGCCCACAGCAAAGTTACTCTGACCATCCACTGAAAGAACATCGTAGAAGTAAGCGCCGTAGTTCAAAGGAGTAATTCTGGGAAAACTAGGGTGTATTGAACCTTCCTTGTTGTCGGGCGTTATTTATGATTGCGTACGGTATGACGAGACCCGCGCCACCTAACATTTGTCAAGATTGGGCGGGGGTTCCACAACCCTTTCACCCTTCCCCGGGTAACAATCTTAAGGCAAATCGCCAGGGCAGGTGGCGCGTGCAATACTTTGATGCCTCCCCAGCCGACAGAAACTCCGGCGCCGTTTTGCCGCTGCGGCGGATGCGCGCAGCCTCTTCAAAGTCGTTTTCCAGCGTGCAAATCCATCGTGATCGTTCTCAGATCTTAACAGCCACTAAGGCGCGGGTTTGAGTGTACCGGCTTTCGGGGTTGATCAAAGTGAAGTAATGCACGAGTACTTCCTGCGTACTAAACGACTAGTGACAGCGTAGTTGGTACCGGTGGTCGGACTCGGACCAAAAAAGCGGCAACAACGAGCGAAAAATACATTTCCTGTGAAGTTAGTCAACCACTACTCAGCCACTAAGCAGTGATCAGAAGCTCATGGTCTTCGTAATATTTTCGCTCTTGCATGGAATCTGGCCCTAACGACACGAACCGAGATGGCTAACGGCGGTTCGCTCCACTCGCATGGTTCGGCGGCGTAATCGTCATTTTGGAACTAATCGTCGGCGATGAAATGCATGGGAAACGACTCCGATGATAATCATACCCAAAAGGCAAAGCGACACCGAGCTTGGCTCCGGCACTACGCTCAGACTGGAAATGGTTGCGATGGCGCTCGATTTGCCGGCGGACAAAGTCAAGTGAGAGTCTAGAAATTCATTCAGGTCAATAGTCCCGCCTAAAACAGAACCAAGCGTTTGACCGCTTCCGAGATCGTTGATGGAACTGCTGTGAGAGTAATCCAAGAGATAAAACTGCAACACCACCCTATTGCCTGCAATGCTGCCGAAGCCCTGGTTCGAGAAGATATAAATCCAATCAGCATTCCCGGCATTGACTGCCGTAATTGAACTTTGCGAACCGAGGGACCCGCCACTATAGCTTCCCAAAGCTCCTGGGTTAAGGGTGAACTGGAAGGCGATCAAAGCATCGTTGAATCTTGCGGTGTTGATTCGTGCATCGCTGTCGGTGACCGAATCGTCATACCTCAGCCTGCAGGTAAAGGAATCTCCGATGCCAACCGCTGAGGAAAAGTCTGAGTTAGTGAATGTGCCAGTCGCCTCGTATTCGATAATCGCCGCGTCCGAAACAAACGGCAGCGCCACGGCTAAAACACAGGCTCGAAGAATATTGGTTGATGTTTGCATGGGCATCGCTCTGGTTAGGCATTGTGGTCATGGCACCCGCACGGATAGCTCACGAGATGAAACTACTCGCATCACCTTCACGCTCAAGGTTTCCGCATTGGTCTGGCCGACAAGCATTGTCACACGGTTGGTGCTATTCGGCTGAATGGAGATAATCGCCTCGCGGGGACCGCCTGTAATCATATCGCGGGGACCGCCTGGCTGATGGAAAGCAAAGATAACCAATGACGCGCTTGGATTCTCAAACTCAAATGTCGCTTGGTGGGATTTGCCGCTGACGAGGTTACCAGCAGCGTCAATGTAACTTCCAAATCGAACGGTTGGTATCTCCTTGGAACTTGTTGAGCAACCAATGACAAATGCAGCCATCAATGCTGCTCCGATGATGATGTGTAGTGTGCGCATAAGTTTCGACGATGCCTAACGTCCCGGCTCACCGGCCCCGCACCAGTGACGCCGCGTATGGAACAGAGGCGCAATCGCGGGGTTCGGTGCAGCCGGTTTGTTGGGCTAATTGACTTTTCGTTGCTTCCATACCTCACCGCTCAGAAGCACCTTGACGTGCTCCCACTTGAAATCACGCTCTCCTCCACTTTTGCATTCGATCTCATACATCCAGGGGGACCAGTCATCCTTTTCGAGTCGTATCGAAGAAACTCGCCAGTCAATGTTGGTTCCATGTGTCTCGCCCAAGTGGGCCAAAGCTGCCCGAACTGCTGTATCAGGCGAGAGCGGAATCGCATTTGTAGGATTCCAATCAACCTTCGCGTAGTTGGTTAAGTCGGAGGTGACCCATGCTTTCGCCGGTTTCCGGCGTGAACTAATCTGGTCGCACGCTGACATCGTGAAGAGAAGCGCAAACGTCAGAGTCGTGGCCAAAAAGCGTCTGAATTGCATAGGAGTCGTCATTTTCGCCCAACGTCCCGCCTCACCGACCCGGCGCCCGCGGCGTGCAACATGAAACCGTGGCGCTATCGCCGGGTTCGGTGCAGGCGGTTTGTTAGCCCGTGTTTTTCGGAAATAGTGCATCTCTCATCTCCTGCGAAACCAATATTCTTGTGCCGACCGGCAACTCGCCTTTCGTGCGGCCTGGTAAAGAAAGAACCACCCTCCAGCGGCGGTCTATCGAGACGCTCGGGTCTGAAATATTGAAATGTGAGAGGTTGAATTCTGCCGTGGTCTCAAACTGCTGGCCGTCTGGTTTGATCACGGTCACCATATCGCTGCGGGCCTTCCAGCGTCCATTGGGCACCGAAAGGTCGGGACGCAGCACAATTCCGAGATCGCCAATCTCAAAGGAATCCTCGACCGTGAGTGATTCGACGGCACTCATTCTGGGCTAACAGTATAATTAAGCATCAAAAGTGATGCCCTGTTAGGTGAATTAAGCACAAGATTTAAAGCAAACACAACACAATCCCAAAAACTAACTGGGCACGGGAACGGAACGGAACGGGAAATAATTAAGGGCGCGGGGCCTGGTTTGGTCGGGCACGCTCGGCATTGTAAGGCGAGGCGAGGTGTAGCAGCCTTGTTAGCCGACAGACGATGGAGACTCATTGTGCAACAAACTCGTCGGCATCTTCGGACTTGGAGGGCGGCGAGTCAACCTGCTCGAAAACAAAATGTGCTCGATGGCGTTGATGGTATGTGCCGTCGGAGGCGATTCAGGGTCTCCAAGCGCCCACTGGTTGATGGCAAACGACAACTCGGCATCAAGACGACTGAGGACTGAAACATCAGCGTCCGGGCGAAGGCTCGACAACTGCCGCCGCGGAGTCGTGACTAGCTGAAGCCACCACTCAAGGTCTCGTGTCTCCCCAATGCCAAACTTCAGCCACTCAGACAGGTAGATGCGCAATAACACAGCGACCAGGGTGTCCAGGGAAACGGCGTCAACGCCGCCGCTCGTCCACAAATCGGCTGCCTTTCGGAGCACGCCGAGCGCAACGTCGTGCTGCCGATCCCACAGGTAGTCGAACGATGAATCTCCGCAAACTTGAGCCATACAGTGGCGCGATGTCGGCTAACGCAAAGGTCAGCGACGGGGGCCAGTCGCCGATGGCGTTCGATTTGTCTCTGAGCGAATCGGCTGGCTCCCGTTCGCTGGACCGTCTGATTCGACCCTCGTTGTCTCAGTCAACATCTGTAAATCAATGAAAGCGCTGAGGTCCAACTGCACAAACTCCGCCGGCGAAATCAAGCCGCTCTCCCCCGTGGAGTACGCCACCGCATGAGCCATCGGTGACCTCCCGAAGATCCGCTGTGGGACGTTGTCGTAGGGATGGTCGCATACCATGATAATCCGCTTGTCAGCAGCCGCGTCCACGCGCACATCATCCATCCTTGCCATCAACCGCGCCGAACGAATCCACGACGCTCCAGGCAATCGCCCCAAATGCTGCTTAGTCTCTTGGTCAGCCTGATCGTAGCGGAACCTCTGACCGGCATGATCGGCTGCCCACAACTGGAGAACCGTGATGTAGCCATTGCAGGCTGCCAGAGCCGCCGAGTTGCCGCCGCAGTTGGATCTCTTCATGGCTGGTAATATCATCCCAGCGGCCACGAGGATAATTGCAGCCGATCCCAGAACTGACCATCGCGTTCGAGATGTCATGCGCTATTGGTCGAACGACCCAAGCTCGTCCTTCGTTCTTCAACCGTGGTGCGTGTGCATCAACTGGTTGCAGGTAGTTCGGTCTGGTTTTGCCAGTAATTCTGCCAGCAGCAAGGCTGCTCTGGCAGAACTCGGCGTAGCTCGGGCACAACTTGTCCACTACCCGTTAACTGGCTCGGAACCATCCGCCTTAGCCTCATAACCCAGTAAAACGTTATGAAGCAAAAGTTCAGACTGTATCGACGAGGCGCCAGTGGCCGTTATTACGCACAGGACAATATCACGGGCCAACAAAAAAGTCTCGGCACAACGAACCGAGCCGAAGCGCTTCGGCTCCTCTGTGCACTAAACGAGGCTGAGTATCAACCCGCATTCAATGGGCATCTTGCCCGCACGTATCTGTCGGCCGGCGATCCAGAGATTGCCAAACGCAACTGGCAATGGGTCATGGACGCATTGCTTAAATCCAAAACCGCGTGGTCCAAATCGACCCAGGATCGCTATTTGAGTTCGGTTTCGGAGAAAGCCCTCGATCCGCTTCGCGAATTAGCACTCATCGAAACACGCCCCGAACATTTCCTGAATGTGATACGAGACGGCACGGTCTCGACAAATATCTTCCTTCGGCGATTGCACGGCTTTGCCGTGGGTATGAAATGGTTGCCGTGGCCAGTCCTAACGCCGCGCCAGTGGCCACGCGTTAGATTCAAACCCAGGCGCGGCATCACATGGGAAGAGCATCAAAAACTCTTGGCGCGGGAGAAAGACCCGTGCTCACGCAAATAGAAAAAGGTGATGCCGCTGCGGGTATAGGAGACGGCTGTTTCCGCGCCGAAATTGTTGACAGCCCTGATCAGGAGATGCGGTTTCTGGCCGCCCATGAGGTCTATGTAACGCATTTGCTGGCCGGCGTCACCGGCGAGCGGCGAGGACCACACGAGGCAGGCGGTGCCATTGCCCAACAAGTCCACGGCGGTGATAGAAGTGAGGTTATTCGTCGGGGGGAAGCTGGTCAGGAGTTCCCCGTCCCCCAGACTATTGCCGGATTGATTGCGGTAGATGGCGATTGCGTCACTCCTCAGATATAAAATGTCCGTGGTGCCGGAGCCGTCGATGTCCGCCAGACGGATGCGGCGTGGATCAAAAGATTCGGATCGATCAAACCAATGCACGTTGTCCACTGTTATCTTGGCTCCGAAACGACAAAAACCTCGATTCGGCCAGTAGCAGACCTCGCAGTTGCGAATCCGGACGATGTCCGTGAGACCATCGCCGGACATGTCGGCGAGGAAGATGGATTGCGTGGGATCGGCGAAAACGAGCGCCGGGCCGTGCTCCTCGTCAAAAGGCTTCGGTCCAGATTTGGACGGACCAAAGCCGTCCTCGGCCAGGGACGTGTGCCAGCGAAAAACGTCGTTTTCGGAAATCAGGATATCGGCATGGCCGTCTCCATCGAGGTCAAGGAATTTCAAATTCGGATCACGCGGGTCGAGGTTCGGGAAAGAGCGGAATGCGCGGAAGGTTTCCCAACCGGCCTCATCCGTGCGCTCGTAGAAGCCGGGTGATGGGCTTTCAAAGGTGACGAGGTCCGGTTGGCCGTCACCGGCCAGATCCATAAACTGCGCGTGGCCGTCAGCAAGGGAGAGTATCGGTTTGGATGCGACAAGTTCGAACGGGCCAAACCGGGCTGTGGTTCCCTCCTTTTGCGAGCCTTTGCCGTTGAGCTTAGGCGCTGGACTGAGATTGCGCTTGTAAAACCAGCCGGTGGCCTGCTCGGTAAGAATGCCGGAGATGCCTTCGCCATCCAGATCGACCCACTGGTAATTCTGCCTGTCGAGCCCGACGGGAAGGTTTTCCAGGCTCTCCGAATCAATGTCGTGGATGGTGTGATCAATCCTGGCTTCCGAGTAAGTGAGTTCGACGGGTGGCATTGACCTGGCCAAATAGCGGTTCGTGGCCTTGTCCAGCGAGTAGCCAGTATGAGTGACGGAACGTAGCTTGGTGGCAATCGGATTTTCGTCATAGGTGAAGTCCGTGGAACGAACCAACCCCTCATAACCCGGCTCACCGTTATTACCGTCGGGGAAATGGTGGAACATGAGCACGCGCCGGCAGAGGCGATAGGTGCGGACTTCGAAGGTAGAACGGTAGCTGGAGAATGCGTCCAGGCGAGCCGGCCACGCCATCGCAGGCGTTAGAGACGCGGCCATGAATTGCGGCTCCTCCGACGGCTGCGAGAGACTTTGGAGGTGGTCTTCGCCGTAGTCGAAGACGACTTCGAAGAGCCAATCGTCGCGGTTGGACAAGTCTTCGCCACAGACACAGGGAGTCTTGCTTCCGTATTTGATACGCTTGAGGTAACGGTTGGCAGAACGGGAGGCGTCGGTGCGGTTCCGCTCGTTCGCCTGTGAGAGGTCAACGTTGCGCGAGTCTTCGGCCACGTATTCGTAGAGCATCGCATTGCCCTTGTCGTCGTGGCTTTCGCAGATAAGCCAGCTGAAGATTCGTGAGGGATCTTCGGGATCAGCGATGCGGGATGCGGCGCTCTTGCCATAAAGCGTAGTAAGATTGTCCCTGGTGATTGACCGCCAGAAAACATCGGTCGGCTCTGCGGAGTTGGCCCAGCGCTCGATGCGGGCGAACAGCCCTTCGACGCGTGGCCGGTAGCGTTGAACCTCATAGAATCTCCCGGCGATTGTCCGCAGGGATGGTTCGGGGCATTGCCAGGAGTCTTTCACGTGCTCCAACACGGGGACGAGGTCCTCGGCGCCCGACAGAATGAAGACGTCAGGTTTGGTCGCAGCACCATAGCGCGGTTTGAGGTAGCGCGGAAGACCCTTCTCGGTTTTGCAAGTGATCGAGGGCGCGGACGGGTGCCAGCCGAGACCGAACGTACCGTTGCCGGCGCCCGAGTCGTAGGTGAGCGCAAGTTGTGGCGCGAAGCCGGCGCGACCAGGCGAGGTAGCAATCGGCATGGTCATGGAGCCGGTTCCGGTCACCGGATTGGCAGCAAACTTTTCGCCGATACCGCGAATGGCCCCTCCGCCTTTAGGAAGAGAGATCGTAGGGGCTTGGTTTGACCTCGCGGGTACGGCGTCGTTGCCGTTAGTTTCCTTTAGTGGTGGCTTTAGCATCCATTCCTCCAAAATCGACACCGAGCGCAAGCAGACAACGACGGAAGGTTGCGAAAAGAAAAGCAACTTATCCGGTCGTAAGGGAGAACAGTTGTTATCCTTTGCGGCTCGCCTCTGCTCAATTTGACCTGAGGCGCCATAGCTCATTTCCCCCCAAACAAGCAGAGAAGACTTGGAACGTCCGAAGCTTTAGAGCTTCTGGACTTCAAGTCAAAACAAAAATGCCTTCATATCCGCGTTTTCGCCGGCCGGGTGACAGTTGTCGGCGCTATGCCGCTAGAGGAGCGCATCGAAAAGCTCGAGCTGTTTCAACCCGCGTTCAATGGACATCTTGCGCGCACCTACCTTTCGGCAGGCGATCCATTGATTACCAAGCGCAACTGGCAGTGGGTTATGGATGCGTTGCTTATATCCAAAACAGCGTGGTCCACTTCCACCCAGGATCGTTATTTGAGTTCAGTCTCCGAGAAGTCACTCGATCCTATTCGCGAAGTGGCACTCATCGAAACACGCCCTGAACATTTCCTGAATGTGATACGAGACGGCACGGTTTCGACAAATATCTTCCTTCGGCGATTGCACGGCTTTGCAGTGGGTATGAAATGGTTGCCGTGGCCAGTCCTAACGTCGCGCCAGTGGCCACGCGTTAGATTCAAACCCAGGCGCGGCATCACATGGGAAGAGCATCAAAAACTCTTGGCGCGGGAGAAAGACCCGGAGAAGCATGCTTTCCTTGAACTTCTCTGGCACGTTGGAGCCGCTCAGATCGATTTGGTGTCGTTGACTGCCGAAAACATAGATTGGTCTGATCGAACGATCTGCTATTCCGCCGCAAGACGGGCAAGCCTGCTATTCTCCGTTTCGGTGACGAGGTAACTGCCATTTTGCGGCGCCTGCCAGCAAGCGGGCCGTTGTTTCCAAACTGGTCCAAACTCAGTTCAGCCCACCGCGCGGATCGGTTCCATGAGCGGTGCAAATCACTCGGCATCTCCGGCGTAAGTATGCATTCCTACCGATATGCCTGGGCGGAAAGGGCGGTGGCGGCTGGTTACCCCGAGCGATACGCTCAAGAAGCATTGGGTCACGCAAGCGCGGCAATTCACCGGGCCTACGCGAAGAAGGCGAGGGTGGAAGTGCCGCCATTGGAGGAATTCGAAAAGCTGCGCGCCGATGCGAAGGTCATTCCGCTTCCAGCCCCGAACCCAATACCAACCACCGCAGTCCTCGACGCAGTGTCGATACCTTGTATTTAATCCGCCACTGAATGAGAAATAGCGCAGACGGGCAGGGCAACAAGCTCTTCCGCCTTTTCATACGTGTCCTGCCGGAGCCATCCCGGTTAAGTTCTGTGAAATTTTGCAGATTGATGCTGCCTTTGGGAGCGATCACGCAGGGTATCCCGACTCACTTCACGCCCCGGCTTAACCTATGAGCCGGAAGTATGTAGGACTCTACCCGTTTTATCCGAAACGAGCGCTGGGTGAAATGCGCCACGCTTTGGGCATACCTCGACGTGTCGGAT
>Ga0137323_1000089_pt1 | contig 25855 bp, 25 predicted proteins | sample EasRivERMZT423_2_FD_102285 | JGI IMG/M metagenome (GOLD analysis project Ga0137323, IMG submission 102285) | Soil microbial communities from meander-bound floodplain in the East River, Colorado, USA - East River MetaG ERMZT423_2 | ecosystem: Environmental > Terrestrial > Soil > Floodplain ... | reverse complement strand
TTTAAAGGCAGTCGTGATTTTGGGACCGCCACCCCCTTCCCAATGCCCCCAGGGGCAACGCCCGGTTCTAGGGGGGTGGCGGGGGGGGCGGCGGTGGGGCGACGTCTCGACGCTCCGGCGAAGGGTCGCCCCTCCTGGCAGGCGTACTGGTCGGGATCGTGCTGATGATCGCGTGGATTCTGCTGGCTCGCATGACGCTCAAAGATGTGGGACTGGCTTCCTGGGGCGTCGGCGGTCTCATCGGCATCGCGATCGCGAAGGCGGCCAAGCCGCCGACGCGGGCGACCGGGGTGCTCGCGGCGATCGTCACGGCGGGCGTGCTGCTCGTCTCGAAAGTGGCGGTCGTGCAGTTCGGGCTGCTGCCGGCCCTGCGCGAGCAGGTCGTGAAGGGCCCCGAGATCACGTCGCTCATGTTCCTGGCCGAGATGAAGAAGAACCGGACGTTCTCTCCCGAGCTGCAACACACGATCGACACGCGACCGGATCTATTGCGTGATACCTCGTTCATGGGCCCCGGTGAGGAGCTGCGCACGCGGATGACTGAAGAGGCCGAGGATCGCGCCAAGGCCGCTACGCCGGCCGAGCGGGAGCGCATGGTGCGCGCATACTATGATGCGACGATCTTCCAAACGATCGGGTTTTGGGTGCTGCTGATTACGTCGTTCGGACCGCTGGATCTGCTGTGGATGGGCTTGGGGATTTCGACGGCGTGGAAGCTCGGACAGGGAGTGATCTAGCCCCCCTCCCTCCCCTCTAGCCTCTCCTTCTCTTCGCGCTCGCGCGCTTCGCGCGCCAAACGCACCCGTTCCTGCCGTTCCTTCAGCGCTGCGGCGGCGGCAGCTTCCCGCTCGCGCTCCTGGGCATCCCAATCGGTGTTGGCATCCGCGACCTTTTGCTGCTCCCGCACGTGCTCGCGGCGCAGCCGCTGATCATCCTTCTGGCGCTGGTCAAGCTCCTTCGCCCGCTGTTCCTTATTCTTGATGTGCGCCCACCACATCACCAGGAACAATCCGAACTGCGCGGGGAGGACAAAGATGAATGAGGCGGGAAAAAGCTGATCGATGGTCAACGTCACGGCGATGCTGGCCAGGGCCCACTTCCAGCCGGTGAGGTGCTCGTATTCCGCGGCGAAGTAAAAGAGCGCCGCGAAGGTGAAAAGACCGCCACCGAGGCCGAACATGCGCTAATATGTGAAACGGCATTTTGCGGCGCAATTACTTTCAGGGAGGCCGGTAGATGCGCATCGTCTGGGTCAGCTTGATCATCATACTCTTTGGCGTGGGGATGTTTTGGCTGCGCAGGTACATGGAACGGTAGACGTGCTGACGGTTTTCCTGCTCTCCCCTGCCAACTGCGCGGGGACGCGAGCGCAGCTGCTGCTCAAAAGCCAGACGAGTCCCTTGACGGCTCGCCTCGCGAACGGCGGCGCGCCGCTCGGCGAAGTCTTCACATTCATGAGCAGCCTGTACTTCCGCGGCAAGCTCGCGTATGCGACCCGTTTCGGACGCGCGTACGTGATTACGCCGGGGCGCGGGCTCGTCCCCGCCGATGTGCTGATTCGAGTCGAAGACCTACGGAAGATGGCGACGGTGGAGGTCGACGAGGCCGTGCCCGCGTTTCGCGCGCCGCTGGTCCGCGATGCGACCGCGCTCAACAGCAACCTCGGGTCGACGGACCGCGTCGTGCTACTCGGCAGCGTCGCCACGGCCAAGTATGTGGGACCGCTGCTGGAGGTCTTCGGCGAGCGGCTGCACTTCCCTGCTACCTTCGTGGGCCGAGGTGACATGAGTCGCGGTGGTCTGATGCTGCGCTGTGCCAAGGCAGGCACACCGCTCGAGTACGTGCCCGTGCGTGGTGCGGTGCTCCACGGCCCGCGACCGCCCAAACTCGGGAAGCCGTAATCAACCAAACCAACAGGCATCTCCCGCTTGCCGCGGCACTTGTCTCGGTCGTGCTCTGGTCTGCCGCGTTCGTCGCCATTCGCGCCGCGGGCCGCTCGTTCTCTCCCGGGTCCCTCGCGCTCGGCCGCCTTGCCATCGGCACGGTGTTGATGGGCGCGATGGCGCTGTCGCGGCCCTTCCTGAGACTTTCGCGCCGCGAGCTGGGATTGCTCGTGCTGGCCGGCCTGCTCTGGTTCGGTGTATACAACGTCGTGCTCAACGAAGCGGAGCGGCGCGTCGATGCCGGAACGGCATCGATGTTGGTGTTGATCGCGCCGATCTTCATCATCGCGCTGGCGGCCGCGTTCCTGAAAGAGCGCGCAACGCCGAATCTGCTCATAGGCGGCGCGCTCGCGTTCGCCGGCGTGCTCGTGATCGGATTCGCGACCTCCACCGGACAAGCCTCGCTCGTTGGTGTCATTCTCTGTCTGATCGCAGCTCTCGCCTCGGCCATCGGTGTCGTCGCGGAAAAACCGGTATTGAGCCGTGTTTCCGCGCTGCAGGTGACCTGGGTCTGCTGCACGGTGGGAATGCTGTTGTGCCTTCCCTACGCACCCGTGCTCGTGCGCGAGCTGCAGGTGGCTCCGGCCCAAGGGATCGGGTGGCTGCTGTTTCTCGGTGTGTTTCCAACCACGATCGCATTCACGACGTGGGCGTATGCGCTGGCGCGCGGCTCGGCGGGACGATTGGCGGCGACGGCCTATCTGATCCCGCCGCTCGCGATCGTGATGAGCTGGATCATCCTCGGTGAGGTGCCGAGGGTGATCGCCGTCCTCGGCGGCGCACTCTGTCTCGTGGGCGTGTACATCGCGCGCAAAGCACCGGCGACCGCATGACCTGTTTGTTGCTGGCCATCGTTCTGGCCCAGGGCAATGCGCCGGACTCCGTCGTCTATTCGATCTCGCCCGCGACCACCTTCGAAGTGACCACGGGAAAGTCAGGACTGTTCGGATTCGCGGGCCACGAGCACACGATTCGCGCGCGCGCATTCTCTGGCCGGGTGGTGTATCGACCGGACACCGTCGCGGCCTCGCGCGTCGAGATCACTGTGCTGACCGACGGTCTCGAAGTCCTGACGCCGCCGGACACGGAGGAGATCCGCAAAGTCACGGCCGCGATGCGCACCGGGGTGCTGGACGTCGCGAACTATCCCGAGATCCGGCTGGTGTCCAAGCGGATCACCGGAGATGCGCGACATCTCGAAATGACCGCCGCACTCACGATCAAGGGTCAGACCCGCGAAGTTCCGGTCACGGTCGTACTCGAGATCGATGGCGACACGCTGCGCGCGAGCTCGAGCTTCGCGATCAAGCAGACCGACTTCGGTATCAGGCCGTATCGCGGTGGGCCGGCGGGCACCGTGCGAGTTGCGGACCGGGTGACGTTTTCCATCAAGGCGGTTGCGATTCGTCAGTCGCCCTGAGAATTCCTTGTGACACGACCCTGACTCTCGAGACGTGGTGGCCGATGCCGGCCGCTTCATAATTATCGACGATGCTGCTGACACTGTGCCTGCTCCTGTGCGGGTCTCCGGACTCGCTCGCCGTCTATTCAGGCCGGGCCCGCCAGCTCGACGTCCGCATCCCGCGGTTTGACGCCGACGCAGTCGTCGATGGCGATCTGCGCGACTCGGTCTGGGCCCGCGCCGCGCTGCTGACGGGATTCTCGCAGTACGCGCCGAACGACGGCAGCTCCGCTCTCGATTCCACCCAGGTGCTCGTCTGGTATTCCTCGAGCGCGATCTACTTCGGCGTCCGCGCGTTCGAGCTGCACGGCCGAGCGACGGCGACGCTCGCCGATCGCGACCAGATCTTCAGCGACGACAACATCCAGATCCTTCTCGGCACGTTCCACGACCGCAAACAGGCATTGATGTTCGCCGTGAACCCGCTCGGCGTGCAGGGCGATGGCGCCCTCATCGAAGGCGCGAACGTGAGCGCCAGCGGCTTCATCGGCGGCGCCGTCGTGGGCCGCGAGCAGCCGGACTTGAGCCCCGACTACGTCTTCCACTCGCACGGCCGCGTGACCGCGTGGGGCTACGAAATCGAGATTCGTATCCCGTTCAAGAGTCTGCGCTACCAGACGAGCCAGCCGCAGGACTGGAGCCTCAACCTCGTGCGGCAGGTCAAGCACTCCGGGTTCGAGGACTCCTGGTTTCCGGCCAGCCGTGCGAACGCGACGTTCATCGGCCAATCGGGCAATCTCGTCGGACTGAACGGCATGCATCGCGGGCTCGTGATGGACATCAATCCCGAAGCCACGGCGCGGGCTGAAGGCACACCGACCGCGTCAGGTTACGACTACGACATGGGGCATCCGCAGGTCGGGGGCAACGTGCGCTGGGGCATGACCGACAATCTCACGCTCAACGGCACCGTCAAACCCGACTTCTCGCAGATTGAATCGGACGTGGGCCAGCTGGTGTTCGACCCGCGGCAGGCGCTGTTCTTTCCCGAGAAGCGTCCCTTCTTCCTCGAAGGCAGCGAGCTGTTCCAGGTGCCGCAGGGGCTCATCTACACGCGCCGGATCGTGCAGCCGGTGGCCGCGGTCAAGCTCACCGGGACGGCGGGCGGTACCGACATCGGGTTTCTCTCGGCCGTCGATCAAAAGTTCGCGTCGGGGAGCGGCACGGAGAATCCGATCTTCACGATCCTGCGCGCGCAGCACAGCCTGGGAGGCGGCTCGCGGATCGGCATCGCCTACACCGATCGAATCGAAGGCAGCGACTACAACCGCGTCGCCGAGGTCGACAGCCGGATCGTGTTCAAGGAGATCTACAGCGCCAATCTTCAGTTCGCCGGGAGCCGCACGCGGATCGCGGATCAGACCACCACCGCGCCGCTGTGGCTGGGCCAATTCACGGCGCGACACCGGGTCTGGGGATTGCGCAGCCTGTTCGCGGGCATCTCGGATGACTTCCGCACGGGCAGCGGGTTCATCGGGCGGGCCGGCATCGTCCATGCGTACCTGGATCCGAGCTACACGACCTACGGCAAGCCGGGCGCGCTGGTGCAGCGCGTGACGGGCGACATCCTGGTCGACGGCATCTGGCAGTATCAGAAATTCATTCATGGTGAGGGCATGCAGGACAAGAAGCTGCACCTCAACGTGAATGCGTCGCTGCGCGGGGGCTGGGACGTGGGCGCGGGGTGGTTTGTCGAGTCGTTCGGCTACGACTCGGCGCTGTATGCGAATTACCGCCTCGAAGTGCCGGAGATCGGCGGCGGTCCCGGGCTTGATACGATTCCGTTCGTGGGACAGCCCACGATTCCCAACAGCGAGTACATCGTCCAGGTCAGCACACCACAGTGGAAGCACTTCAGCGCCAGCGGGTTCTTCCTCCAGGGTCATGACGAAAACTTCTTCGAGTGGGCCTCGGGCGATCTGTTACTGTTGAGCACGGAGATTTCCTATCGCCCCACCGACCGGCTCCGCAACTCAGTGAGCTACTTCTGGCAACAGGTGAACCGGCGCACCGACGGCAGTCTGGTGAACGTGGGTCGCGTGCTGCGCGCCAAGACGGAGTACCAGCTCTCGCGTCCGCTGTTCGTGCGACTGGTGGGCCAGTACATCCAGGAGCAGACCGACTCGTTGCGCGATGACTCGCGCACCAACGCGCCGATTCTAATCGCCGGGCCGAGCGGACTGACACGCACCGTGCCCGTCGCCACGAACCTGTTCCATGTGGACGCACTGCTCAGTTATCAGCCGACGCCCGGCACAGTGCTGTTCGCGGGCTACGGGAGCAACATGCTGGACGAGACAGCGTTCGGGTTCCATGGGCTCAAGCGCACGGACGATGCGCTGTTCGTGAAGCTGAGCTATCTCTTTCGACTCTAGTCGAGCTACGGGCTGACGCTCACTAGCTTGGTCTGGCGCTCGGGGATACCCTGCTCCCAGGCGGAGACGAGCAAACCAAATGGTCCAGCCCGTTCGCTTGGGCTGGCCCGCTTTCTCGATCGAGGAACTCTATGCGTCTGATCCAGCTGCTTGCCTGTGCCGTTGTGGTGGCGTCACCCGTCACGGCGCAACAACGCCACACCATCACCCACGAAGACGTGTTCCTGTCCAAGCGCGTCGGCTCCCCCGCGATCAGCCCGGACGGCCGCTGGGTGGTCTTCAGTGTCACCGAGCCCTCGTACACAGACGGTGAGCAAGTCAGCGATCTCTGGCTCGTGCCATTCGACGGCAGCGCCGAGCCCCGGCGCCTGACCAACACGAAAGGCGGCGAAGGCGGCGTGGACTGGAGCCGCGACAGCCGGCGCATCGCGTTCAGCGCGCGGCGCGAAGGCGAAGAGGCGGCGCAGATCTACGTGCTCGATCTGAGCGGCGGCGGTGAGGCCCAACGCGTGACGAACATCTCGACGGGCGCGTCCAATCCGCTCTGGCGCCCAGACGGCAAGGCCCTCCTGTTCTCGAGCATGGTGTATCCCGGTGCGACGACCGACTCGGCCAATCGCGCCGCGGCTGCCGAGCGCCGCGCGCGCAAGTACAATGCGCGCGTCTATGACGGCTCGCCGATCCGGCTGTGGGATCGCTGGCTCGACGACCGCAAGCCCAGCCTGTTCGTGCAGGTGCTCGAGCCCCCCCCCGGGGCACAGACCAAGAGCCTCCTCGCGGGTACACAGCTCGCAGCGGGGGCGGGATTCGGCGGCCAGCTCGGCAACGGCGGGGACGATCTTGGGGCGACGTGGACTCCCGACGGCGGTGGGGTGGTGTTTGCCGCGACGACCAACCGCGGCGACTGGGCGCACGCGGACGTGGTGCAATCCCTGTGGTTGGTCAGCGCCGGCAGCGGTGAGCCGCAGCGCCTCACGCAGGGCGCCGATTACGGCAGTCCCGAGTTCAGCCCCGACGGCAAGACGCTGTACGCCGGCATGACACCGTCGAACGACAAGACGTTCAATAATCGCCGGCTGGTCGCCTGGGCGTGGCCGCTATCCGGGAATCGGTCCCCGCAGATCATCGGCGGTGGCGCCAATCACTCAGTGGGGAGTTTCTCCGTCGCACCGGACAGCCGGGCCGTGTTCTTCCTGGCGGAGGACGCAGGGCATCAGCGGCTGTTCCGCGTGGCGTCGGCCGGCGGCGGCGAGCGCGAGGTCGGCAGCATGACGAGCGGCACGTTCAGCGCGCTCCAGGTCGCGACCGGGGGCGTCGCCGGCGTGTGGGAAAGCGCGACGAATCCTCCGGAGATTGTGCGGATCGATGCCGCCACCGGACGGTGGACGGCGCTCACGAAGTTCAACACCGAGCGCGCGGCGCGCATCGATTGGCAGCCGCTGCGCGAGTTCTGGTTCACCGCGAAGAGCGGCAAACGGATTCACTCCTTCATCTCGCTGCCGCCCGCCTTCGACTCGACGCGCCGCTATCCGCTGTTCGTGCTGATTCACGGCGGCGCGGCCGCCATGTGGACCGACAACTTTGGCCTGCGCTGGAATCCCCACTTGCTCGGCGCGGCTGGATATGTCGTCCTGATGAGCGATTACCGGGGCTCGACCGGGTACGGCGAGCAGTTCTCGCAAGACATCCAGTTCGATCCGCTCGAAGGACCGGCGAACGACATCAACGAAGCCGCCGATTCCGCGATCGCACGCTATCGGTTCATCGACGCCAGCAAGCAGGTCGCCGGCGGCGCGAGCTACGGCGGCCATCTCACCAACTGGCTCGCGGCCACCTCCGCGCGGTATCGCGCGCTCGTGAGTCACGCCGGCCTGTGGGACCTCGAGACCCAGTGGGCAACCAGCGACTTCAACTACGACCGTGAGCGCAACGTCGGCGGGCCGCCGTGGGAGGATAACGCGCTCTGGAAAACACAGAGCCCGATGCGGCGCGCCAAGAACCTGCGCACGCCGGTGCTCGTCTCCGTCGGGGAGCGCGACTTCCGCGTCCCGATGAACAACGCGCTCGAGTTCTGGACCGCGCTGCAGCGCCAGCAGATCCCCAGCCGGCTCATCGTGTGGCCGGACGAGAACCACTGGATTCTGAAGGGAGAGAACAGCCGGTTCTTCTATAAGGAGGTCGCGGCCTGGCTCGGGCGCTGGCTCAGTGAGCCCGCGGCGAGCGGACAATAGAGGAGAGCGGGGAGCCTCAGCGCAGGTCGACGACGCCGATCCACCGCCATCCGAACACGACCATCCGCTGGCCGTCAGGGTGGGCGAACATACGCCACGGGACACGCGGGAGGATAATGCGCTCTGCAAGCGCGCCGGTCTCCGTGTTCCCGCGCACGTAGCCTGGCCAGCTTCCCAGAAATACCGTCTTCCCGTCAGCAGAAAGAGCCGGTGAGGGCGGTACGAATGACGGGTCCGGCTCGAGTCCGCGCGAGCTATTTAAGTCGCCATCGTACACACGCCCGCGAATGACAATCGTCGCGCCGCTGTGATCGAGTGCCGGGCCCGCGCTCGACAACTCCGCCGTCGTGGGCGCGGGAAACAGCGGCTTCACCGATGAGATGACATCCGTGGCGCTGCGGTAGATCAACGCTTCCGACTGATTCCAAGCGACGATGACACTGTGGTCTCCCGAGACCACGAGATTCCGCAGCGCGAACGGAATGGCACGCGTCCGCTGGGTCCGCGTCCGCAGATCGACTTCCACGGTGGGGCACCCGACCGGCGACCAGCCGGTCACGAACGCACGTCCGTTCGCCGCCACTTGCATGTCCCAGCCGTCGCAGTCTCCCAGCAGCGTCACCGCAATCGTATCAACGGTGACGGGGCCGGTCGCCGCGTCCCACAGGAGGAGGAGATTGGGACGTCCGACCAAGAGGACAACAACGGTATCGCCGCTCGCCGTCAGGTCGACGCCCCGCGCCTGGGTTGGGTATCGGTAGCGCTGATATTCGGCGAAGGGCGAGAGCGACACGCTCTGGAGCTCGTTCGTGAAACTCGTGAAATACAGCCGATCGCGTTTGGCGTCGAACGCATATCCGCCCTGCTGGTCATACTCGTGTAACGGATCCTCGTAGGGGCTCAGTGCTTGAACGGGGCGGAATGTCCCGTCCATAGCGACCGCCCACACGCGCGTGAATGTCCGCCGACCGATCGAATCGACCGCATATGCCTCTACGTACGCATTGGGCGTATTGGTCCCCGGTGGGACCGCGTACTCGAAGTCCGCCGAGTCAGCCGCAGCCGAGGTGATGATGGAATCTCCGCCCCCGAGCATCCTGAACCCCAGCCGCGCGAGCGAGTGGTTGTCGGTTGCCTTGACATGAATCCGCACAACCTCACCGGGATAGAACACCATCGGGAAATACAATTCGTCGATGCCGCCGTGATGGATGGTATCAACTCGCACCTGCAGGCCGGGAGGTGTTGTGTCGGTGACCCGCAGGACCCGTCGCGCCTGTGACACTTTGCCGAATCCGTCCCGCACAGTTGCCAGAATAACGATGGAGTCCTCAAGACGCGCGTCCCGTGAAATAAACGACGCCTCGCTCCAGTCCACCCGCGGTGCATAGTCGGACTGTATGACGGTATCACGCCGTACTGCGCCCTCCAAGTGGATGGTGAGGTCGGTGATGCCTGCGGCATCTTCCGCGCTGACCGACACGGCGAACGAGTCCGGCGGCTCGACAATCGACGGATTTGTGACGGAGAGGCGTGGTTGCCCGTCGTCGACAATCGTTAGAACAGCCTGAGCGGAGTCTCGCACCGTTCGCAGGCGGGCGCGCGCGAGGAACCGCACCTCACCCGTAATGGGGCCGTTGGGGACCTCCAGGTGACCTGATACCCGAGAGAGCCAGCTGCATAAACGGGCAAGTCGACCGTGGTATCGGTACCCAGACCGCTCAGCGTGAGGCTGAATTCATTCAGTGTCAGCGTATCAGATAGCTGCGCGAGGATCGTGACGAGTGCGCCGTTTCCAGGAACGATTGTGGCGGGGGAAACGGAGACCGAGACATCCAGCGTTTCGACTGGCGGGCGCGTGCCCGGGGACGTCGCGTCGCCGCACGCAGCGACAACGACAGTAGCGTACAGGACGCGGACGGCGCTACGCCGCATACGAGCAACTGCCTTTCCGGCAACACTAACTGATACCAATCGCCTCAATTCCGGTTCCTGCCGCCCCTCATTCATACAGGCGCTGCACATCCGCGGCACCCAGCTGTACCAGGAAGTCGGCGATCTTGCCGGTCACCGCCTCGACGTAGCGTTGCCCCTTCTCCGCGGTTGCTTTTGCCGGGTTCCCCACGCCGGTGTCGTCCGTCACGGCGGTCCATTTTCTCGGCGCCCAGGCCCAGCCTTCGCGGAACGCCGAGATCTTGAACTGCTTCGCTTTGCCACTGCCGGCCTCGTTCAACGGCAGAACCAGCTCCGGCGCCACGTGCTGCATCACGCTCGTCTCCATCTCGCCGGCGTGATCGCCCACGTCTGAGAAGTAGGCCTTGAGATCCACGACCTTGTACCAGTTGACCGTGCACAGAAACAGCGAGACCTGCGGCTGAATCTCGCGAATCATCTGGCGGAAGTCGTTGCCGCCGTGCCCGTTCAACACGACCAGCTTGGCGATCCCCTGCCCCGCCAGCGACACCGCGACGTCGTGCAGCACCAGCGCCTGTGTGCTGGGGTTCATGTTGATGCAGAGCGGGATGTCGAGCTGCCCGGTGTTCACACCGAACGGCACGACAGGAAGTACCACGACCTTGGCGCCCTGCTGCCAGGCGCGCTCGGCGGCGCGGGCCGCGATCACTTCGGTCTGGACGTTGTCGGTGGAGTACGGCAGATGGAGGTTATGAGCCTCGGTCGCGCCCCACGGCAGCACCGCGACTTCGTAGCGCGTGTCGCGAACGGTCTTCCACGTCAGCTGATCGAGCAGATACGGTGGCTTGGGCATCAGCTTTTGTTCACGTGGTCCACTCCAGGATGCGGCGTTGCCGGCTGCTCTCGAGCGCCAATATGAGCCCGCGCATCACGTCCAGCGACCATTGCGGTGTCACCGCCAGCGTCGCTGTGCCGAGCAAGACGTCGCGCACGTTTTCGTAGTACTGCGTGAAGCTCGAACGCAGCGTTGGAACTGTGCGCGTCCCCCCCCCCGGCGTCACCAGCTTGCCGTACAGCTCCGGCGGCTCGGCATCCCAATCCGGCTCGGCGGGCGTACGGCCCTCTTTGAGTGCGGCTTCCTGCGGATCCATGCCGTATTTGATGAATGTGCCTTCGGTGCCGTGTACGATCCAGGTCGGTCCCACCGGCTGCGCCAACATAGACGACCGCAGGAGCGCGCGCACGCTCGCGTAGTGTAACGTGACGTCGAAGGCGTCGTCGATGGTCGCCACCTTCCGCTCGACACGGATATCAGCGCCGATCGCCTCGGGAATGCCGAACAACAACAGCGCCTGATCGAACAGATGCGGCCCGATATCGAACCAGACGCCGGAGCCAGGGAGCGGATCCTCGCGCCAGGCGTTCGGCTTGCGCTCGGGGCGAAACCGGTCGAAATGCGATTCATACGTCACGACGCGGCCGAGCGCGCCTTCCGCTACGACCTTCTGCACCGTCGCGAAGTCGCCGGTGTAGCGGCGGTCCTGATAGACCGTGACCACGCGTCGTTGTCTGTCGGCGAGCTCCACCAACTCCTCGGCTTCCGCCATGGTCGTGGTGAACGGCTTATCGACGACGACGTGCCTGCCGGCAAGCAGACACTGTTTCGCAATCGGATGATGTGATGTGTTCGGTGTGGCGACGACGACGAGATCGACCGGCCGCTTCAACAGATCGTCGACACTGCGCACGAATTCGACGTCGCTATAGAGCGGGTCGGGTGCGCCGTGGCGTTGCACGATGGTGGTAAGCCGCAGGCCGGCCACCGCGCGAATGACGGGCGCGTGGAAGACCTTCCCCGCGAAGCCGAAGCCGACCAGGCCGACGTTCAGCGCTCGACCGGCGTCTTCCAATCGCTCGTCATGATGAAGAGGGGCGCTCCGTCGAATGGATAGATCGGCCGCAGCCGTTCGGTGTTGTAGTACTTCGAGACGTCCACGACTTTTTTCTCGGACGTCACGCTGGCCAGCGGGACGCTGTCGTAAAAGCCGCGGTGAACACTGACGAGCCGGCCGTATTCTTGCCGATTCACGAGATCGAGCGCGAGGTTGCCGAACGCCATCGGGACGATCGAGTCGAGTGCGTCCGGATCGCCGGAGCGTACGAGATACCCGAGGCGCTGGTTGACCACGTCGATGCGGCGACCGTTGTTGTGCTTGGCCGAGGCTTCCTTGAGGGCCGCGCCGATGCGGTCGCCGATGCCGCCGAGCTTGCGGTGGCCGTACATGTCCGTCTCGGCGCCTTCGAAGCTCATCCCCTCATGGGCGGCGAGCGTTGCGCCTTCGGAGACCAGCACGACCGAGTAGCGGCTCGGATTGCGGTTGCGGTCCGTCGTGAGCAGCTCGGCCAGCTGCTCGACGTCCACCGGGTATTCGGGGATCACGCAGCGGTCGGCGGCCCCGGCCATCGTCGGCAGCAACGCCGTGAAGCCGGCATAGCGGCCGAATACTTCGATCACCAGAAACCGCTCGTGCGAGCCCGCCGAGGTGCGCAGCCGGTGCGTCAGCTCGATCGTGCGCGTCACGCAGGTGCTGAAGCCGATGCAGTAGTCGGTTCCGTAGACGTCGTTGTCCATCGTCTTCGGGATCGCGACGACGTGAACCCCTTCGTCATTCAACCGCTTGCCGTAGCTCAACGTGTCGTCGCCACCGATCGGAATCAGGACGTCGACGCCGATGTGCTCGAGATTCTTGAGCACGTCCTTCGTCGTGTCATTGACCTTTTCGGCATAGGTGCTGGCGAGATGGGCCGGGACCCGCTCCTGGGGCAGGTGGCTCGGCCGCGTGCGCGAGGTGTGGAGGAACGTGCCGCCCGTGCGTCCGGCGCGATTGACGATCGCTTCCGTGAGCGGGAGCACACTGTCCGCGTTGTCGGCGCCTTTCTCCCGCGAGTAGTCCACGAGTCCGCCCCAGCCGTGCCGGATCCCGATGACTTTGTAGCCGTCGCGCAGCGCGCGGATCGTGATGGACCGAATGGCGGGATTGAGTCCCGGGACGTCGCCGCCGCCGGTCAGGATGCCGATTGTGCCTTTTCCCATAGTGCCGGAGAAAATACCTCAGTCAGGGCTTACTGGCTGGTGGCGATCATGCTGTCGTAATTGCGGCCCATATACAGAATCTCGATGCGGTCTCCCACCCGCCACCGATCGGAGATGACGGGGAGCGTGAGATCACTGCCGCGCCGGGCCAGACCCTCTGCCATGAATTCGTAGCGGACGCGCGTCAGCTTGACCTGGAACCCCACGTCTTCGGGGCGGAAATCGATGATCGCCGCAAGCGCCGGCGTGCCGTGCTTGAAGAACCGGCGCAGCCGGCGCCGCCGGGAGCTCGCGATGCCCAGGAACACCATCGGGAGAATGCCGGCGGTCATGAGCGAGAAGAACATCACGCCGAGCAGGTCGGTGACGCCCCAGCCTTCATCGGGCGGCGTCGTGGGATCCATCAACTGCCACATGCTGAAGGCGACTTCTCGGAAGCGTTCGCGCGTGGCTCCCACCAGCTCGCGTGGGGCCGGGCCCAGACTGGTGAGTGAGCGCGCCGCCTCGCGCACGAGCGCCGGCGGCAGATTCACCTCGGCACCCAGCGCCTCGATCCCGCCGATGCTCATCGCTCCGCTGCCCGTCGGCCGCGACGCCTCCAGCTCCGTTGCGCGGCGCACGATCTCCTGAACCTCGCCGGTGTCGAAGCGACGGCTGGGGGGGGTCGGCGCGCCGGCCTTGGTGAGGTCGGCGATCAGATCCTGGGGCGTCGCCGTGCGTTGGTCGTGGCTTAGCGCCAAGCCGCGCACGAGCGCGGCCTCCAGGTCACCGCCTAACTCGGTCAGCAGCGCCCGATGCTCCCGCGGCACGTCGCGAAACCGGCCGGCGCGCACCGCTTCCTCGCTGGGCCAATGGCCCGGCGGCAGCACCGCGCCGATCAGCATTTCGTACGTGAGCGCGGCGAGGCCGTAGACGTCGGTGCGCGCGTCGAGGTCGGCGAGGCCGCCGGCTTGCTCGGGACTCATGTACCCGGGCGTGCCCAGCGGAAATCCGGTCTTCGTGAGATTGGGACCGCTCGCGGTACTGATCGCCTTGGCGATGCCGAAGTCCGCGACGATCGGATGCCCTTCGGCGAACAACACGTTCTCGGGCTTGATGTCCCGATGCAGGATTCCCATCCGATGCGCGTATGCGAGCGCGTCGGCGACGCGGGCCGCGATTGTCAGAGCGTCGTGCGGCTCGAGGCGCCGGCTTGTCGCGAGCCGCTGGCGCAGCGAAGGTTCGGGCAGAAACGGCATCACGTAGTAGAGGAAACCCGCCGCCTCGCCGGAATCGTAGAGCGGGAGGATGTGCGGGTGGGTCAGTCGCGCCGCGATCCGGATCTCTTTCAGAAACCGCTCGGCCCCGACGTGCGCGGCGAGCCCGGGGAGCAGCACTTTGAGGGCGACGTCGCGTTGATGGCGGGAATCGAAGGCGTGATACACCGTCGCCATTCCGCCCTGCCCCACGGTGCGGCGCAGGTCGTAGCGGCCGGCAAGCGCGGACGCCAGCTGATCTGGTAGTTGGCCCGACACGAGCAATCAATATACGGGAGGCTTCATGTCACCGGCGCTGTTACTCAGTCCTCGCGACCCTGACGAGCGTGCAAACCGATTCGTCCAGTGACGCCGCCGTGCGGCGCACGATCGAGCAGCATTACTTCGCGGCGCACGCGACGGGCAGTGGCGAGCCGCTGCGCGGGGTGTTCGTCGAGGATGGACGAATGTTCTGGGCGGCTGATGGACAGCTGCGGAATCGCACCAGCACCGACTACATCAACGGTTTTTCAGGCAGACCGGCTGCGGATGAGTCCCAGCGCCGCCGCAAGATTCTCGCGGTCGATGTCACGGGCGATGTCGCGGTCGCCAAAGCCGAGCTCGATTATCCCGAGGTCCGGCTCGTCGACTACTTCATCCTGGTGCGGGCAGGCGGGGAGTGGAAGATCGTGAGCAAGGCGTTCCAGCGGTTTCCCAAGACTCCGTAGATCGTTTGCACTCATTCCAGTTTCGGGATATGTTCGGTTAAGGAAAAATGCGTCGCATTCTCCTCGCAGACGCTGACGCGTTCTACGTCGCGGTCGCGCGCGCCGTCGATCCCGAGGGCGCCGGCCGCGCGGCCCTCCTGATCGTCGGCGGCTCGCGCGACAGCCGCGGCGTGGTCTGCTCGGCCTCATACGAAGTCCGCAAGTACGGCGTCCGCTCGGCCCTGCCGATCGCCCGCGCGCTCCGACTCTGCCCCGATGCCACATGCGTCCCGGTTCCGTTCAAAGAGTGCTGGCAGAAAAGCCGCGAAATCCGCCAGGCGCTGCAAGAATTCACGCCGGTCGTCGAAGGCGCGAGCGTGGACGAGTGGTATCTCGACCTGACCGGCACCGAAGGGGTTTACCATCACGAGCCACTCGCCGCGACGGCGCAGCGCATCCGTGAGCGCGTACGCGCTGCGACGGGACTGACACTGTCGATCGGCGGCGGCACCAACAAGCTGATCGCCAAAATGGCCGTCGATCGCGCCAAGCCCAGCAGCGGCGGCGAAGGCGTCGTGATCATCGAACCAGGTGGCGAGGAGGGGTTCTTGCGAACGTGCACCCTCGCCGAGATCCCGCTGGTCGGTCCCAAGTTCCAGCAGCGCTTGGCGCAGCACGGGCTGGTGCGGGTCGAGGACGTGCTGCGATACGATCGCGCCGCCCTCGAGCAGTGGATGAGCACGCGCGAGGCGGCGTGGCTATGGGCTCGCGTGCACGGCCTGGACGACAACACGGTCGCCCATCGCGTGATGAACAAGGGGATTAGCCGCGATGAAACGTTCGGGAAGGATCTGAGCGCCGATGCGGACGTAGAGCGCGAGCTGCTCAGACTGGTGACGCGGGCGGCCGCGGACATGCGCGGCGACGGGCTCACGGCCCGCACCGTGGCGGTGCGGCTCCGGGACTGGGACTTCACGACGCGCGCGACGCAGCGGACATTGCCCGAGCCGGTCGTGTCCGATCGCGTGATTCTGTGCGTCGCGCACGAGCTGCTCGCGAAGCTGCGCGAGGCGCGACACGTGCCGGCGCGGCTGGTGGGCGTGCGGCTCTCGGGTCTCGCCAAGGCACATGATCGCGATCAGATGGCGCTGCTCGATTCCGCCGAAACCGAGCGTGACCGCGGCCTGGCGCGCGCGATCGACCGCGTACGCGGGAAATACGGTCCCAAGAGCATCATCCCCGGCGGGCTCGCGCCGGAGCCACCAACACCGCCCGGGGGCGCCGCGTAGAAAAGCATGACCTCCAAACTCACTCGCCGCGAAATGCTCGGCCGTGTCGCCGCCGGCGCCGCCTCCCTCGTGGTCTCCCAGTCGCTCGTGAGTCTCGCCCCCGCGCGTGCCGCCGGAGCTGACGAGTGCGTGCTCACCGCGGCGCTCACCGAAGGTCCGTTCTTTGTGGACGAAAAGCTCAACCGCTCCGACATCCGTGCTGATCCCACGACGGGTGCCGTTTCCGCCGGCGTGCCGCTCGCCCTGACGTTCAACGTCGAGCGCCTGGCCAATGGCGTGTGCGCCCCGCTGTCGGGCGCGTACCTCGACGTTTGGCATTGCGATGCCGGCGGTGTGTACTCCGATGTGCAGGGAGCGGTCGGGCACGAATTTCTGCGCGGCTATCAGGTCACCGACGCCGGGGGAGTGGCTCGGTTCTCTACCGTGTACCCGGGGTGGTATTACGGTCGCCCGGTGCACATCCATTTCAAGCTGCGGCTGTACGCCGGTGAGCGGGAAACCCACGAATTCACGTCGCAGTTTTTCTTCGACGAGGCACTCACCGACCGAGTCCACGCGCAGGCCCCGTACGCGACGAGGGGTCCGCGTCACACCCGCAACGGCGCAGACAGGATCTACAACGGGCTCTCGAGCGCGGAGAAAACGGGGTTGACGCTCCGCACCGTCCCGGCTGACGAGGGCCTCAGCGGCGTGATCAATCTCCGCGTCCGGGTCGGGTAGCTACAGCGCGACCTGGATCCCGGTCGTCAGGATTCTGTCGGTCGTCTGGAACGTCGGCTCGGGCTGGTTGTCGAACCGGATCACGTACGACAGCCGCAATCCGATCTTGCTGGACAGCGGCGCGACGAGCGCGGACTCGGAATTCAGCCGGTAGTCGTCCGACGCTTTCAGATTGGCAACCCATTCCAGCGACTGCGTGAACGCGGCCTCGCCCGCGAACGAGTGCTTGTAGACAGCCGCCATTCGGGTGGCGCCGAATGAGCGCTCGACGGCCGCCGTGGTGCGCTCGCGTTGTTGCGTGAGAGCCGCCTCGAGCGAGAGCGTGTCGCGCTTGGCCCGCACCAGTCCGGCCGCGAGACCCGGTCCCCCGCTCCATCGGCTGGCCAACCCGGCGAACGGGTCCCGTTGATACGCGACGAACGCGAATACGCCGAGGCGCGGCGACACCGCGCGCTCGCCCCGCAGATCGGCGTCATACGACTCCGCCGTTCGCGCGCCGTCTGTTTCACCGTAGAGCATCTTGGCGTTTTGGGCCACGCGCCACGCGCCGTTTTTCCACGTCGCTTTTTCACCGAAGTTGGCGCTGGTGAAATCCGAGTTCCCCGATGCGTTCACGAGTCCGGCATCGAGCGTCAACGTCTTCTGGGCTTGAGCAGCCAGGGCCGAGGCGGCGCAAAGCGCGCCAGCAAGCAGAATGAGTGTGCGCATAGTGGCGAGTACCATGCGACACATCGAACGTTCCTTCAAGGTTCTCGAGCCAGGCCCTCGGTGGGTGCGCCCCTTGACTTTCGTGGGCTTCGAGGGAACATTGTTGCCAGAGCGAAGTAGCCAGTGACCGACACGAGGACCTGGGGCGACGTCTCCAGTCCTCGTTTTTGTTTGCGGGTCTCGCTCGACCGGCGCCGGAATCACAGTACGCGGCGCACACATGTGACGCCGCGCGACGCCGGGAACAGTTATTCAGGAGTTTCGACAGATGGCACGTATCACCGGTACCGTGAAGTGGTTCAATGATGCGAAGGGGTTCGGTTTCATCACGCCCGAGAACGGCGAGAAGGACTGCTTCGTGCATCACACCGCGATTCAGGCCGAGGGCTACAAGTCCCTCACCGAAGGCCAGCGGGTGGAGTTCGACATTGTGCAGGGCCAGAAGGGCCCGGCGGCGCAGAACGTGGTCAAGCTGTAACCACCGCGGTACGGCAGAAAACGGAACGGCGCCCCTCGCGGGCGCCGTTTTGTTTGTGGGCCGTTCCTACACCGCCACGCCTCTTGCGGCGGCGAAACGCTGGGATACCGTTCAGCATGACACGCTTCCGTTTCGCGCTGGTCTCGGTGGCCATCCTGGCGTCCGGATCGGCCTGCGGTGGTCAATCACAGCCGGGCGGTACGCAGCCGTTCGATCGCGAGCGACTCACACCCGAAGAATTCAATCAACGCGCGTTCCTCTCCGCGTACGAGGCGGTCGAGTCATTGCGGCCGAATTGGCTGACCCGGCGCGGACCGGATGGCACCATTCAGGTCTATGTCGATGACAACCACATGGGCGGTGTCGAAGTGCTCCGAACGGTTCGGCTCATCAACGTCGCGCAGATTCGGCACATGGACGGCATTCAGGCGAGCGCCCGATACGGGCTTGGCCACAACCAGGGAGCGATTCTGATTTCGACTCGCGGGGCTGGCCGCTGACGTAGCATGCCCCCGTTCCTCGCCGAAGTCCTCGGTACCATGCTGCTCATCATCCTGGGCGATGGCGTCGTTGCCAACGTCGTCCTGAACCGCACCAAAGGCCAGAACTCGGGCTGGATCGTGATCACCGCCGGCTGGGCGTTGGCGGTGACGGTGGCGGTCTACGCCGTCGGCACGTTCAGCGGCGCGCACCTGAATCCCGCCGTCACGATCGGCCTCGCATCGATCGGCAAGTTCGCCTGGGCCTCAGTGCCCACCTACATCGCGGCACAAATGCTCGGCGCCTTCCTCGGCGCTGGTGTCGTGTGGCTCGCCTATTTGCCCCACTGGGCGGCGACGCCGGACCCGGGATCGAAGCTGGCCGTGTTCTGCACGGGCCCCGCGATCCGGAACCCAGGCGCGAACATCGTCACCGAGATCATCGGGACCGCGGTGCTGGTGCTCGGCGTGCTCGCGGTCCTGACGCCGAAGAACCTGAATCCCGACTATGGCTGGAACGTGGGACTCGGCCCCGCGCTGGTGGGTGTGATCGTCTGGGCCATCGGCCTCTCGCTCGGCGGCCCGACCGGCTACGCGATCAACCCGGCCCGCGATCTGGGCCCACGCCTCGCGCACGCCGTCCTGCCGATCGCGGGCAAAGGAAGCTCCGACTGGGGCTACGCCTGGATTCCGGTCGCCGGTCCGATCATCGGCGGGTTGATCGCGGCTCTCCTTTATAAGGCGTGGTGGCCGGCGTGAAGTACATCCTCGCGCTCGACGCGGGCACGACCTCGTCGCGCGCGATCGTGTTCGATCACGCGGGCAGCGCCGTCGCGTCCGCACAGAAAGAGTTTCGCCAGATCTTCCCCAAGCCCGGCTGGGTGGAGCACGACGCGAACGAGATTTGGGCCACCCAACTCCAGACGGCCCACGACGCGCTCAAGAAGATGGGCCTCGTCGCCTCCGACATCGCCGGCATCGGGATCACGAACCAGCGCGAGACGACGGTCGTATGGGACCGCGACACTGGTACCCCGATTCACAACGCGATCGTCTGGCAGGACCGTCGTACCGCGGGCCGCTGCGACCAGCTCAAGGCGCGCGGCAAAGCGCCGGTCATCAAGCGCAAGACCGGCCTTGTGATCGATGCCTATTTCTCCGGCACCAAGCTCGAGTGGATTCTCAAAAACGTCCCGGGTGCGCGCGCCAAAGCGAAGGCGGGCAAGCTCGCCTTCGGCACCATCGACACCTGGCTGATCTGGAACCTGACGGGCGGCCGAGTGCATGTGACCGATCCGAGCAACGCGTCACGCACGATGCTGTTCAATCTCAAGGGCGACTGGGATCCAGAGCTGTTGAAAATGCTCGGCGTACCGCGTTCCGTGTTGCCGGACGTGAAATCATCGAGCGAGATCTACGGTGAGACGACGCTGCTCGGCGGCTCGATTCCGATCGCCGGGATCGCGGGCGACCAGCAGGCGGCGCTGTTCGGGCAGGTCTGTACGCAGCCGGGGATGGTGAAGAACACCTACGGCACCGGCTGCTTCATGCTCATGAATACCGGGACGAAACCGATCGCGTCGAAGAACAATCTGTTGACGACGGTGGCGTGGCGCATCGGCAATCGCACCGAGTACGCGCTCGAAGGCTCGATCTTCATCGCCGGCGCGGTGGTGCAGTGGCTGCGCGACGGGCTCGGCATCATCAAATCGTCCTCCGAGGTCGAAGCGCTCGCCGCGCAGGTGACCGATCCGGACGGCGTGTATCTCGTCCCCGCGTTCGCCGGCCTCGGCGCGCCGCACTGGGATCAGTACGCACGCGGTCTCGTCGCGGGCGTCACACGCGGCACGACGGCGGCGCACCTCGCGCGCGCGGCGCTCGAAGGCATCGCGTTCCAGGTTGCCGACGTGTTGCGGGCCATGCAAGCCGACGCCCGGATCAAGCTGAAAGAGCTGCGCGTCGACGGCGGCGCGTCGGCGAACAACCTGCTCATGCAATTCCAGTCGAACCTGCTCGACGTCCCCGTCGTCCGGCCGAAGGTCACCGAGACCACGGCGCTCGGGGCGGCGTATCTCGCCGGGTTGGCGGTCGGGTTCTGGAAGGATCAGAAGCAGATCGCCGCGCAGTGGCAGGTCGATCGGCGCTTTACCCCTACCATGAAATCCGCAGAGCGCAAGCGGCTCGAAAGCGGGTGGCGCAAAGCGCTCGATCGCGCAAGACGCTGGGAGGAAACAGGCTAGCGTCTCTTGCGTCTGCGGGCCGGAAGTGAATGTTGTTGCGTCTTTTCAGGCGAGAGTCCGTGCCCGTTTGGGAGCAAATCGTCCGGTCACTCCGCAGGGTCCGCCTCGACACCATGAGGACCAGGTTCGTGGTCTTCACGATGCTGGCGACGCTGCTGTCCACCCTCGTCATGACCGTCGTGTTGTACGGACGGAACAAGCGGGCCCTCAGCGATCGGCTGGGCACCGAGCTCAGCGGCTTGAGCTCCGAAGCAGCCCGCGAGATGGGGGCCTGGGTCGACCAGCGCGTGTATGACTTGCGGCTGCGCGCGGCGCCCTACGTCGTGTCCGACAACCTCGCGCGGGTGGCCGCCGGCGGGCGTGGAGGAACGCAGGCCCTCGCGCGCCTGCGCGACTACCTCAATTCGATTCGTCAGAATCTCCCCGGGCACGAAGGCCTGGCCATCGTCGATGGTGACGGGCAGGTCCTGACGAGCAGCGGCAGCCGGACCGGCTTCCGTCTCTCCACCGATCGCATGAACAACCTGCGGACCCGCGACGCGCTCGTCGGAGATCCGTTCTGGGATGCCGGGCTGAGCAAGGCCGCCATCGTGCTCGTCGTACCGATCCGCCGAGATGACGGCCTGTTTCTCGGCGCGATGGGGGCGAAGATCAACCTGGACGGCGTGCGCGACGCGCTACAGCAGCTCGCCGGAGCGTCGTCACGCAGCATCTCCATTATCACTGAGCAGGGACGCGTGGTCGTCAGCTCGACGGGCAACCCTGCAGACGTGATGAAGACCGCGCTGCCGGAAGCGGCCACGCGCGATCTCGTGGAGCGCGAAGGGCGACCCGTCGTCCAGGCCCGAGCCAGAGGCCCTGAAGTCGCGGCGGTGCTGCGACGGATCCCGCAGCTGCGCTGGGCGGCCGTCGCCGAAGCGCCGCGCAGTGAAGAGACGCGCGAGGCGAGCGCGTTACGCACCCAGACGGTGTCGCTGGCGCTGGCGCTCCTTGTGGGCATCGGCCTGCTCACGTTCGTCGTCGGTGTCGTGATCACTCGACCCCTCGACCTGCTCACCGAAGCAGCCGCGCGTGTGGCGGCAGGCGACCTCTCGGCGGAGCTCCCTGCGGGGAGCGGCGGCGAAGTCGGCTACCTGACCCGGGCGTTCAACACGGTGGTCTCGCGACTGCGGGTGAAAGAGAGTCACGGTGAGCTGGAAAAGCTGTCGCTCACCGATGCCTTGACGGGGCTCTACAATCGCCGGCACCTCATGGGCACGCTGGCGACCGAGGTCCAGCGCTCACGACGCCAGCGTCGTTCGTTCACCGTGCTGCTCGCCGACGTCGACAAATTCAAGCAGTACAACGACACGCACGGCCACCTGGCCGGTGATGCGGCGCTCGTCAAGATTGCCGAAGTGTTCCGGAGAACGACGCGGGCCGTGGACTGCGTGGCCCGCTACGGCGGCGAGGAATTTGTCGTCATGCTGCTCGAATGTCCGATCGCGACGGCCGTGAATGTCGCCGAGCGGATTCGCGCGCGCGTCGCGGAGCAAGACCTCGGCGAGGGTAAGCTCACCGTATCCGTCGGTCTGGCCGAGTACCCCGATGGCGGGGACACGCCGGAAGAGCTGATTGCAACCGCAGATGCCGCCATGTACCAGGCAAAGAGCTCCGGACGAAACCAGGTGGTGGTCGCCGGCGCGACGGAGCAGCCGCCGCCGGAGAAAAAAGGCCGGCGCAAGCGAGAAACCTCGGCCTAGAGGCCTTTCACTTCTTCGACCGCCTCGAGCGCCGTGGCGATCTCGCGCGACAGCGCGCGCCCCTGCTGCGTCGCGCTGGACACGTCGGCGAGCGCCGATTCCAACCCCGACGAGCGGAATCTGATCAAGTCGAGCCTGATATTCTGTAGCGCCGTGCTGGCCGACTCGAGCTGGCGCCGCAGCGTCGCGCGCTGGCTCTCCAGGTGCTGGGCGATCCGCGGGTCCTTCTCTTCATCCAGCCGGTGCAACATCTGTGCGACGTGGACAACCCGCTCGACCAGCGCATTCACGGTCGAGGTCAGATCCGGCAGCAACGCGCGATCGACTTTTGAGAGCGAGTCCACCATCTCCTTGATAGCCAGCCGATCTTCCACGGCCTGCCGGATCGCAGGGCCGCCCTGCCCTCCCAGGACGTCGGGGGTCACGAGCTTCTCCAGCTCGCGTTCCACGACGGACGGTTTGGATGTGGGCAGAACCCATTTTGATCGCGGCATGAACAACACGCGACGCAGCTTGACGCCGCTTTGGCGGAGCGAGACTCCGCGCCTCCACCACTTCCACGACATGTACATCGGCACGATGGGCGAGAGCACCAGCGGTGGCACTTCACTCACTCCAGCCACAAAACCGGCTATCCCCAAACCAATCGCGCCGAGCGTGAGAACTGTATAGCGCCGCATCGCCTTGATGCGATCGAGCAGATGAATCCGGCCGTGCCACAGCCGGATGTCTTCACGCTGCTCGGACGTGAGCGACGCGAGATGCGGCGGCTCCATCACGACTCGCGCGTCGGGCTTCGCAACCGGGCGGGGCGACGTGTACCGGACCGTCTCACGCTGCTCGGCCCGCCACGACGACGCGGGCGCGCCGCCGTCCACCAGCGCATCACGCAACGAGGCGGCCGTGGGCCAGCGCTCCTCCGGCTCCTTCAGCAGGGCGCGATCGATCGCGTCGCGCAGAGACTTGGGCACCTCCGGGCGCAGCTCGCCGATCGGCCGCGGGCGCTCGCCCACATGCTTGAGCAGCAGCGCCATCGGATTGGCCGCGGCGAACGGCACGCGCCCGGTCAGCATCTGATAGCCGATCACGCCGAGCGAGTAGACGTCGCTGCGTCCGTCGATGTCGCGCTCACCCATCGCTTGCTCAGGTGACATGTAGGTCGGCGTGCCGACGGCGGCCCCGGTGACCGTGAGCCGGTGCCCGCCTCGATCGCGCGCGCGATACCGAAGTCGGTGACCATCGCTCGCCCACTCGCCGCATCCAGCAGAATGTTGTCGGGCTTGATGTCGCGGTGGATCACCCCGCGGGTGTGCGCGTAGGCGAGCGCGTCGGCGATCTCGCGCAGCATGCGCCGAGCCTCTGCGATCGGCGGGCGCGGCTCGCGCGCCAGCAGCTCCGCGAGATTCCCTCCCGTGACGAGCGCCATCACGAAATGGGCGACGCCATCCTTTTCGCCGACATCGTAGATCGGGACGATGTGGGCGTGCGCGAGCTGCGCGGCGGTCTGGGCCTCACGCGTGAAGCGCGTGCGAATCGCGGGATCATAGGCCAGCTCGGGTGGCAGCACCTTGATGGCGACGAGCCGGTTGAGCCGGCGGTCACGGGCACGGTACACCACCGACATTCCGCCCCGTCCGATTTCCTGCTCGACTTCGTATTGCTGGCCGATGGCCGCTACGACACGATCGTGGAGAGGTTCAGGCATGATGTCAAAATGCCTACGGATGTGAACCGGGAAAAGCTTCGTGTTGAGCCCGATAGACAGAGGGTGGCGCAACCTCAACAATTGCGCCAGAATCTCGCCCATGGAAGTCATCATCCAGCGCGACTACGAGTCCATGAGCAGGGTCGCGGCGCAGCTCGTCGTCGAATTGCTCAACACCAAACCGAATGCCGTCCTGGGCATGGCGACCGGATCGACGCCGCTCGGCCTGTATCAGGAGCTGGTGCGGCTCCATGAGAAAGAGCAGCTCGACTTCTCACGCGTGACGACGTTCAATCTCGACGAGTACGTCGGCCTGAACGTGACGCACCCGCAGAGCTATCACCATTTCATGCACGAGCACTTCTTCCGCCACGTCAACCTCCCGCCGCACAACATCAACATTCCCTCAGGGACGACCAGCAACTATCCCGCCTTCTGCCAGTGGTATGAAAAGCGCATCGTGGAATGCGGCGGGATCGACCTGCAAATCCTGGGGATCGGCTCGGATGGGCACATCGGGTTCAACGAGCCCACGAGCTCGTTGAGCTCGCGCACCCGGCTCAAGACGCTCTCCAAGCAGACGATCGACGATAACGCGCGCTTCTTCGAGCGGCGTGAGGATGTGCCGGTCTACGCGATCACCATGGGCGTCGGCACGATCCTCGAAGCCCGCAAGCTGGTGCTGGTCGCGAGCGGCAAGTCCAAGGCCGCGGCTATTGCCCAGGCGGTGGAGGGACCGGTGACGAGCCTGGTGACCGCGAGCGCGCTGCAGCTGCACGGCGACGCGATCGTGATCGTGGACGAAGCGGCGGCCGCCAGCCTCAAGATGCGCGATTACTACGAATTCATTTACGCGGCCAAACCCGCCGCGCCGAGGGGCACATGACCGTCCTGCTGCTCATGCTGGCTGTTCAGGCACCGGTGCTCCAGCAGGATGGCCTGCGCTTCAAGGACCTGAACAAGAACGGCACACTCGACGCGTACGAAGACTCGCGCCTGACGCCCGAGCGGCGGGCGCGCGATCTCGTCGCGCGGATGACGCTCGAAGAGAAAGCCGGCGTCATGATGCACGGCACCGCCCGGACCGGTGGGCCGACGGGTGGCGTCGGCCTCGGTCAGGCGTACGATACGGCCGCGAATCGCGCCTTGATCGACAGCGTGAAGGTCAACAGCATGATCACGCGCCTCGCCAGCGATCCAGCCACGCTCGCCGCGCAGCACAACGCCCTGCAGCGCATCGCCGAGCACACGCGGCTCGGCATTCCGCTGACGATCAGCACCGACCCCCGCCATCATTTCCAATTCGTCGTCGGGGCGACGACGCAGGCGAACCGGTTCTCGCAGTGGCCGGAAGCGCTCGGGTTCGCCGCCATCGGTGATACCGCCCTCGTGCGGCGTTTCGGCGACATTGCCCGGCAGGAATACCGCGCCGCCGGCATCCACATGGCCCTCTCCCCGCAGGCCGACATCGCGACCGAGCCACGCTGGGGCCGGATCGCCGGCACGTTCGGCGAGGACGCCGCGCTGGCCGAG
>Ga0137323_1000086_pt1 | contig 25976 bp, 28 predicted proteins | sample EasRivERMZT423_2_FD_102285 | JGI IMG/M metagenome (GOLD analysis project Ga0137323, IMG submission 102285) | Soil microbial communities from meander-bound floodplain in the East River, Colorado, USA - East River MetaG ERMZT423_2 | ecosystem: Environmental > Terrestrial > Soil > Floodplain ... | reverse complement strand
GCCCGAGAAGATGTCCCGCACGGTCCCCTCCTCGCTCGAGTCGGTTGGATGCGTGAGCGACACCAATGTAGCAAACCGGCTAGCCCCTGTCGCCTCCGGAGGGGGGGCCGGGAGGGCCGGGGGGGCCGCGGTTCAGTCTCAGCTCCGCCCAAACGACCGCGCGAGCCTCGATGACGTCCCGGACCTGACGCTCGCGGGCCGTCAATGCAGCTCCTCCCGTTTTTACCTCGAGAAACACGACCCGCCGCACTGCACCCGCGGCGAGCCCATCGAAAACCACCAGATCCACCGGACTGCCGAGGAAGCGCGCGTCCTTGGGATTGAATCCGAACTCCGGCAGATAGGGGACGAGCTGCTCATGCACTTTCCCCGCCGTCACGGCGAGGCTGCGCTGCACGGCGTTCTCGCGGATCGCGGCGCTGTAGCGAAGCTTCCAGATCACGAAGTACAGCGACGCCACGACGATTCCGATCACGATGCCGATGAACAGGTCGAGCCGGCTAGACACCACGCATACCTCCGAGACCCTTTGTGAGGGGGCGCGACAAGATGCGCAACAGAAACCCGTAGATCAGCACGAGAGGCAGAAAAAGGAAGAGCCGCGGGCTATCGACCGGGCGCAGCCCGCGCAGGGTGATGACCACGAGCGCGGCGTAGAAGAGGAGGGTTTGCAGCAGCCAGCGGCCCGGCAGGAACACGCGCACGACCATGAGGATCAGCGCCCCGGCGAGGCCGGACGCGGCGCCCAGCAGCACGACGGTGAGACTTCCACCCAGCGAAATACCCGGAGGTGCGCCCGACAACACGGCGATGCCGCGCATCGCGATGCGCCCGCCCACTCCCAGGATCACGGCTCCGATCCCGATGCCCCACAGCGAACACCGCAGCCAGTCGCGCGGCGCCGGGCGCGCCCGGGTCAGACCGAGCATACCTCCACGGCTTCGCGCAACGAGCGCAGGGGCTCGCGCGTGGGAACGAACTCGTGCGCCACGAACCCCGTGAACCCAAGGTCGGCAATGGCGGTCGCGACCGCGCGATAATTCAGCTCCTGCGAGCCGTCGATCTCGTGGCGCCCCGGGACGCCGCCCGTGTGGAAGTGCCCGATGTGCGCGGCGTGCTGGCGAATCGTGCGGATGACGTCGCCTTCCATGATCTGCATATGGTAGATGTCGTACAGCAGCTTCACGCGCGCCGAGCCGACTTTTTCGATGATGTTCGCGCCGAACGCGGTACGGTCGCCCTGGTAATCGGGGTGGTCCACCTTGCTGTTCAACAGCTCCACGCAGATGGTGACGCCGTGACGCTCGGCGAGCGGCGCGATACGACGCAATCCCGCGACACAGGCATCGGTGGCCTGCGCGTCGCTGCGTCCCTGCCGGTTGCCGAACATCGCGATCAGGTTCGGCACGCCGTGCTGGGCGGCGACCGGCAAGGCCCGCTCCAGCTCTCCGACCAGCAGGTCGTGATTCGCCGGATCGTTGAAGCCGCGCGGGATGAAGTCGTTGCGGATCGCGGCATACCCCATCGAGCAGACCAGGCCCCCCCCCTGCGCGCGCACGATGGGCCAGTCTTCGGGCGCGAGCAGATCGACGCCCGCCAGACCCATGGCGGCGCCGGCCTTGCAAAAATCGACGAGCGGAATGGAGCGGTAGGGCCACCTCGAAGCTGACTGCTTGAGTCGGTTAGGCGGTTGGGCGGTTAGGCGGTTAGAAGGCGTCACGACCGCTGCCGCGAGAGCAGCCATCGCCACGCCAATCGCGTCACGACGCGTCACTAACCGCCTAACCGCCTCACCGCCTGCCCCCTTCATCAAAACTCCAGCTGACTCAGATACTTGTAGCTCACCACGATGTCGTCGAACGGCTGCGGCGGCTGATCGTGCTCGACGAAGAAGTGTTGGATACCGGCTTGGGCGCGCTTCGCGAAGATGCGCTTCCACTCGATCTTCCCCTGTCCGACGTCGACCATCTTGTGCTCGGGACCACCCATCGAGTCCTTCACGTGCACGAGCGGAATGCGTCCGGGCCAGCGCGCGAAGTAGGCCAGCGGATCCTGGCCGCCCTTGGTGATCCAGTACAGGTCGATCTCGAGCTGGACGAGCTTGGGATCGGTGCTCTGCAACAGCACGTCGTAGGGGACCTGCCCTTCCATCTTTGGGAATTCGAAGTCGTGGTTGTGATAGGCGAACTGGATGCCCACATCCTTGGCCATCTGTCCGACGCGGTTGAACTCCTCCGCGACGCGCTTCCAGCCATCGAGCGTCATGCGTTTTTCCTGCGGAATCCAGGGCGCGACCAGATACGTGTGTCCTACCGCTTTGGACAAGTCGATCGCCTTTTTCCAGCCATCGGGATTATCCGACATCATGTGCGTCGCCGGCGCGGCCAGTCCGTTGCGCTCGAGAATCGCCCGGACGTCGGCCGGAGAGCGATCGAAATAGCCCGCGAACTCCACTTCCTTGTAGCCGATCTGGGCGATGCGCGCGAGCGTGCCTTCGAAATCCGCTTTCATCTGATCCCGCACCGTGTACAGCTGAATGCCGATCTTCTCGAGCTTCGCGCCGTGGACGGTGCGGCATGCGGGCGGCAGCATGCTGCCGAGCGTAATTGCGCCCGCGGTACTGAGAAATTCGCGCCTTTCCATTTACAGCTCCTTCCTCTTCATGGCGTCAACGGCATAGGCCGCCGCGCGAGCGGTGAGCGCCATATAGGTGATTGACGGGTTTTGGCAGGCCGTGGACGCCATGCAGGCGCCATCGGTGATGAACAGGTTCGGCACGTCGTGACACTGGTTATTGGCGTTCAAGACCGACGTCTTGGGGTCTTTGCCCATGCGCGCGGTGCCCATCTCGTGGATGACCAGGCCGGGCGGATTGTTGCTCGTGAACGGTTGGATGTCGTGCGCACCCGCCTCGGCGAGCATTTCGGCGGCCGTAATCGACATGTCGTGCACCAACTGCTTGGCATTGTCGTCATACACGCAGTGGATTTTCGCGACGGGAATGCCCCAGGCATCGACCTTCGTCTTGTCGATTTCGACGAAGTTGGACTCACTGGGCAGCATCTCGCCGAAGCCGTAGAAGTTGAACCCCCACGGGCCCGGCGTGCGCAGCGACTTCTTGAATTCCGCACCGAACCCCGTCTGCTCCACGCCGCGGCCCCAGTCGGAGCGGCCACCACCGCCCTGGAAGCCGTAGCCGCGCACGAACGCGGACTTGCTGTTGCCGACGTTGCGGAAACGCGGCACGTAGACGCCGTTGGGCCGGTTGCCGATGGAGTCGCGATCCATCGGCGCATCGATCCGGCCGTTGGCGCCGCCGCCCATGATGTGATCCATCAGGTTCTTCCCGACTTGCCCGCTCGAGTTCGCGAGATTGCCTTCGGAGTTGAGCAGGATGCGCGCCGACTCGATCGTGGACGCGCACAGGAAGATGATCTTGCCCTGGAATTCGAGCGTGCGCTTGGTCTGCCCGTCGACCACACGCACGCCGGTCGCCCGGCCGCGCCGTTTGTCCCAGAGAATGCTGTGGACGACGCTGTAGGGACGCAGGGTGAGCCGCCCGGTGGCGAGCGCCGCCGGCAATGTGGAAGTGACGCTCGAGAAGTAGGAGCGGGTGATGCAGCCGCGATGGCACGGCCCGCAGTAGTGACACGCGGCGCGGCCGTTGTGCGCTTCGGTCAGCACGGCGCAGCGCCCGATCGTCACGACGCGCTCGCGACCCCAGGCGCGCGCCACCGCCTCGCGGACCTTCTCCTCGGCGCAGTTCATCGTCATCGGCTTGAGGAACTGCCCATCCGGGCACTGGGACAGCCCCTCAGCCTGGCCGCTGATGCCGATGAAGCGCTCGACGTGATCGTACCAGGGCGCGATATCGGCGTAGCGGATGGGCCAGTCGACGGCAATGCCTTCCTTGGCGTTCGCTTCGAAGTCGAGGTCGCTCCAGCGGTAGACCTGGCGGGCCCACATGATCGAACGCCCGCCCACCTGACGGCCGCGAATCCAGGAAAACGGCTTGCCTTCGGGCGTGGTGTAGGGATTCTCGAGATCGTTGACGAAGAACTTCGCGGCCATCTCATCGCAGGCGTAGCATTGCTGCTGGATCGGCTGTTCCTTGGCCAGGCGGCGGCGGTCGCCGTAGCCACGGAATTTCATTTCCCACATCGGCACGTGCTCGGCGTAGTCGGTCTCGGGATTGATCGGCCGCCCCGCTTCGAGCACGAGCGTTTGCAGCCCGCGCTCGGTTAATTCCTTCGCCGCCCACCCGCCCGACATCCCGGAGCCGATGACGATCGCGTCGTAGGTCTTCATCGCTGCTCGAGGGGGTAACAGGGTTCAAACCGGCCCGGCACGATGCGGTAGTGCAGCTCACTCGTCGCGCCGACTTCAGAGGTGTAATAGCCGGTCAGCGTCAGCCACTTCATGGCGCCGAAGAAATTTTTCGACGTGTCGCTCTTCGTATCACGCAGCCGCGCCAGCTCGTAGTCGAGATCCTGCAGGATCTCACTCTGCTGCTGCGGCGTACATCCAATGAATTCCTTGCCGAAGGCGGTGCGGCTGCGCTCGTCCACGTTGGCGAGTCCGGTGGTGAACATCTGGCGCTGCTCGTCATCTCCCCACTCGGCCAGCATGACATCGATGAACGCGGGGACCCCGGCGTCGCGCGCGCCCGGCGTGTCGGTCTTGGGAATAATCAGCTCGGCGATGGTGGCGATGGTTTCGTTCTGGTGGGCAGTGAACGTGCGAAGCATGCCCGCACGCACTCGCTGGTGAACAGCGCGTCCCATCGCCTTGAGCGACTCGGGGAGGGCGGCTGTTCCGGCGAGTAGAAGAAGCGCTTCGCGCCGGTTCATCAAATCGTCCCGGTGAGTGAGGGTTCTAACTTGGCACGCAAACGGCCCGCTGGCCATGTGGCCGGCGGGCGGTGGATCTTGGTGCAAACTCAGAAGGGTAGGCTCGTTCCTACCATTATCGCGCTACGCCCCTGCTCCCACCGTCGGAGTTCGACTTGGACCGTGCGATCGCCCAGTCGCGCCCGAATCCCCAGTCCGACGGGGAAAATCATCTGTCCAGACGTACTCGCGAGGCTTCGGTGCGTATTCGAGACAAACCGAACCGTGTACGAGGACCACCCGTTGGCCCAACTTTGCCGAGCAAGCAAACCGATCGTGACATACGGAGCGAAACGCGCTCTCGGAACCGGAGTGAGAGACGCCGTCATTCCAAAGGCGATGTCGGTAGTCTGGGCTCGGCCGAGAAACTCAGTGCTGTCGGTGGGCTCAGTGTAGAAATTGTGCGTTGGCTCCCAATAGCCGCCCACCTCCAACCGGAGGCGCAGTGGCTTGTTTGGACTGATGAGATCATACTCGGCGCGCAACCGGCCACCGTAGAACTGAAGTGTGCCGTACTGCATCGACCGTTCCGGACGGCCGACACCGTCCAGCGGCTCGGCTGCTGCGCGAGGCCGGTGGTTGTGCAGAAGACAAACGCGACACCAGCGATAAAGCGCCACATCAACGCCTCCTCAATCGTGCTTTGCAACTCTGACACTCGTACCGGCTCCCGCAAGGGGGTCGGCCCCACGTGTCACAATGCCGCTGGGTCAACGCCGCTGCTGAGCGAACAGCCAGTTCCGGAACTCCTCGGACGCGTAGGCGGCATCCCAGGAGTTGTGATTCAGCCCCAGCAATTCCGTGTAGTGCACGTCTGCGCCCGCGGCCTTCAGTGCCGCGGCCGGCTCACGGGAGCCGTTCACGTTCACCACCTGATCGACTTCGCCGTGGAAGATCCAGATTGGCACCTTGCCGAGTCGTTGGGCCAATTTCGGCATCACCGCGGCGCTGTCGACATCCGGGACCACGGGCTGGGATCCGCGGAATTGCGGGAACTCTCGCACCCAACCACAGATCGGCACGATGGCGGCGAACAGCTCCGGCCGCCGGAATGCGACGTACCAGGTGCCATGCCCGCCCATCGATAATCCGGTGAGATAGACTCGGGCTGGGTCGACGTGGAATTCCCGCATCGTCTGCTGAAGGGCAGCAATGGCCATGTCCGCCGGCGCGCCGACCCATTGCGAGTCCCGGGGCACCTGCGGAAAGACCACGATCGCCGGATAGCGCGCTGAGTTTTGACGGATGGCCGCGCCCAGACCCACCTGCGTCTGGAACAGTCCGTCGTCACCTCGCTCCCCCGCGCCGTGCAAGAAGAGAATCGCGGGCCAACTCGGCTTGGTCATGTAGTCGGCAGGCACGTACACCTGGTAGCGATAAGCTTTACTGCCGACGGTGATGCTGCGATCGAGGAACCCCGTCTGCACCTGCTGCAGTGAAATGGCGAGCAGCAAGACAAGCATGGCTCGTGCCTCCTTTTTATGGTCAGCGACTGGGCAGGCGCAGATTGGCCAGGACCTGGTCGATAATCGCATCCTCGAATCGACCGGTCCCGGCGCAGCGCACCGGCAGGAACCGCTCTTTCATGTCCTGCGCGGTGCCGTCCACGATGATGTCGATCTCGGTCTCCCCGTCGGGCGCGGGCGTCAACCGTGCCGAGATGTTGAAGATGACCTGGTATTCGTCCGCGGCGGGGAGACCGCCGACCGCACGACCGCAATCGAGATAACGTGAATTCGACTCGTTCTCGTAGAGGCGTCGCTCGATCTTCAGCTGTGGCGAGATGTAGACGTGATCTTCAGGATAGAGCGTCGGCTTCCCGGGAAAGTGGAGGGCCTCGAAACTCGCGGGCAAGACTCGCCACACCGCTTCCACGTACGCGGGGATCACGTGGCGCACGTGGCTCACATCCGTGCGGAACCAGATCGGGGTTGGCTTTTCCCGTCCTTGCAGATCCTGGTCGAAGCGCTTCGTGGGACCGCACGCGCTGACCATGACAGTGCAGAGGACGACTGATACGGTTCTCATTTCAGCGGCGCTGTTGCGCGAACAGCCAGCGCACGAATTCGTCGGAGCCATAGGCCGCGTCCCACGAGTTGTGGTCCACGCCAAGCATCTCCGTGTACTGCACGTTCGCCCCCGCCGCCTTCAGCGCGGCGGCAGGCTCGCGCGAGCCGCTGACGGTCACGACTCGATCGACCTCGCCGTGGAAGATCCAAATCGGAACGCTGCGGAGGCGCTGCGCCAAGCTCGTCATCACCGAGGCACTATCACCCGGAACCACGGGCACCGATCCGCGAAACTGCGGGAATTCGCGCACCCAACCGCAAATCGGGACGATGGCCGCGAACAGCTCCGGATGCCGATAGGCGATGTACCAGGTCCCGTGACCGCCCATCGAGAGACCGGTGAGATACACGCGCTTCGGGTCGACGCGGAGCTCGCGCATCGTCTGCTGCAGGGCGGCGACCGCCATATCCGCCGGCGTTCCCACCCATTGAGAATCGTTGGGCACTTGAGGGAAAACCGCGATCGCGGGATAGCGCGCCGCGTTCCGGCGAATTGCCGGCGCCAGTCCAACGTTGGTCGGCAGCAATCCATCGGCGCCCCGCTCGCCGCCGCCGTGCAGAAACAGAATGGCGGGCCAGCTTGGCTGCGACGCGTAGTCGGCAGGCACGTACACCTGGTAGCGATAGGCTTTACCGCTCACGGTGATGCTGCGATCGAGGAACCCCGTTTGCACCTGCTGCAGTGAAATGGCGAGCAGCAAAACGAGCATGGTTCGCGCCTCCCGGTCTCAGGTAACCTCCGCATGCTCCGAATCACGATAGAAATACTATCTTGTCGCCCCAATGCGACTTGTCTGGTTGCGCACGTGGGGACCGGTCATCGCCGGTCCCGCGACCGCCGCATTGATCTGGCTCCTGCCCGCGCCGGCCGCAATGCCCGCTCCCGCGCACGCCGTCGCCGGGCTTGCCGCGTGGATGGCGCTGTGGTGGCTGACGGCAATTCTCCCCCTCCCCGTCACCGCTTTACTGCCACTGGCACTGCTGCCACTGATCACGCGGACCGGAGTCGAGCCGACCGCGCATGCGTACGCCGACCCAATCGTCTTCCTCTTTATGGGCGGCTTCTTCCTCGCGGCAGCGACCGAGCGTTGGCAGCTGCACCGCCGCCTGGCGCTCGCCGTCATCGGCGCCGTGGGCACCGATCCACCGCGGCTCGTGCTGGCCCTTATGCTCGCGACCGCGTTCGTCAGCATGTGGATTTCCAACACGGCGACGGCGGTGATGATGCTGCCGCTCGCGAGCGCCGTGCTCGAGCTCGCGCGGCGCGAAGCCCCCGCTGAGTCGGCGCACCTCGGGCGGGCATTGGTGCTCGGCGTGGCCTACGCCGCGTCGATCGGGGGCGTGGCGACGCTGATCGGCACGCCGCCCACGGCGATCTTCGCCGCGGCGGCCGGAAAAGTGCTAGGCCGGCCCGTGGGCTTTGCGGAATGGCTCGCGATCGGACTGCCGGTCGCAACCGTGCTCCTCCTCTTCTGTTGGGTGCTGCTGGTGCGATTCCTGTTTCCGCTCCACGGTCAGTTGCCCGGTGTGCGCGAGCTTGTGACGCGCGAGCGCGCGGAACTGGGACGCTGGACCGGCGGGCAGCTCATCACGGTCACAGTGCTCGCGCTGGCTGCGGCCAGCTGGATCATGCGCGAACCCAAAACGCTGGGCGCGCTCCACGTGCCGGGACTCGCGCAGCTGGTACCCGGCCTCTCAGATGCGGGCATTGCCATCGGCGCGGCGCTGGTGCTTTTCGTCTTCCCCTCCTCGCTGCGCGAGCGCCGCTTCACACTCGACTGGGAGAGCGCGGCACGAATTCCGTGGGGCGTCCTGATCCTGTTCGGGGGCGGGCTCGCGCTCGCCGAGGCGTTCACCACCAGCGGGCTCGCGGACTGGATCGGCCGGCAACTGGAGGGACTGCGGGGCGCGCCGGCGGTCGTCGTCATCGGCGTCGTCGCGTTGCTGTTCGTGCTGCTGACCGAGCTGACGTCGAACACCGCGACCGCCGCGATGGCGATGCCCATCATGGCATCGCTCGCTCCTGCTGTCGGGCTCGCTCCCATCGCGTTGATGGCCACCGCCGCGCTGGGCTCGGCGCTCGGCTTCATGCTGCCGGTCGGAACACCGCCCAATGCCCTCGCCTACGGAACGGGCGTCGTCACGAGCAAGGAGATGGCGCGCGCCGGGGTGTGGATGGATATCGCCAGTGCCGTCGTGATTACAATCGCTGTGCTGTTGTGGGGCGGATGAACTCGTCGGCCGGTCGTCGGTCCATCGTCGCCAGCACCTTGTCCACCACGAACACGAGCAGCTCGTACAGGGCGAACACGACCACAAGCATCAACACACCGACGAAAATCGCCACACCCATCGACATGTCCGAGGAGACGAGCTTCTCCTTGTGGCTCTCGAAATCGGCGATGTACTGCTTGAGCGTCAGCTCACGTCCTGTTGCCGCGTCTTGGGCGAGGCTCTTCCCGACGGCGTAGCCGGTCGCGATGCCGAGCAGGATGACGACGATCACCCGGGCGATGAGCTTTCGGGCCATGCGGTCCTCCTTCTAGAATCCGTATCCCTCGACACCCGCCGCACGCCAGTCGCGCGTGTAGTAGACCGACACCAGCGTCCCGCTCCCCGACGGCCGGACCGAGCGGGCATGACACACGTACGCGATCGTCGCGCCGAGGTATGAGAACCCCGTCGCTGGTTGATCGCAACCGGCGAACGTCCATTGCCGGTTCGGTCCAACCAGCGCGCTGAACCAGTCAGTGACGTCGCGACTGAGGAATTTGCGGAATCGCGGCGTAATCGCGGCGCTGTCCGGCCGCGCGACGATGGCGCGCAGCGATGGCTCGGGCAGCGCCCGGGGGGGGGGCCGAGCGCCTGCCCGTAGCGCCATGAGATGAGGCGCCTCCAGCTGAGGATCGAGCAGCCCCGCGATGCCGTAGGCAATCGCCCCCACCTGCGCCTCAGCGAGATTCGCGAGCACGATCACCGTGAGCCCCGACTTCGGATAGCGCGCGATGACGGTTTTGAACCCCTGCCAGCTGCCGGTGTGCGCGATGCGCGCCTGACCACGCTGTGGCGCGAGATACCAGCCGAACCCATACGGATAGGTCGCCCCGTCCCCCAGCCGCACCGCCGTCCACGCCGTATCGAGCGCGCGCGCGCTCGGTACGCGGCGATGGTTCAGGGCAACGGCCCAGCGCGTCAGATCACGCACCGTGAAGTACAACGCGCCGTCCGCGGTCGTGTTCAGCATCGGCGCGACCCACTCCTGATTCTTGAGCTCGCCGTTTTCGAGCCGGTAGCCCGCCGCGCGATTGGGCACGATGTCCGCCTCTGAAATCACGCGCGAGGCATTCATGCCGAGCGGCCGGAACACCGAATCGCGCAGCAGATCACCGTAGAACTGCCCGCTGACGCGGCGGATCAGCGCGCCGAGCAGCAGATACCCGGTGTTGCTGTAGCTCCAGCGCTCGCCGGGCTGGAAATCGAGCGGGCGTGACGCCGCGAACTTGACCAGCTCGTCTTCCGTGTAGTCTTTGCGGTAGTCGAACGTCGAATCGGTGTACTCCGCGATCCCCGCGGTATGCGTCAACAACCGGCGCACCGTGACGCCACGCCACACCGCCGCCCCTTCCGGAAACCAGCGGGCAATCGAATCGTCGAGCCGGAGCCGCCCCTGCTCGACGAGCATCTCGACGAGCGCCGCGGTGAACTGCTTCCCCATCGAGCCCGACTGATACACGGTGCTGTCGGACGCCGGGACGCGCAGCTCGACGTTCGCGAATCCATAGCCTCTGGAGAGCAGCACGCTGTCCCCGCGCAGCACGGCAAGCGACAGGCCGGGAATCCCCTGCCGTGCGAGCTCCGCCGCTACGAAGCGGTTGATCGCGGTCGTGTCGGCACCTTGGATGGCAAGGACGGTGGACAGGAGGAGCGCGTAGCTCATGTGGAGTCGTGGACGCCCCAGACGCCGCGCAGCACGTCACTGATTTCGCCCAGCGTGGCGCGCGCGCGCACCGCGTCGAGAATCGGTTCCAGGAGTTGGGAGTCGGGAGCTCGGGCGGCCTCATCCAATGCGCGCAGTGTTCGTTCTACGTTTCCCGCGTTCCGCCGCTCGCGCAGCTCGGCGAGTCGCTTGCGCTGCGCGCCGGCCAGCGTGGAGTAGTCGGGAGCGGGGATGGGTTGGATCGGCTCACCCGTGACATACTCGTTCACCCCGACGACCACCTGCTTTCCTTCCTCTATTTCGCGCTGCTGCTCGTACGCGCTGCGGGCGATCGCTTCCTGGAAGTACCCGCGCTCGATCGCCTTCACAGCACCTCCACCAGCCTCCACCTCCTCCACCAACGCTTGCGCCGCGGCTTCGAGCCGATCGGTGAGCGTCTCCACGTACCAGCTGCCGCCCAACGGATCGACCACCTCCGGCACCCCGGTTTCGTGCGCCAACAGCTGCTGGGTTCGGAGGGCCAGAGTCGCACTGCGCTCCGTGGGGAGGGCCAAGGCTTCGTCATACGAGTTCGTGTGGAGCGACTGCGTCCCGCCCAGCACGGCCGCCATGGCCTGAATCGCCACGCGCACGACGTTGTTGAGCGGCTGCTGCGCGGTGAGCGTCGCGCCACCCGTCTGGGTGTGAAAGCGCAGGCGCGCCGCCGCGTCCCCCGCGTTGAACTTCTCCTTCATCAGACGAGCCCACAGCCGCCGCGCCGCCCGGAACTTGGCGATCTCCTCGAACAGATCGGTATAGGCCGCGAAGAAGAAGGACAGCCTGGGTCCCACCTCATCGGCTGAAATGCCGACGGACGACGCACGACGCACGTATTCAAGGGCGTTGGCGAACGTAAACGCGACTTCCTGCACGGCGGTCGCGCCCGCCTCGCGCATGTGATAACCGGAGATCGAGATGGGGTTGAAGCTCATCTTGCGGCGTGAGGTGAATCGGAACACATCGGTCACCAGCCGGAGCGATGGCGCGGGCGGATAGATGTACGTGCCGCGCGCGATGTACTCCTTGAGAATGTCGTTCTGCAGCGTCCCTTGCAGCTTGTCGAGCGGCACGCCCTGCTCTTCTCCCACCGCGATGTACATCGCGAGCAGAATCGGGGCCGTGGCGTTGATCGTCATGGAGGTCGACACGCGGTCGAGCGGGATGCCGTGGAACAGCCGTTCCAGATCCTCGACACTGTCGATCGCCACCCCCGCCCGTCCCACTTCCCCCTCGGCCATGCGATGGTCGGAGTCGTAGCCCATCTGCGTGGGCAAATCGAACGCCACCGACAACCCGGTCTGACCGGCGTCCAGCAAATGCCGGAAGCGTGCGTTGGTTTCTTCCGCCGTGCCGAAGCCCGCGTACTGGCGCATCGTCCACAGCTTGCCGCGGTACATCGTGGGGTAAATGCCGCGCGTGTACGGCGGCTCGCCGGGAGCGCTGACGTCCGAGAGCGGACGCGGTTCCCAGTCGGACATCATGACTCCGCGAGCACCGAGCGGGCGAAGTCGACGTCCCGCTTGGACCCGATGATCAACGGCGTGCGCTGGTGCAGCTCCTTCGGGGTGATGTCGAGGATATCGCGTTTGCCGTCGATCGCCGCGCCGCCCGCCTGCTCCACCACGAACGCGAGCGGTGCTGCCTCGTACAGCAGCCGGAGCTTGCCGTCGGGCGCGATCGTGTCGGCCGGATAGAGAAAGACGCCGCCCGACATCAGGTTGCGATGAATATCGGCGACGAGCGAGCCGATGTAGCGCGCGTTCTTCGCTTCGACTCGGCCCCCCCCCACCCCCGAGTCCCCGTTCTTGAACGCCGCGACCGCGCGTTGCATCCCCGGCGCCCACTTGTTCCAGTGACTCTCGTTCACGCTGTAGTACTGCCCCACCTCGGGGCAGCGAATGTCCGGATGCGAAAGCAGGAATTCGCCGATGGTGGGGTCGAGCGTAAAGCCGTGCACACCCTGCCCGGTCGTGTAGACCAGCATCGTGCTCGACCCGTACAGGATGTACCCGGCGGCGATCTGCGACCGGCCCTGTTGCAGACAGTCGGCGAGGGTTCCGGGCCCGCGCTTGGTCGTGCGGCGATAGATCGAGAAGATCGTGCCGATGGAGACGTTGACCCCGATGTTGCTCGAGCCGTCGAGCGGATCGTAGAGCAGCACGTATTTCCCGCTGCGCCGGTCGTCGCGCACCGCCACCGGAATCGGGTGCTCTTCTTCTTCCGACGCCACAACGCACACCCGCCCCGTGTGCTCCACGCTGTGGCGCACCGTGTCGTGCGCGAACACATCGAGCTTCTGCTGCACCTCGCCCTGCACGTTGACCGCGCCGAATTCGCCGAGGATATCGGTCAGCCCGGCGCGGCGCACCTGGCGGGAGATGATCTTGGCGGCGAGGCACAGATCGTACAGCAGGTTCGACAGCTCCCCCGTAGCCTCGGGGTGCAGTCGCTCCTGCTCCATGATGAACCGCTCAATCGTGATGACGGACGTCGGTGATTGCGAGCGTGCCATGACTCGAGACAGTGAGGGTGATCGTGCCCCGCTCGTCGGTGCGAAACACGGTGACACCATGCGCCCGGAGCCGCGCCAGTGTTTCCGTCGCGGGATGCCCGTAGCGATTCTTCGCCCCGACACTGATGACCGCGTCGGCGGGTTGCAGCTCATCGAGCCACCGGTCCGAGGTCGCACCCCGTGACCCGTGATGTCCCACCTTCAGCAGCGACACCCGGCCGATGCGTCCGGCGAGATGCGTCTCGGTCGGCATGCCCGCATCCCCGGCGAACAATAGCCGCACCGACCCATAGCGCACGAGCAGCACGACCGATGCTTCATTAATGTCGCTCTGCGTCGCGACCCACGCCGAATCGGGGCTCAACACCTCGATCGTGACACCGTCCAGCTCCAGCCGGTCCCCGCTCCTCGCCGGACGCCACTCCGCGCCATCAGCCTCGACCGCGCCCAGGAAGCCCAGATACCCGGCATCGGGCACTGCCTGCCCGGGCTCCAGCACGTAGGCGGGGTCGAACGCCTCCAGCACCGCGTGCAGGCCGCCGTAGTGGTCGAGGTGCGCGTGCGTCGCGACGATCGCCGCGAGCCGCGCACCGCCGTAGCGTCGCATGAACGGCACCACCACGCGGCGGCCCGCGTCTCCCTGCGGTCCTCGTGGTCCACCGTCGATCAGCACCCATCGCCCGGCCGGGCTCCGCAACAAGGCGGCGTCGCCCTGACCAACGTCCAGGAAATGTACGGTCAGACAATCACAAGCAGAAAGGCGTGAAAAGGCGTGGAACAGCGTGGTCCACGAGATCAGCACGGCCACGAACGCGATCCGCGCCGTAATGAGCCAGCGCCTGCGCGGCGCATTCCACAGCCACCACGCGACTGCCAGCACGCCGATCCATACCGCCGCCGCATGCCAGCCCGCGACCATGATGAAATGCCCGCCTGGCAGGGCGGCGGCGGCCTTCGCGACGAGATCGAGCAGTGCGAGACACAGCCCGGCGCCGGCCGCCAGCCAGCTCGAGGACAGCAGCAGCGCGACCATCAGACCCGGAACCGCGAGCCCCGCCAGCGGAATGGCGGCGAGATTCGCGACCACACCGATCGGGGCGACGGTCCCGAAGGCGTACGCGGTGATCGGGGCCGTCACGAGCGTGGCGGCGGCCGCGGGCGCCAGCATCCGCACCAGTTTCGGATACCGCTCGGTGGCGCGGCCGGCCCAGATCACCGCCGCGACCGCTGCGACCGACAACCAGGCACCGATCGACTGCGCCGCCCACGGGTCCGCGAGCAGCACGCACAACACCGTGAGCGCGACCACGCCCCGCGGCGCTGCCACGCGCTGGCGTAGCCTGGCGACGTCGAGCAGCGCCAGCATGGCGGCCGACCGCGTGGCGGGCGCGGGAAACCCGAGCAGCCAGACGTAGGCCACCATGACCAGCGTGCCGGCGACGAACCGGGTCCGCCTCCCGAGTCGCAGTCGGACGAGCAGCACGTTGAGCCAGGCCGCGAAGAACGCGACATGCAAGCCGGAGATCGACAGGAGATGCGCGAGGCCAGAGCGCGTGTAGCGTTCGCGCAGCTGCGCATCGAGGTCCGTACGGCGCGCGATCACGAGCGCGTCGACCAGCGGCGCGCGCGTTCCGAACAGCCTGCGGCTCCGCTCAGCGGTGCGATCGCGCAGGGCGCCGCGCCCGCGCGGGGTGGCGTCCAACTGACGCACGCGCCGGGCAACCAGGATGCCGCGGTTCGCATCACCGAGGAACCGCCCCGCCACGACCCAGGTCGTGCCGCCACGCGCCGCGCGGCCAGCCGGCCAGCGGATAGTGATTGTGCCGCCGCACCGGCCGGCCGTCACATGGCCCTCGACGACTCCGCCGGTCGCTGACGCAGGATCAGTCAATCGAATGATCGCGGCCTTGCTGCTCCCGGCTCCCAGCTCCCGGCTCCATCGTCCCGCACACGACGCGCCGCGTTCACGCAGAGCCGCGCCACCCCACACCGCGCCCGCGACGAACATGACGCCGAGCGCCGCACCCAGCGGAGCCCGACGACATACCAGCAGGGCCCCCACCAACACGCACCAGGCGGTGACACGCACTTCTACGCCGCTCAACGCCATGATGAGGCCGGCGCCGAAGGCTATGGTGAGATAAAGGATCGGCGGCCGCACGGCCGCCCTAGGCTAGAGCTGGCTGGGCTTGGCGCCGCAGCGCGGCGCGGCCGCGACTCTCCGGAAGCCGTCGAGCAGCGCCACGTCGAGCCTTGCCTTCTCCTGGTCGCTCGCGAGTCTCAGCTCGGTGAGAATCTCGCCCTGGCGCGTGGAGACATAGTGCGGCGTGAGGCGATTGAGCGCGTAGATGAGCACGTCGCTGTGGCAGGTGTCGCAGCCGCAGAACTTCGGGAACGTGCCGCGCAGGTCGCGATACTCGCGCTGCGCGACCTCCATCGCGACGTTCGTTACCGCCATGCGGCCTCGAGCGGCCACGCGGTGAATGTGGACCCCGTCGTCCCCGTAAACCGCACCTGTCGGTACGTCCCGATCCAGTCCGCGGGGCCTTCCAGCAGCGCGATCTTGTTGGTGCGCGAGCGGGCCTGCAACAGCTCACCCCGTTTGGCGCGACATTCGACCAGCACTTCCTGCGTCGAACCCACGAGCGCCATGTTCTTGCGCCGGGCGACGCGCCGGACCGCGGTGATGAGCCGGCCGATGCGCTCGGTCTTGGTTTCCTCGGGCACGTGGTCCTTGATCCGGACCGCCGGCGTCCCTTCGCGCACCGAATACTTGAACGTGTAGGCGTCGTCGAACTCCACGTGCTCGACCAGGGACAGCGTTTCCTGAAAGTCCGCTTCGGTCTCGCCCGGGAATCCCACGATGATGTCGGTGGAGAGAGCGATGCCCGGCACGGCGGCGCGCAGGGCCGCCACGACCTCGAGGTAACGCTCGCGATCGTAGCGCCGCAACATGCGCTTGAGCGTGCGCGAGCTGCCGCTCTGCACGGGCAGATGCACGTGCTCGCAGACGGCCGGCGTTTCCGCCATCGCGGCGAGAACGGCGGGCGTGAAGTCGGTGGGATACGGCGACGTGAATCGTACGCGCCGGATGCCCGCCACGCCCCCGACGGCGCGCAGCAGTGCGGCGAAATCGTGCTCGCCATCGTGGTAACTGTTGACGGTCTGGCCAAGCAGCGTGACCTCGGTCGTGCCGCCGACGGCGAGGAGCGTGACCTCGGCGACCACGTCGGCCAATTTGCGGCTGCGCTCCGGGCCCCGCGTCATCGGAACGATGCAGAACGTGCACCGATAATCGCAGCCCCGTTGCACGGTCACGAACGCCGAGATCGCGTTGGCGCGCACCGGGGGCACGTCCTCGTAGTGTTCCCACTCCTTGAACGTGACTTCGGCGGCGCGCTGGCCGTCGCGCGCGCGCGCGATCAGCTCGGGCAGCCCGCGGTACCCGTCGGGGCCGATCACCAGGTCGACCTGCGGGATGCGCTCGAGCAGTTTGGGACCGAGCCGCTGCGCCATGCACCCCACGACGCCCAGCACGTCGCCCGGCCGTTTGTAGCGTTTGAGCTCACCCATGCGGCCGAGCACCCGTTGCTCCGCGTGGTCCCGGACCGCACAGGTGTTCACGAGCAGCACGTCGGCTTCGGCGGGATCTTCGGTGCGCAGGTACCCCTCGCGCCCCAGGACTCCGAACAGCAGCTCGGAATCCGAGACGTTCATCTGGCAGCCGTAGGTCTCGATGTAAACGCGGGGCATCGTTAGTTGACGGTCACCTCGAAGCGGGGACGCCCGTCCCAATTGTCCGTACCAAGATAGACACTCAAGTAATCTTCGGTCATCACCTCAACCTGGGCCTTTAACCGGCCCGTAACGACGCCATCAGCCGTCTGCCCTCTGCGGGACTCACGATACACGGCAGCTTTCAACTCGCCAAGCTCTCGGAGCTCACGCGCGCGGTCCCGAATGACCTCGGGGCCCAACGGTCCGGGCTGGCGTGCCGCTGCGGCATCCGGCCGGACCGAGAATGGAAACACGTGCAGGTACGTAAACGGCAGGGCGTGTAACAGCGTGACAGAAGCCTGGTGATCATCCTCGGTCTCGCCGGGAAATCCGGCGATCACGTCCGCGCCGAGCCCGAATACCGGCAGCCGCTCCGCAAGCCATTCGATCCGCGCCCGGTAGGACTCGGCGGTATACCAGTGCCGGCCCATGCGCTTCAGGATGCGGTTCGAGCCGGACTGCAGGGGCGCGTGCAGATGCGCAGCCAGGTTACGGGGCGCTTCGATGAGGAGATGCGCCAGCGTGTCGTCGACCTCGGTGGCTTCGACGCTGGAAAGGCGGAACCGGACGGAGGGAACGGCGCTTATGAGGCGTTCAAGCAAGCGACCCAACGTGGGTTTGTTAACCCCGGGCTGCCAGCCCGGGGTTACCACAGCCTGGCCGGCATCCTGCCCATACGTCCCGATGTGCACACCCGTCAGGACGATCTCCGCGTGGTGCTCCGCCAACAGGCGCGCTTCTTCAATGAGCTCCGGGACGCCGCGAGACCGGTTGGCTCCGCGCGCGAGGGTGGTCGCGCAGAAGGTGCAGTGCTCGTCGCAGCCGTCCTGGATTTTCAGCAGAGCCCGGGATCGGGCGTGTGAACGGAGGGGCGCAGCATGCTGCGCCCCTACCGGAAATGGCGTAACTACCCCCGCCGCCTTCAATACCGTCCCCGGATCCGCATTCGCCACCACCGCGCGCACGGACGGCAACGCCGCGATCGCGCCGTCGTCCAGCGCCGCGGCGCAGCCCATGACGATCGTTTGCGCGCGGCCTTGCTTCGCGATATGGCGCACGAAGCGGCGCAACTTCACTTCACTTTCATTGGTGACGGTACAGGAATTGATGACGGCCAGATCGGCCTGGGCAGCATCCTCGACGGCCATCGCGCCCGCATCGACAAACGCCTGGCGCACCTGGTCCGTGTCGTACCGATTCGCGCGACAGCCGAACGTGTGGAAGTAGACGTTCACGGCCGCACGGTCACTCCGAGGAGCAGGCTCCACGCGCTCTCCGTCAGACCGGTGCCTTTGCGCTCCAGTCGCTCGACGCCGATGTCAATCCGTCCCCGCCCAGCAGCGAACTGCCGGCCGAGTCCCGCCGACAAGCCGACCTCGGTCGGCGGGCCGTCCAAGCCGAACGGCAGCTGCCCGCCACGCGCGCCGACCCGGAACGGCGAGCTCGCCGATCCGATCTCGGCGCCAAATGACCAGTTGAAGGTGTCGTGTGCGTTGGCGTCCGCTCCGGCGGTCGACCATTGGTGCCAGGCGACCGAGCCGGCCACGACCACCTGACCGCCTGGGCCCCAGAGGATGCCACCGCCGTAGGAGACGGGAAGATCATTCTCCGCCACGGTCCGGCCGTTCAGATCCGCGCGCAGCTTGGAGTCGACGCGATACCATCCCGCGAACCGGAGGTCGCGTCCCAGATCGAGCAGCGCGCTGAACGACGCGCCCATTCCTTCGTAGGCGACCTCGTCCCGCGACGTCGACGTCCGGTAGGAGGTGTCGGCGAAACGCCGTGTCGCGACGATGCGGGAGGAGCCCGTCAGCAGGTGGAGTCCCCCCCCGATCGCGAGCCGGCGACTGACCCGCAACCCGGCCGCGATCCGCACATCCGTGACGCCACCGTCGCTCGTGATCTGGTCGCTCACGGCCTCGGGATTGCCGCGAATGTCGATCGTGTCCTCCGTCGTGACTCCGAACGAGCGGTCGAGATATGTCGTGAAGCCGCCACCGATCGTGAGGCGAGGGAAAATCGGACCGGCGATCACCATGGCCGGGAACCGCGTGGTGCGCAGCGTGGTGCCGGTCGTATCCTCGGCAAACTGGCGCCACGACGTGGTGTTCGTCATCCCGGCGCTCAAGCGACGCACATCGGCGAGGGGAGCGTCCATCAGGGTCGAGAACGGGTCGAACGGCGCGAACGCTCCCCCGGCGCTGCGGGCGCGGACGCTTTCCCACTTGCCCGGCGTGCCGAGACCCTGGATGCCGAATTGGGAATCCTGGGCGGCTAGACGGTTAGACGGTTGGACGGTTAGAAAAACCGCCGCGAACACTGCCGTTCTAGTCACGGCCTTCATGGTCTACCAAACGGGAAGCGTTTCACGTACGTCAGGTGCAGCGCCGGGCGAAACGCCGGGGCGCGCGAGGAATAGAACCGGATCTCGGTAAAGGAAGTCGCCTCCGGCTGCTGTCCGAGGACGAGCGCCGTCGTCGTCAGCGAATCGAAGAGGACCCACGTCCTGACCAGGTCGGTAATCTCGATCCGCACGGTATCGGTCGTGCCGACATGGATGACCGCATCTCCGGTCGCGTCGAGCCCGAGCGGCGACTTGCCGCCGAGATCGGTCAGCACCGGTCGGCCCAGGACCCGAAAGGAATCGCTCGCCACGCCCGGCACGGGAGCGACGGGCACGAGCACGAGCGTCGCCCGCACCACGTCGATGCTGTCGTGCAGGAAGGCAGGCACGTTCACGCGTATCAGGGCGCGGGCCGAGGGGACTCCACCCACGGTGAGATTGGAGTCGAGCGGCTGGGATGGCGGATCGAACACGAAGCTGTCGATGCTCGGCGCGCGCAGCGTGCTGTCGCTCTTGGCGTTCACGGAGTCGGGGGGCGTGTAGTGGTAAAACCATTCCATCACCGGCCCGTTGCTGACCGATTCATTCGTGCCCAGGGCGACACTGACGGCCGTGTCGGCCACGACGCGTACCCCATACGCGAGCCGGCCCGAGTCGGGCACGCTGAACGGCGCCTGGAGTGTGTCGAGCGAGAAATAGAGGAAGAACGTGCCATCGACCCGTGACACGATGAGCACATGTCCGGCGGAATCGGTACGGATCGAGTCGCCCCAGGCGCGGATCGTCGCGGTATCGCCGATCAGCGGCCGGGTCAGGAGGTCGCTCACGTTCATGCTGTCGACGATCGGACCGCTGAAATAGGGATCGAGCTCCGCGAACGTGGAGAGCGAATCGGCGGTCAACGGCAACGCGTACAGCTGCAGGCGCAGATTGTCCACGCTCGTGTCCTTGCGCACGAGCGCCAGGCGCAGGCGCGCGGAGTCCGCGAAGATCGGGACCGTGGTCGTGTCGGCCGCGCTCGGCCGCACGCGGGTGATCATGGCGTCGAGCTTGAAGAACGGCCGGCTCTGCACGCCGGGCACGTCCGCGGCGGTCGCCGCGTCGGACTGGTAGGCCTGCACGTATCCGCGGAACGATGAGTCGCGTTCGATGATCGTGCTGAAGACGGAATCGAGCAGGACGATTTGCCCGCCGGGACAGAAATCGGGGCAGTTCCCCGGGGCGACAATCTGTTCCGTGCACCCCGCCGCCACGACTACCAGGACAACCGCAAAGCGTCGCATCACCGGTCCAGCGTCTCCTTCGTGAAAGCGTCCGGCAGGAGCGCCGCCAGCGTCCACCGCCGCTCGGTCGCAGGCCCCACCGCCAGGACTTCCAGGTTCAGTCCAAACTCCGCCAACAGCTGCCGGCACGCGCCACACGGCGCCGCCGGGGGATCGACCTCAGTAGTTACTACGATGCGCTTCAGTTTGCGCGCCCCACCCACGACGGCCGCGCCCAGCGCCATGCGCTCGGCGCAGATGGTGAGCCCATAGGAGGCGCTCTCGACATTGCAGCCCACGAACACGCTACCGTCGGCCGCCTCGATGGCTGCGCCGACGTGGAACTTGCTGTACGGTGCCCACGCCTGGCGCATCGCCGCGCGCGCGCGCTGCACGAGATCGCTCACGCGAACACGCCCCGCAGGAACGAGGTCCCCGCGCCGAGCGCCGGCAATCCAAAATACTCGGCCACCGTCTGCCCCATGTCGGCGAATGTGCGACGCACGCCGAGCGACACGGGCTGGACTTTGGGACCCAAAACGAGGATCGGGACGACCTCACGCGAATGATCCGTGGACGGCGTCGTCGGGTCGTTCCCGTGATCGGCCGTCAGGATCACGAGGTCGTCGGGCCGCAGGCGTGACACAAGCCGCGGTATCCAGGCGTCGAGCTCCCGCAGACCCTGGTGAAACCCCGGCACGTCATTACGATGTCCCCATGTCTGATCGAACTCGATCACATTCACGAATACGAATCCTGTCTCCAGCGTATCAAGGGCGCGCTCGATCAGGCGGAATGCATCCGCGTTGGTCGCCGTGTGCTCACTCGTGATGTTCCGGCCCGCGAACAAATCGTCGACTTTGCCGATCCCGATGCGCTCCACGCCGGCGTCCGCCATGAGATCGAGCAGCGTCGTCCCGACCGGCGCGATCGAAAAATCCTTGCGATGCGGGGTGCGGCGGTAGTCCCCGGGCGTCCCTTCGAACGGGCGCGCGATCACGCGGCTGACGGCGTGCTCGCCCCGCAACATACCCCGCGCCACCGCGCAGGCCTCGTACAGCTCCGTGAGCGGCACGGTCGTCTCATGCGCGGCGACCTGAAAGACCGAGTCGGCGGACGTGTACACGATCCATTTCCCGGTGCGCTGATGCTCGGCGCCGAGCTCGTCCATGATCGCCGTGCCCGATGCCCTCTTGTTACCCAGCCAGCCACGAGCTGTGCGCTTCGCAAACTCGTCGAGCAACGGCGCAGGGAATCCGTTCGGGTACGTCCGGAACGCGTCCGCCAGCAGCACCCCGCAGATCTCCCAATGGCCGCTCGTGCTGTCCTTCCCTGCCGACGCCGGCTGCGCGATACCGTGCGCCGCGGTCGGCGTGACTGCGGCGGCCAACCCAGCGAGTCCAGCGGCACGACAACGACCCAGGCCGACTTTTTCCAGATTCGGCAGGCTCAACCCCCCGACGGCGCGGGCGACGTTGCCCAGCGTGTCCGATCCGGCGTCGCCGTAGGCCGCGGTATCGGGCGCGGGCCCGATGCCCAGCCCGTCCAGCACGATGATCGCGGCGCGTCCGGTCCCGGAGGTCACGTCACGATCCTCGGCAGACGCGGCCCCAGACCGGTGAGGAATTCGTGTGGGAGCTCGCCGCTCCACTCCGCGAACTCCGTCAATGTGATGCGCTCCTTGGCGTCTGCGCCTACGATGGTCGCGATATCCCCCACCTGCACTTCGAGCGTTCCCGTTTCAACGAGCGCCATGTCCATCTGCACGAATCCGACAATCGGCCGGCGCTGACCGCGCAGCAGCACGGAGGCGCCCCCCGCCAACGTGCGCCGCAGGCCGTCAGCGTAGCCGCACCGCAGGGTGGCGACCACGGTATCGTGCGGCGCGGTCCAACTCGCGTTGTAACTGACGCTTTCCCCGCCTTGCAGGCGCCGCATGCTCACCACGCGCGCCCGTACACTCACGACCGGACGGGGCTGAGGCACATCGTGCCCCAATGACCCTCCGTACAGGAAGATCCCGGGTCGCACCATGTCGAACGCGAACGCCGTGCCGCGCACTGCCGCCGCGCTGTTGGCGACATGCAACAGTTTCGGCCTGCGCGGCAGCCGGCCTACCGCCTCGAGAAATCGTTCGAGCTGCCGTTCCGCCGACCCGTCCCGCCGCTCGGCGGAATGGAAATGCGTGTAGCACCCCTCCAACGACGCCGTGTCAACCGCCTCCCCCAACTCGTCGGCCTCGTCCCAGCGCACTCCCGCGCGCCCCATCCCGGTATCGATCTCGATATGGAAGGGGCGCTCACTCCGCGCGGTCCATTCGAGAATGCTGCCCGCATCACCCAGCGCCGGGGTCAGCTGATGGCGGTCATAGTCTTCGAATCGGCGCGCGCGCGCGGGCATAAAGACGAGAATCGGCCGTGCGATGCCGGCCGCCCGCAGCTCGGCACCTTCTTCGATCGTCGCGACGCCATAGCCCCAGGGATCGACCGACTCGAGGGCCTTACAAACTAGGGCGGCTCCGACCCCGTACGCATTGGCTTTGACGACAGGGAGGAGCCGTGTGCCTGCTATCTTTGCTATCGTTCGGGCGTTATCGACGAGGGCTTGCACGTCCACTTCGACCCAGGCCTCGCCCTTCGTTGACACGCTCACTGGCGCGGGAAGTCTACCCGGCCCGGAGGCTAAATGCAAGGCGATTCAGCGCTTGGACGCGCTCTGGTACTCGTGCGCGAACTGCGGCAACGCTGTCCGTGGGATCGCGCGCAGACCGCGCAAACACTTCGTCCCTACCTCGTCGAGGAAGCCCTCGAGCTCGACCACGCGATCCAGACCGACGATCCCAACGCGTTGCGCGATGAGCTGGGTGATCTCTTACTGCATCTCGCGTTTCAAATCGTAATCGCCGAGGAGCGGTCGCAGTTCAATGCCGAGGTCGTCACCAAAACGCTGGAAGAGAAGATGTGGCGGCGGCACCCCAATCTCTTCGGCCAGGGGCGCGCGAGCCGCGCCGACCACGAGGGGTGGGAGCTGGTGAAACGCCGCGAGCCGCGGGCGGGAGGAAAACGGGGCACGTTGGCCGGGCTGCCGCAGACCCTGCCTCCGTTGTTGATGGCGTACCGTCTGCAGGAACGCGCGGCCGGGATCGGGTTTGATTGGCCGGACGCGAAGGGGCCGCTAGCAAAGGTCAAAGAGGAGCTGGGGGAGCTGGAAATGGAGCTGAGAGCGCCGCGACGCGAGCGGATCGAAGACGAGATTGGCGATCTGTTGTTTGCGACTGTCAATCTCGCGCGCAAGCTGGCGATCGACCCGCGCGCCGCCCTCGAGCGCGCAAATCTGAAGTTCACGGATCGCTTCGAGAAGGTGGAGAAGCTCGCCGAGCAGCGCGGGCTGGAAATGGGCCGCGCGTCGCTCGAGGAGCTCGACAAGTTGTGGGACGAGGTTAAGAAGAAGACATAGCGCTTAGTCGAGCGAACGGACCGGCGTCAGCAAGAGCTTTCGGAACTCGACCTCGGATCCTTCGGCCTGCAGCGCGATCCGGCCGTGATCGGCGGTCGCCTGCGACCCGTCGTTGACCAGGTGGCCATTGACCCAGACGCGAATCGAACGGCCGACCGTCTCGATGACCATGCTGTTCCACTCGCCCACAGGTTTCTCGGAACTGTCGGTGAGGTTGCGAATCCGTCGCGCCTTGCCTTCGGTGGTTCCCCACTCCGCCGCTGGTCCGCGCCGAGTCTCCATGTCGGGAACGTGGATGTCCTCGACGATGCACCAGAAATCGCCGGCGTTCCCATGCTCCATTTGGACCTCGATGGACCGTGGGAACATCCCGTAGAGCGCTCGCGGCGTCGATGCGTGCACCAAAACACCGGCGTTCCCGGGCACTGCCGCGAAGCGGTATTCGATCTCGAGCCGATAGTCGCGGTAGCTGGAATCAGTTATCAGGTGGCCGCGAGGCTCACCCAAACTGACGAGTAAGCCGTTCCGGACCACGAATGCATTCCGGAGCCGAACGGTGGAGTCCGCAGCGGGGATATCGACGTGCCAACCGGTGAGGTCTCGGCCGTTGAACAGGCTCCGCCGTGCACCCTGTGACCCGGAGCCGCATGCGGCGAACACCGCGACGCCCGCCACAAAGCAGGTCCGTATCACGTCACTCACCGAAGCGTACATCCGCCCGCAGCAGCTCGTGCTCATCGATCGATGCGCGCCAGTCCATCCTGGCGCGATGCAGCCGCTCCATGAGCGGTGTCATGGCATGTCATCCTATGATGGTAACGTCCTAGCCCGTACCGCCGAAATGATTTGCATAATCCGCGATGGCTGCGTCGACAACCTTCAGCGCGTGCGCACAGCCGTACACGCGCTCGATGACAACTGCGGCAGGACGTTGCGGCACAAGTTTGTAGGTCTCGAAGTAGTGGCGCAGCCGCTCGACCAGCACTGAAGGCAGATCCTTGATGTCCTGGGCGCCGCCGTAGACGTAGTCGTTGTCGAGCACCGCGATGATCTTGTCGTCTGCGTCGCCGCTGTCCACCATCTGCAGGCCACCGACGACTCGCGAGCGAACCAAAACCTCGCTCCGCGCGATCGGGCGCTCCGAGAGCACGCAGATGTCCAGTGGATCCCCATCGCCCTTTTTGGACGTGGGCGAGAGCCCCTGCACCCGCTCGGCACAGTACGTTCGCGGGATGAAGCCGTACAACGCGGGCGGTTGCGATGAGCCGCGTTGCGGGCGATCGACGCGCAGGTATCCGGAATGCTTGTCGACTTCGTATTTGACGAGATCGAAGGGCGTGATTTCAATAAACGCCCACAGGAGCCCGGGGGGCTCGGGACCGATTTCCAGACCGTGCCACGGATGAGGACGGAACCGGCTGGCCGGCTCAACAGAGTCCAGCGATTTCTTGACCATGACACAATCTAGAGACGTGGCGCGGTGGCGGGCTAACGAAATGCGCTTAAGCTGCGGCGCGCTGAAGAAAGATTCATTCCTTAATCTATGCGCGCCGTCAGCTTCAAGCGCTTGTTAGGCAGCGTGCATTCATATAGTAAGTGCAACACCCCCTCCGACGAAAACGGTGACCTGGCGATACCATAGTGATTTCGTCTCGGCCAAGAGAAGGAATCCTACGATGCTGTACCACCAG
>Ga0137323_1000071_pt1 | contig 28173 bp, 24 predicted proteins | sample EasRivERMZT423_2_FD_102285 | JGI IMG/M metagenome (GOLD analysis project Ga0137323, IMG submission 102285) | Soil microbial communities from meander-bound floodplain in the East River, Colorado, USA - East River MetaG ERMZT423_2 | ecosystem: Environmental > Terrestrial > Soil > Floodplain ... | reverse complement strand
GTACGCGGAAATCAACCTCAAGGACGCGATCGACCACGGCTTTGTGCCGGGGCCGCGCATTCACATCACCGCGCCCTACATCACGGGCGCGCAGGGCGGTGGCGCGATGGCGATCGTCGCGACCCCCGAAGCCGCACGCCGCTTCGTGGCGTACTGGGGTGCCGAAGGCGCGACGTGGATCAAGGCGTATACGGACATCCGGCGCTCGGAGCTGAGCGCCGCGATTCAGGAAGCGCACAAGCACGGCATGAAGGTGACCGGCCATCTGTGCTCCGTGAGCTTCCAGGAAGCGGTGTCGCTCGGCATCGACAACCTCGAGCACGGGATGCTCACCGCCTCCGATTTCGACGCCTCGAAACAGGTGGACACGTGTCCCGTCACGCTCATGACCTCGCTCGGGACGGCCGATCCGGCGGGTGGCGTCGCCCAGGCCACGATCCGCACGATGGTGCAGAAGGGCGTCTCGATGACGTCCACGCTGGCGGTGTACGAGCCGTTCGTCGCCAACCGGCCCACCAAGGATGAGCGCACGCTGCAGGCGATGGATCCCGCGGTGCGAGCCGCGTACATGAGGCAGCGCCAGCAGATCGACTCGACCGGCACCGGGTACGTGCCCCTCAGCGCGTTCAAGAGCGCGATGGCGTTCGATCGCGCGTTCGTCGCGGCGGGTGGGACGCTCGCCGCCGGCGTGGATCCCACGGGAATCGGCGGGGCGCTGGCGGGGTTCGGCGACCAGCGCAACTACGAGCTGTTCATCGAGGCGGGGTTCACGCCCGCGCAGGCGGTGCAGATCATGTCCGCCAACGGCGCCAAGATCCTCGGCGTCGCGCAGACGCTTGGCACCGTGGAGCCCGGCAAGATGGCCGATCTCGTGGTGCTGCCGGGCGATCTCACCGCGAACCCGGCCGCGATTCGCAGCCCGACGATCGTCTTCAAGGACGGCGTCGGGTACGACTCGGCGAAGCTGATCGCGTCGGTGCAGGGGAGGGTTGGCGTTAACTAGCGACCTTGCTAGGTTTTTCGAGCGTAGTGTGGCAGGGTAGCTCAGCCTGGTGAGAGCACGGCACTCATAATGCCGGGGTCGTGGGTTCGAATCCCACCCCTGCTACTGCGAAAAAGGCGTCTAACAACGGCGTCGAGCAAGACCGTACGGTTTTGCTAGACGGTTTTGTTAGACGTTTTTTCTCGACGCCTCTACTTTGTCGGTACATCCGAATTGTACATGTCCGCCACGATCAGCCACTTCCCATCCGGCTGGCGCCGCCGGATTTCGAGGAACTTGCCGTGGTCCTTTCCGACCTCGTGGCCGTCCGGCCCCACGAACGTCATCGCGTAGGTCCCGCGCACGAAGGCGAGATCGCCGCGGCCATCAATCTCCACCGGCGTGAGCGAAAACTCCGACATGGGCGGGAACGCCCCGAGCGCCGTGCGAATCGCGGCGCGTCCTTCGACGATGGCGGCGTTCGGCGGCATGAACGCCGCGTTCTCGGTGAAGAGCATCGGGCTATCCGCGTTCCGGCGCGCGCGCGCGTACACGACGAAGCTGTCGGTCGCCGCGCGGATCGCCGTCTTGTCGGCTTCGCTCAACGCCGGGGGCGCGACGCGGCAGGCGGCGGCGAGCACCAGGATCAGACAAACAACCATGGGACGCATATCAGCTCCTTTTCCAGACCACAGGCTTGATGGTGCGAGACAGCTCGGCCGCGACCTTCTGCGCTTCACCCAGCTTTGCTTCGTACTCGACCCGCCATTCGGCCGGCATGTTCGAGCGGAGGTAGGTGGCCGTCAGCAGCTCTCCCTTGGGCTCGAGACCCGCCGCGCTGCCGCGGCCGACCGCCACCACATCACCAAGGAACAGCGTCGAGCTGCCGGTATCCATCACGTTCGCCACCGTGCATTCAAAGTGCGCAAAGCATTCGTCCAGCACCGGCACACCGGTCTGGCCGATGTGATGCGGGATGCCGGCCAGCTTGTCCTGGTCACGGCCGCTGAAGAACCCCAGACGGCGCACGATATCGAACTGTTTCGTGTGCAGCAGGTGCACCGCAAAGCGTCCCGTCTCGAACACCATGTCGTGACTGTAATTGAACTTGTGGATGTAGACCGAGAGCCGCGGCACCGACGGGACGATCGAGGCGCGCACCGCCGAATCCAGGATCATGCCGTTGTGCTTCTTCCCCCGTGCCGAGGTCACGGCCACGACCGGCGACGTGAGATTGCGCAGCAGTTGGTAGGTGGGGCCGGGCTCAAGCATACTTCAAGATACATGTCCACTGACGAATCGCTGCCCGCGCGCGTGCTGGCGCACATTCGCCGCTCTCGGCTCTTCCGCGAACCGGGAGAGGCGCTTGTCGCCGTGTCCGGTGGACCTGACTCCGTTGCGTTGCTCGATTTGTTGTACGACGCTCGGAACGAACTCGGTTTGACTCTCGTCGTGGCGCATGTGGATCACGGTATTCAGTCCGACAGTCAGACCGTCCGACAGTCAGTCGCCGCTCTCGCCAAGAAGTACCAACTGCCATTCGAGACCACCGACCTTCACCTCGGGCCGGATGCTTCGGAGACAGACTCGCGTCGCGCACGCTACGCCTGGCTGCGCGACGTGCAACGTCGGCGCGGCGCGCCGTACATCGTGACCGCGCATCACGAAGACGATCAAGTCGAGACGATCGTGCTGCGCGCGCTGCGCGGCAGCGCTCCGGCGGGGCTGGCGGGAATCCGCGCGCAATCGCGCGGTGGGTTGGTGCGCCCGCTCCTGCCATGCTCCCGCCGCGAGCTCGCTGAGTATGCCAGCGCGCGCGGCCTGCCGGTGCACGACGACCCGGCGAATCGTGATCCGCGTCATCTGCGCTCCTGGGTGCGTGCGACGCTCCTGCCGTTGCTGCAGCAACGACTCGGTCCGCGCCTGCGCCGCGATCTGCTCGCCAAGGGGCGTCACGCCGCGCGCGACGCCCGGGCCTGGGATCAGATCCTCGACGTAGTCCCCGATCTGGCGCTCGATGTGCAGCCGAATTCATTCGCCGTTGCCCGCGCCGTGCTGTGCGGCTATGATAACGCATTGTCGGTTGCGCTCTTGCGAGCGGCGGCGCGCCGCGTCGGCTTGGTGTTGGGCCCGGCCCGGGCTCGGCGGCTCGTGATGCTGGCGCAACGGCCGTCGGGTCGGCGGGTCGAGTTGGGAGCCCGCTGGTCTGCGGAGGTAGCGTTCGATCGGTTGCACGTGCGTCGGGGTGGTGAGGTCGACTGTGCCCTCGAGCATGTTTGGCCAAGCGGCGAGCGCGGCTCGGCACTGTTCGGGGAATTCGAGATCACCTGGTCGCCGGGTGACGCACCCGAGGAGATCGAGCGCGCGACCTGGACGACGTGGGTGGACAGCGCGGCATGGGAGCTTCGGGCTCCGGCGCGCGGAGATACGCTGGTCCCGCTGGGCGGCGTCGGGCATCGGCCGCTGCGGCGTCTATTAATGGAAGCGCGAGTGCCGCGCAGCGCGCGGACGCGCTATCCCGTCGTAAGCAGGGGTGAGGCCATTCTGTGGGTGCCGGGCATCTGCCGTAGTACCGAAGGCGTGCCGGCTCCCGGAACTCGGGCGGTGAGGCTGGATGTTATCGGGTACGGCGGGGGCTCGGCAGCAAAAACAGACCGGCGGGCGTGAGCTCAAGCGGATCGTCTTCGAAGAGGAGGCGATCGCTCGGCGCGTGCAGGCGCTGGGACGCGAGATCACCGCGGCCTATCCCGACGGCGACCTGCTCGTGCTGGGCCTGCTCAAGGGCAGCTTCATTTTTCTCAGCGATCTCGTGCGCAAGATCGACCGGCCGATCCAGGTCGATTTCATCGTGGCCTCGAGCTACGGCGAAGGAACGGTATCGAGCGGGAACGTCCGGCTGGTGTATGATCCGGAGACCGAGCTGGCAGGCAAGCACATCCTGCTGGTCGAGGACATCATCGACACGGGCAAGACGCTGAACAAGCTGGTCGCGCTGCTTCGGCAGCGGCGGCCGCGCAGTCTGGAGATCTGTGCGCTGTTACACAAACATGTCGCTGAACACTTGGAGCTGGAGGCCAAATTCCTGGGATTCGACGCCCCGACGCTGTTTCTCGTCGGCTACGGGCTCGATCACGCGGAAAACTTCCGGCACCTTCCTTATATCGCGAGTCTGACGTAGATGGCCAATCGTCTCCCCCCGCCGCCGCGGGAATTCAACTGGGCCCGGATGCTGCGGACGCTCTCGTTCTGGGCGCTCCTCATCGTCGGGACGATCGCGCTGGTGCAGCTCGCGTCGAGCCGCCGCCGCGAGGAAGCCGAAATCACCTATACGCAGTTCATGGAAGAGCTGAACGGCGGCAACGTCTCCGCCGTCGAGATCGCCGAGCGGCAGAAGGTGCGGGGCACGTTCCAGCGGCCGGTCGTCGTGAAGCGCCAGACGGTGGAGCGCTTCAACGTACTGCTCCCCTTCGAAGTGGACGATCAGTTCGTCGCCAGTCTCTCTGCGAAGGGCGTGGACGTGCGCGCGCGCGAATCCGGACAATCGTTCGCCGTCGTGTTGCTGACGTTCCTGCCGTACCTGCTGATCTTCGGGCTCGTGATCTTCATGCTGCGCCAGATGCAGCAGGGCGGAAACCGCGCGTTCGCGTTCGGCAAGTCCAAAGCAAAGCTGCTCGCGGGCGACACGCCCAAGGTCACGTTCGCCGACGTCGCCGGCTGCGACGAGGCGAAGCAGGAGCTCGAAGAAATCATCGATTTCCTCAAGGACCCGCAGAAATTCCAGCGGCTAGGCGGCCGGTTGCCCAAGGGCGCGCTGCTCGTCGGTCCGCCCGGCACCGGCAAGACGCTGCTCGCCAAGGCCGTTGCCGGTGAAGCGGGGCGTCCGTTCTTCTCCATGTCGGGCTCCGACTTCGTCGAGATGTTCGTCGGCGTCGGCGCGTCGCGCGTCCGCGATCTGTTCGACCAGGGCAAGGCGCACGCCCCCTGCATCATCTTCATCGACGAAATCGACGCCGTGGGACGCCACCGCGGCGCCGGCCTCGGCGGTGGACACGACGAGCGCGAGCAGACGCTGAATCAGCTGCTCGTCGAGATGGACGGCTTCGAGTCCAACGACGGCGTCATCCTGCTCGCCGCGACCAACCGGCCCGACATTCTCGATCCCGCGCTGCTGCGGCCGGGGCGGTTCGACCGGCAGATCGTGGTCGACATGCCCGACCTCAAGGGCCGCGAGCAGATCCTGCGCGTGCACGTCCGCAAGATTCCGATGGCGCCGGGCGTGAATCTCGAGCGCATCGCGCGCGGCACACCGGGGCTCGCGGGCGCGGAGCTCGCCAACATCATCAATGAGGCCGCCCTGCTCGCCGCGCGGCGCAACAAGTCGCAGGTGGACGGGCAGGACTTCGAAGACGCCAAGGACAAGGTGATGCTGGGCCTCGAGCGCAAGAGCCGCGTGCTGTCCGACGAGGAGCGGCGCCTCGTGGCCTATCACGAAGCGGGGCATGCCCTGGTCGGCCTCACCGTGCCCGGTGCGGACCCGCTGCACAAGGTCACGATCATTCCGCGCGGCCGGGCGCTGGGGCTCACGGCCTATCTACCGGAAGAAGAGCTGCACAAATACACCAAGCAGTCGATCGAATCCCGGCTCTGCATGGCGTACGGCGGCCGGGTGGCCGAGGAGCTGGTGTTTGGGCCGGAAAAGGTGACGACGGGCGCGGCGCAAGACATTCAGCAGGCGACGAACATCGCGCGCCGTATGGTGACGCAGTTCGGCATGAGCGCTAAGATCGGACCGATCGCCGTGGGCGACAGGGAGCAGGAGATCTTCCTGGGCCGCGAAGTGGTGCAGCGCCGCGAGATCTCCGATCGCACGGCCCAGCTTGTGGATGAAGAGGTCAGGAGCATCCTGACGCGCTCCTACGCGGAAGCCACGCGGATTCTCACCGAGCGCCGCCCCGCGCTGGATCGGCTGGCGGCCGCGCTGCTCGAGCGCGAGACACTGGAGCGCGAGCAGGTCGAGATGGTGATCGCGGGCAAGCCGCTGCCGCCCTATGTGCCGCCGGCGCCGACGCCCCGCACCGAGACCAGCGAGCAGGAAAAGGAAAAGCCGTCGCAGCGTCCGTCCGGCGGCATCCTGCGTAATCCGCCGCCTGAGCCCGCCGGCGCGTGAGCGCCACCGGCACCGCAGACCTCTCCAAACTTCGGATCAATCGCGACGACCCGCCGCCCGCGGTCAGACGGGCGCTGGGTCGCGTGCTGTGGCTGGTGGCCGGTGCCGTCCTCATCATCGCCGTTGTGGTCATCATCGGGCGGCGAGGGGCGGCAATCCCGGTGCAGGTTGTGACCGTGGCGGCAACGACGGGCGGCGAAGGGGCGGCGAGCGGCGGCGGTGGATCCGTAGCGGTCGTCGCGAATGGCTACGTCGTCGCCCGCACGAAAGCCGCCGTGTCCGCGAAGATTCCCGGACGCCTGGCTGTCCTCAACGTGAGCGAGGGCTCAGAGGTCCGGAAGGGTGAGATCATCGCGCGGCTGGACAACGCCGACTACGCGGCGGCCGTCGGCCAGGCGGAGGCGGAGCTCGCCAGCGCGAAAGCGACGCTGATCGAGACGCAATCGGATCGCGACCAGCTGCAGCGTGAGTTCGTGCGCGTGCGCGACGTTCACACGCAGAATCCCACGCTCGTCTCCACACAGGAAGTCGAGAACGCCGAGAGCAAGATGCGCCAGGGCGACGCGCGGTCCGCGGCGCAGCAGGCGCGCGTCGATGCCGCGGCCGCCGGGCTGCGCATGACGCAGGCGAATCTCGAGAACACCTACATCCGCGCGCCGTTCACGGGCACCGTGCTGCGCAAGGAAGCCGAGGTGGGGGAAGTGGTGGCGCCATCGGTCGGGGGCGGTCTCACGCGCGGCGCGGTGGTGACGATGGCCGATCTCGCAACTCTCGAGGTTGAAGTCGACGTCAACGAAGCCTACATCGCGAGGATTTCGGGCGGGCAGCAGGCCCGCATTACGCTCGACGCATATCCTGACACGGCCTTCCGCGGCAACGTGCGTCAGGTTGTGCCGACGGCGGACCGCCAACGCGCCACCGTGCAGGTGAAGGTCGCGATCGTCGACCGCGATCCGCGCATTCTGACCGAAATGGGGGCGAAAGTCGAGTTCCTGGAAGCACCTCGTGCGGCTACGCCTGGGGCGGCGCAGGTCGTTGAACGGCCGCGCATCGTCGTGCCGGCGGCCGCCGTGCGGAGCGAGAGCGGACAGTCCATCGTCTGGCTGGTACGCGATGGGAAGTTACACAGGCGTGACGTTGACGCAGGTCCGGTCAGTGGTAACTTCCGCGAAATTCGTTCCGGGCTGTCGGGCGGCGAGCAGCTGCTGGTGGGCGGCATTGAAACTCCGCGCGATGGTCAACGCGTTAAGGTAGGGCCGTAGTCCGACACGACAATCGATTGAAGCGTAGGGGCGCAGCATGCTGCGCCCCTACGAAATCCAATCCTGATCCAGGATAACCATGGCTCTCGTCGAAATCCGCGACGTCAACAAATCATTCCAGCGCGACACGCAAAAAGTCGACGTCTTCGACGATCTCACGCTCGACTTCGAACAAGGCAGCTTCACCGCGATCATGGGTCCTTCCGGAAGCGGGAAGTCAACACTGCTGAACCTCATCGCCGGTCTGGACAAGCCCACAAGCGGAACGATTACCGTCGGGGGGGCGGTGGTGAGCGCGATGAGCCCATCCGAGCTCGCCGCGTGGCGGGCGCGGCACATCGGGTTTGTGTTTCAGTCGTTCAACCTTTTGCCGGTCCTGACGGCGTTTCAGAACATTGAGCTACCGCTGCTGCTCACCCGGCTATCCAGCAAGGAACGCGACGAGCGCGTCCGCATCGCGCTCGATGTCGTGAGCCTTACCGATCGGATGGATCATTATCCCCGGCAGCTGTCCGGGGGACAGGAACAACGCGTCTCGATCGCGCGTGCCATCGTCGCCGATCCGACGCTGATTCTGCTGGATGAGCCGACGGGCCAGCTGGACGCCAAGAGCTCGCAGGAGGTTCTGGCGCTCCTGGGTCGGTTGAACACGGAGTTTGGGAAGACCGTGCTCATCGTGACGCACGACGCCCACGCTGCCGCGAAGGCCAAAGCCACGCTGCATCTCGACAAGGGCGTGCTGGAGAAAGTGTGATGAGGTTTTTCCCACTCGTCCTCGCCAATCTTGGCCGGCACAAGATCCGCACGACGCTCACGATCCTGAGCGTGATCGCGGCACTGTTCCTGTTCGCGTCGCTGCGGTCCGTGCTCACGACGTTGCGCACGAACGCCCAATTCGGGGGCGCGCGGCGGCTCGTCACACTCAATGCGACCGGGCTCGTGTTCACGATGCCCGTCTCGTACGTCAACAAGATCAAGAGCCTGCGCGGCGTGCACAGTGTCAGCTGGTCGAACTGGTTCGGCGGCAGGTATGGCGATGGGAAGGTGTTCTTCGGCCAGTTTGCCATCGATCCCGAGTCCTATCTCGCGATGTATCCCGAAGTCGTGATGCCGCCCGAGCAGAAAGAGGCGTTCATTCGCGAACGCACGGCCGCGATCATCGGACAGCGGTTGGCGGAACGCTACGGGTGGAAGATCGGCCAGGACGTGACGCTGCAGGGCACGATCTTCCCCGGCGACTGGACGTTTACGATCCGCGGCATCTATACGCCGACCAATCCCGCCATCGGTGATGATGCGATGTTCTTCCATTGGGAATACCTCGACGAGCGCGTCGGACGGTGGGGGCAGGCGGGGTGGTTCATCGTGGAGATGGACAGCGCCGGTGCCGCGGGCACCGTTGCCAAAGCCATCGACGATCAGTTTCGGAATTCGAGCACCGCGACCAAGACCGGGACGGAACAGGCGTTCCAGGCGAGCTTCGCCGGGATGCTCGGGAATCTGAGCTTGCTGCTGGGCTTCATCGGCACCGCCGTGGTGTTCGCGATCCTGCTCGTCACCGCCAACGCGATGATGATGAGCGCCAACGAGCGGACCGGTGAAGTCGCCGTCCTGAAGACGATCGGCTATTCCGATCGCACCCTGTTTGGACTCGTGCTGGCGGAAGCCGGGCTGATCGCGATCGTGGGCGCGGTCCTAGGGCTGGGCACCGCGAAAGCGTTCTATCCACTGGTCAAGTTCAACGGATTCGGATTCCTGCCCGGATTTAACGTGACGACGGCGACGATGGCCTGGGGCGCGCTGATCGCCGTGGTCCTCATGATCGCGAGCGGTCTGGTGCCGGCGCTGCGGGCGGCGCGCATGCCCATCATTCAGGCGCTGCGGAAGGTCGAATGATCCCGATCGTATACAACGCGCGCAGCATGATGCAGCGCCCCGTCTCCAGCTCGTTCACCGCCGTCGGGATCGCGCTGGTGGTCGCGGTGTTCATCGCGATGCTGGCACTGGGCCAGGGGTTCCGGGCCGCGCTGGCACGGACCGGGGCCGATCACAATGCGGTCGTGCTGCGCAAGGGCGCCGACTCCGAGCTGTCGAGCGGCATTTCCCGCGAGACGGCGCGACTGCTGGCGTCGTCACCGCACGTCGCGACCGGCGCCGACGGCCGGCCCATGGTCAGTCCCGAAGTCTATGTGCTGATCCCCCTGCCGCGGCCGCGCGACACGACATCCGTGGCCAACGTGGTCGTGCGCGGGGTCAGCGAGCAGGCCTGGATCGTGCGCAATAACGTCCAGGTCATCGCGGGCAACACGCTGCAATCGGGGCGACTCGAAGTGTGCGTGGGCCGCAAGCTGCTGGGCCGCTTCGATCACCTCGAGCTCGGCGCCACACTCCGATTTGGGGGGCGCGACTGGAACGTCGTGTGCCACTTCTCCGCAGGCGGTTCCTCGTTCGAATCCGAGATCTGGGCGGAGAACGAGCAGGTCATGCCGGTGTTTCGCGGGGACTTTTTCCAGTCCGTCACGTTCCGGCTCCGAGACCCCGGCGCGTTCGACGATGCCAAGCGCGCGATCGAGAGTGATCCACAGACCGTGGTGGACGTCCATCGCGAGTCCGCGTTCTATGCCGCCCAGACCGGGATCGCCGGCGCGATGCTGAGTGCGCTCGCGATCGCCGTGACCAGTATCATGGCCGTGGGAGCGATCTTCGGCGCCGTGAACACGATGTACGCCGCCGTCGGGTCCCGGACGCCGGAGATTGCCGTCCTGCTCACCCTCGGGTTCCGGCCCTGGCAGGTGTTGCTCAGCTTCCTGGCCGAAGCCGTCCTGATCGCCACGGCCGGATCGATCCTGGGTGCGCTGCTGGCATTGCCGGTCAACGGCATCGTGACCAGTACGACCAACTGGTCGAGCTTCAGCGAGATTGCCTTCAGCTTCCGCATCACCCCCGTGCTGCTGGCGATCGGCATCGCGTTTGGCCTGGTGATGGGCGTCATCGGCGGCTTCTTCCCCGCGTGGCGCGCGGCCCGGCTCCAGGTGGTCCAGGCGCTGCGTTGAAAGTGACCGCGCTCGCCGCGCAGACACCGGAAGCGGTGCGCGCGGCGCTCGCGGCCCGTGGTTGGGAGGCGCAGCCCGCCTGGTTTGCCGCGGTCGGCATCCAGCCCCTCGTCGTGCTCATCGAGGAAATCAGCGAAGCCGAGCGGGAAGCGCTCGTGCATTGGGGCACGAAGTCCGGCGCCGACGTGCTCACGGGCGACGGCTGGGCCCTGGTCGCCGGCGCCGCCAGCCGGCTCGCGCCGCTCGCCCGGTACGATCGTGCGCCCAAGGAGTTGGCGCGCCTGGCGCCCGCGCTCGGCCAGGTGCTCGCGGCCCGCGCCGAACCGCCGCGCGCCTGGACGATCCGCGGCGGCGAGCTGTCGCTCCAAAAACCGGTGATCATCGGCATCGTGAACGTGACACCGGACTCTTTCTCCGATGGTGGCCATCTGCCGTCCGTTGAGGCCGCCATCGAGCACGGCGGACGGCTGATGGCAGACGGCTGTCAGCTCCTCGACATCGGGGGCGAATCCACACGTCCCGGCGCCGCGGCCGTGCCCGTGCAGGAAGAGATCGCGCGCGTCGTCCCGGTCATTGCCGGGCTCGCCAGGCGGAATGTCGGGCCGCTCGCGGTGGACACGCGTAAGGCCGAGGTGGCCCGCGCGGCGCTCGACGCGGGCGCGGCGGCGATCAACGACGTCTCGGGTCTGCGGTTCGACCCCAACCTTGCCCGGGTCGCGGCGGATGCGCAGGCCGGGGTAATCCTCATGCATATGCGCGGCACGCCGGCGACGATGGACGACCTGGCCACATACGATCATGTCGCGACGAGCGTGGCCGGGGAGTTGGCGGCAGGGGCGGCGCAGGCCGAACAACGGGGCATCGCGCGAGAGCGGATCGTCGTGGACCCGGGGTTCGGGTTCGCCAAGACCGCGACCCAGAACCTCCGGTTGCTCGATGAACTGGCAACGATCGTCGCGCTGGGCTATCCTGTAGCCGTCGGCCTCTCGCGCAAACGTTTCCTGGGCGCGGTGACGGGCCGGCCCGTGGAGGACCGCGACCGCGCCACGGCTGTCGCCTGCGCCCTCGCCTGGGAACGGGGGGCGCGGCTGTTCCGGGTACACGATGTCGCGCTGACCCGCGAAGCCCTTGCACTGGCGAGCGCTACGACGAACCCAACGTGAACGTAGACGCCTTCAAGTTCCTGTCCCCGCGGCTGTGGCCGGATCTGTTCGAGATCCTGCTGGTGTCGTTCGTCATCTATCGGTTCCTGCTGTTCCTCGTGGGCACGCGCGCGCTCCAGATCGTGATCGGGCTCGTCATCCTGTCGCTCACCTATTTCATCGCGGTGTTTTTGAAGTTCACGATGATCAGCACGCTGCTCGGCGTCGTGTTCACCTACGGCGCGTTTGCCGCGGTCGTGGTGTTCCAGCCGGAGCTGCGCAATGCGCTGGCGCGCCTCGGCCAGTCGCGATTCATGCGCGCCTTCTCGCGCGGCGATCGCCAATCGGTCGCCGAGGAGATTGCCGAGGCGCTCGATCGCCTGTCGCGCGCGGGGACGGGGGCGATCATCGCCGTCGAAGGGGACATCGGGCTCGAAGAGTTCATTACCACCGGCGTGCCGATGGAAGCCAAGGTGTCGGCCGATCTGCTCGCGACGATCTTCACGCCCTACTCGCCGCTGCACGACGGCGCGGTCCTGATCCGGGGCGATCAGATCATCGGCGCGGGCTGCGTGCTGCCGCTCACGCAATTCAAAGTCGCGGACAAGTCGCTCGGCACGCGCCACCGCGCGGCGCTGGGGCTCTCGGAAGAGACCGATGCGACCGTCCTCGCCGTGTCGGAGGAGACGTCGACCATCTCCGTCGCGAGTCACGGCCTGTTGTATCGCCACCTCACGCCGCAGCAGGTGCGTGATCTGCTCTCCGGTGCCGTCTCGCATCTCGAGGGCGGCGAGCGTGTGACGCAGCCTGCCACCTAAGCCTCCCTACCGGGCGGCGGCGGCCGTCGCCTTCCTGGTCCTCATCGGCTATGTGATCACCCTCGCTCCCAGCGTGACGCTGTGGGACGCGGGCGAGTTCATCACCGCCGCCAAGGTGCTCGGCGTGCCGCATCCGCCCGGGACGCCGCTGTTCGTGATGCTGGGTCATGTGTGGGCCGACGTCGTGCGGCTCGGCGGCTACGCGTGGCGGCTCAACCTGATGAGCGCCTGCTTTTCAGCCGCCGGGGCGGGTTGCCTGTTCCTCGTCGCGCACCGGCTCCTGGTCGGGGAAGTCGCGTGGCTGCGGATCGCCGGCGCCGCGGCGGCCGCGCTCCTCTCGGCGTTCAGCTTCACCAACTGGCAGAACAGCAACGAGACCGAGGTCTACACCGTCGCGACGTTCAGCATCGCGGCAATCTGCTGGCTGTGCCTGCGCTGGCGCGACGTGCGCGGCACGCCGGCAGCGCCGCACCTCCTGCTGCTGGTCGTGTACATCGCGGCGCTGTCGATCGGCAATCATCTGCTCGCGCTGCTCGTCGGCCCCGCGGTGTCACTGTTCATCGTGCACACGCTGCGCGCGCAGCCCGCGGCCGATCCCGCGGAACGGCGCATGGAGTGGGCCGAGTGGAGCGCCCTGACGGCGCTGTGGATCGTGCTGATCGCCGTGGGCCTGGGCAGCGCGCCGCTGCTCTACCTGGGCGGCGCGTTGCTGCTGGCGGCGCTCGTCGCCTGCATCATGCAAGGCTCCGTCGCGTTTCCACTGGTAGCGATCGGCATCGCCGCCGTCGGCATCTCGACCTATGCCTTTCTCTACATCCGCTCGGGTCTGCAGCCGTTGCTCGACGAAGCGAATCCTGAGAACTGGACGAACCTGCTCGCGGTAATTCGGCGCGAGCAGTTCGGGAGTCGCGGGGTGCTCGACAACCCCACCTTCCCGCCGGGCGAGGGGAATCCCGGGCGCACGCTCGGAATGTTCGGGTGGCAGTTCCTCAATTACTTCCAGTACTGCTCGTGGCAGTTCGGTCGCTCACTGCCCCTGGGTGCGATGATCCCCGTCACGCTCGTCTTCGTGGCCCTGGGAGTGTTCGGGTTTGCCTTCGCGTGGCAGCGCGACCGGGGCCTTGCCTCCCTCATCGGCGGGCTCTGGCTCACTACGGGTGTCGGACTCGTGCTGTACATGAACTTCAAGCCCGGGTTCTCGATGCTGTGGGATCAGTACAAGACGATGGCTCAGCACGAGGTGCGCGAGCGCGACTACTTCTTCGTCGTGAGCTTCCAGATCTGGGGGGTGTTCGCCGGGATCTGTCTGGTGCGCGTGCTGGGGTGGTTGTCGCGCGCCCATCCACCGCCGCGCTGGGCGGTCGCGCTCGCCGCATTGATCACGATGCTGCCCTTCGCCGCCAATTTCGCAGCGGCGTCGCGGCGCCACGGGGCGGACGCATACGCGGCGCGGGACTTCGCGTACAACCTGTTGCAGTCGGTCGAGCCATACGGCGTGTTGTTCGGGTTCGGCGACAACGACACCTTCCCGGTCTGGTATCTCCAGGAAGTCGAGGGGATCCGGCAGGACGTCACGCAGGTCAACCTGTCGCTCGCGAATCTCGATTGGTACGTCGCGCAGCTCGCGTCGCGGCCGATTCGCCCCTTCGATCGAAGCGTCGCGCCGCACCTGTACTGGAACCTGGCGCCGCCCGAGCCGCCGACTGGCCCGGCGCTCACGCTGACGCCCGCCGAGCTCGCGGGGATGGGGCCGGTGCCGGTCACCGAGGACGGCGTATTCCGTCTCGGACCGTTGCAGCTGCCGATCCGCAAGGGGATGTACCTGCGGACGGCCGATCAAGTGATTCTCTACGCGCTCGCGACCTATCTCCCGAAGGGACGGGCGGTCGCGTTTGGAGTTTCGTCGGGACGCGGCGCATGGCTCGGTCTCGATCCGCACCTCGTGTTCCGGGGCCTCGTCTTCAAAGTCGTTCCGCACGCCGACACGATGCGGACCTGGGTGAACGGTGTGCAGGGTACGATGGTGGACTCCGCGGTCACGCGCGTGCTGGTCGATTCGGTGTTTCGGTACGGGAAGTTTCTGGCGGTCGACTCGCTGGTGCTCGAGTCCTCCGCCCAGCAGGTCGCCACCTCGTTCTCCATCCCGTTCATCGAGTTGGCCAATGCGGCGGCGTTGCGCGGCGATCAGCGTGAGACCGTGGCCCGCCTGCGGCGCGCGCACCACCTGAACCCCTCTCCGGCGCTGGCCGATGTCATTCGCCGCGTCGAAACCGATGGCGTTCAGAGCCTCTTCCCACCCAGGCCCTAACCCCAGCCCCTAGCCCGTAGTCCTTAGTCCCTATATTCCACGGCTATGAGTTTCGAGGCCCTCCCGGAGCGTTTGGCCCAGGTGAGGGCCGAGATCGCACGGCGCGCGCCTCACCCCGTCACGATCGTCGCGGTGACCAAGGGATTCGGCGTCGAGGCGGTGCGTGCCGGCGTCGCGGCCGGTCTGCTCGATGTCGGTGAGAATCGCGTGCAGGAGGCGGTGGAAAAACAGCGGGAGTTGGGCGCTGGGAGTCAGGAGCTGGGGATTCGGTGGCATCTGATCGGCCATTTGCAACGCAACAAGGCGAAGCTGGTTCCCGGTCGATTCGAGATGGTACACTCGGTAGATTCGCTGGCGCTGGCGACCGAGCTCGACAAGCGCGCCGCGAGCGGCATGCGCGTGTTGCTGCAGGTGAACGTGGCGCGCGAAGCCCAGAAAACCGGCTGCGCGCCGGAGGAGGCGCGGACGCTGGCGCGGCAGCTCTCGGCGCTTGGCAATCTGCGCCTCGAAGGACTGATGACGATGGCACCGTTCACGGACGACGAGGAGCTGCAGCGCCGCACGTTCCGGGGCCTGCGCATCCTGCGGGATACGATTCAGAAGGAGGACGGGATATGGCTGCCGACCCTCTCGATGGGGATGTCCGGCGACTACGCCACAGCGGTCGCGGAGGGAGCAACGGTGATCCGGTTGGGTACCGTTCTGTTCGGAGCGAGGACATGAACGACGAAGCCTTCACCCTGACGCCGCTCGACATTCGCAAGCAGGAGTTCCGCAAGAGCCTGCGCGGCTACGAGCCGCTCGCCGTCGAGGACTTTCGCATCCGCGTCGCCGACGCGCTCGAGCGCGCGAACCGCGAGCGCCAGGTGCTCGAGGAGCGCGTCTCAGCGCTCACCGAGCAGCTGCGGGTGTTTCGCGAGCGCGAGCACGCGATGAACGAGGCACTCATCGCCGCGCAGCAGCTGCGCCAGGAAACCCGTGGCGCCGCCGAGCGTGAGGCGCAGGTGATCGTGCGTGAGGCGCAGGCCGAGGCCAAGCGGCTGCTCGACGAAGCGAAGGCGGCGCAAAGCGGCGTCGAGGCGCGCCTGGCCGAGACCGAGCGCCAGTTCCAACAATACGTTAGTGGCTTTCGCGCTCTGCTCGAGCGCCAGCTGGCCGAGCTGCGCGTCCTCGACGGACAGAAGTGACCGACGCCGCCGTCGCCGCAGCCGTCCGCGCCATCAAGACGCGGACCTCTATCGCGCCCGAGGTCGCGGTCATCCTGGGCACGGGACTGGGGGCCCTCGCCGACGAGCTCGCGGCCGACGCCACCATCGCCTACCCGGACATCCCGGGGTTCCCCACGCCCACCGTCGAGACGCACGCCGGCCGGCTGCTGTTCGGCACGCTCGGCAAGCGCCGCGTGGCGATCATGCAGGGGCGGTTCCATCGCTACGAGGGGTACACGCTCCAGCAGGTCGTTTTTCCGGTGCGCGTGCTGCGCGCGCTCGGCGCCGGGACGTTGATCGTCTCGAATGTCTCGGGCGGGATGCATCCGCTGTGGTCGACGGGCGATCTCGTGCTGCTCTCGGATCACATCAACCTGCTGGGCGACAACCCGCTCGTGGGCCCCAACGTCGACTCGGAAGGACCGCGCTTCCCCGACATGTCGGCGGCGTACGATCCCGGGCTGCGCACGCTCGCGCGCGCCGTCGCCCTCGAGCACAAGATCCTGTTGCGCGAGGGCGTGTACGTCGCCGTGCCCGGCCCGAATCTCGAGACGCGCGCCGAGTATCGCATGCTACGCGCGCTGGGCGCCGACCTCGTCGGCATGAGCACCGTGCCCGAGGTCATCACGGCGGTGCATCAGGGGATGCGCGTCCTCGGGCTGTCGATCATCACCGATAACTGTTTGCCGGACGCGCTCGAGCCCACGTCGGTCGAGCAGATCATCGCCGTCGCCCGCGCCGCCGAACCGCAGCTGGCCGCCGTCGTGCGCGGCGTGGTGGAGCGTCTGAACTAGAATGCCGTATCCGCCCACCGATCCGAATCAGTCCATCGACGGGTTGGAGCAGCAGCTGCTCGCCACCTGGAAGAAGGAGCGGCTGTTCAGCCGCGTCATGGACGCGACCCGCTACGGGCCGCCCTTCATCTTCTTCGAAGGTCCGCCCACCGCGAACGGGCGCCCCGGCATCCACCACGTGTTTTCCCGCACGCTCAAGGACGTGGTCTGTCGCTACCACACCATGCTGGGACAGGCGGTCACGCGTATCGCGGGCTGGGACACGCACGGGCTGCCGGTCGAAATCGAAGTCGAGAAAGCGCTCAACATCAGCGGCAAGCGGGAGATCGAGGCGTACGGGATCGAGCGCTTCAACACGCTGTGCCGCGAGAGCGTGTTCAAGTACAAGGCGGATTGGGAAGCGCTGTCGGATCGCATCGCGTACTGGCTCGATTACGAGCACCCGTACATCACGTACAGCAACAGCTACATCGAGACGGTGTGGTGGCTGCTCAAACGGCTGCACGACAAGGCGCTGCTCTATCGCGGCCACAAGGTGCTGCCGTATTGCCCCCGCTGCGGCACGGCGTTGTCGTCCCACGAAGTGGCACAGGGCTACGAGACCGTGCAGACGAACTCGGTCTACGTGACGTTCCCCCTGGCGAGCGACAGCCACCGCAAGCTCGTGATCTGGACGACTACTCCCTGGACGCTGCTCGCCAACGTCGCCGTCGCCGTGCACCCGGACATCCCGTACGGCGAGTGGGAGGTGGAGGGCGTCCGCTACATCGCGGCCGAGCAGCGGGCGGGCGACGTGCACGTCCACGGCACGCCGCTCGCGCAGGCGCATCGCGTCGCGACGTATCCCGGCCGCGATCTGGTGGGTCAGCAGTACGTGCGGCCGTTTGAGGTGGTGCCGCTGCCCGCGGAGGGTCAGCGCGCCGTGGTCGTCCCCGGCGCGTTCGTGTCGGCCGACGAGGGAACCGGGATCGTGCACATGGCGCCCGCGTTCGGCGCCGACGATTACGCGATCGGGCAGCAGCACGGGCTCGCGTTCGTGAATCCGGTTGCGCCCGATGGCACGTTCCGCGACCTCACCTGGGCGGAGCTCGAAGGCAGGCTCGTCACGGACAAGGAAACGAACCGCATCATCATCGAGCGCCTGAAGCAGGACGGCCGCTGGCTCGAGACGAGGCCCTACTCGCACAGCTATCCGCATTGCTGGCGCTGCGACTCGCCGCTCATCTATTACGCCCGCAGCTCCTGGTTCGTGCGCACCACCGCCGTCAAGGCGCGGATGCTCGAGATCAACCGCGAGGTCGATTGGCATCCGCCCGAGACCGGCGCGGGACGCTTCGGGGAGTGGCTCGAGAACAACGTGGACTGGGCGCTGTCCCGCGACCGCTACTGGGGGACGCCGCTCAACGTGTGGGAGTGCGACGCCGATCGCGACAACCATCGCGAAGTGATCGGCTCGTATGATGAGCTGGCGCAGCGCTGGGGCAAGCCGGGCGGGCTTCCCACGGACTTCGATCCGCACAAACCCTTCATCGACACCTACACCTGGCGCTGCCGCGACTGCGCGGGGACGATGCGGCGCGTCCCGGAAGTGATCGACGCCTGGTTCGATTCGGGAGCGATGCCGTACGCCCAGTGGCACTATCCCTTCGAACACCAGGCCGACTTCAAGGCCCACTTCCCGGCCGACTACATCTGCGAAGGCGTCGATCAGACGCGTGGCTGGTTCTACTCGCTGCTCGCGATCGGCGTGACGGCGTTCGACGCGCCGGTCTACCGGCACGTCATCGTCAACGAGCATGTGCTCGACGTGCACGGGCAGAAGATGTCGAAGAGCCGCGGCAACGTGGTCGATCCTTGGCAGGTGATCGGCGCGCACGGCGCCGACGCGGTGCGGCTCTACCTGCTCGGCCAGAGCCAGGTGTGGCTGCCCAAGCGCTTCGACGAGAAACAGATCCCCGAGGTCGCGGGCGGGTTCCTGAACACGCTGCGCTCGACATACGACTTCTTCCGTCGCTACGCGCAGGAGTGGAATCCGCCGGCCGAGCAGGACGCGACGCCCCCGAGCGAGCGGCCGGCGTCGGACCGCTGGCTGCTCGCCCGGCTCGACGAAGTGGTCACGACCGTCCGGCAGGCCTGGTCCGCGTACGATGTCACCGCCGGCGTGCGGGCGATCATGGACTTCGTCGGTGAGGACCTGTCGCGCTGGTACATTCGGCGCAATCGACCCCGCTTCTGGGCGCCCGACCGGGCCACCGACCCGGTGGCGCTCGAAACCTTGCACGAGGCCCTGGTCGCCTCAGTGCGGATGCTGGCGCCGGCGGCCCCCTTCATCGCGGACTGGGTGCACCGGGCCCTCACGGGGACCTCAGTGCACATGGCCCCGTTCCCCGTGGATCGGGGGCATCGCGAGCCGGAGCTCCTGGCAGCCATGGGGACCGTGCGCCGGCTTGCATCCCTGGCCCGGGCGGCCCGGGAGTCGCGCACCCTGCGGGTCCGGCAACCGCTGGCGCGGATGCAGGTGGCCGTCCCGGCCGCCGCCCAAGGCCCGGCCTTGTCAGACCTGTTAGATATTCTGGCTGCCGAAGTCAACGTAAAAGATGTCCAAGTGGTGGCGTCCGACCACGATCTGGTGCGCTTGAAGGGGAAAGCCAATTTTCGGACCCTCGGAAAGCGCTACGGCAAAGACACGCCGCGAGCCGCGGCCGCGGTGGCAGAGCTGACCGCGGAGGAACTGCAGACGTTGGAGCAGGGCGGATCGATTCGGCACGGCGAGTGGGAGTTCCGGCCCGAGGATGTGACGGTCACGCGCGAAGTCGCGAGCGAGTGGCTCGTGGAGGCCGATGGGCCGTACGTCGTCGCCCTCGATCCCGCGTTGAGCGACGACCTGATGCAGGAAGGGTTGGCGCGCGAGGTGGTGAATCGCGTGCAGCGCCTCCGCAAGGAGGCGGGATACGATTATACGACGCGCATCGAGCTGAGTGTCGCCGGGGCCGAGGATGTGGTCGCCGCGACCCGCGCGTTTCAGGGCTTCGTCGAAGGCGAGGTGCTGGCCCGCCGCATGGTGCTGGACGCGGCGCTCGACGAACCCGACTTGCAGCGTGACGTGGACATCGAGGGACGCCGGGTGACGATTGGGCTCCGGCGCCACGACGGACGAAAGGGCGGAACCCGATAATGCCGACGAAATCCACCAAGGTGAAGATGAAGGCCAAGCCCGGCCTGAATAAGAAACAACTCACGCACCTGGAGAAGCGGCTGCTCGAGGAGCGCGCCCGGGTGATCAAGGAGCTGGGGCACTACGGCGAGTCGTTCAACTCGAGCCTCCAGGCGTCCGATGGCGACCTCTCGAGCTACTCGTTCCATATGGCGGATCAGGGCACCGATGCGATGGAGCGCGAGAAGGCGTTCCTGTTCGCGTCGCAGGAAGGGCGCTACCTCTGGCACGTGAACGAGGCGCTGCGCCGGCTCTACAGCGCGCCCGAGCGCTTCGGACGCTGCGAGCAGTGCGGGGAGCAGATCGGCTTCGATCGTCTGGACGCGCTCCCGCACGCGCGTCTGTGCATCAAGTGCAAGGCCAGGGAGGAAGATGGTAAACGCCGCTGAGCGCCGTCTGTTTTGGGGCACGGCGGTCGCGGTCGTCATCGCGGACTTCGTCACCAAACTGATCGCCGAGTCGTTTCTGGCGCGGCGCCTGCCGCTGCCGGTGATCGGCGACATCGTACAGTTCCGCCTCGTCTACAACGAAGGCGCCGCATTCGGGTTGCATGTCGGCGAGAATTCGCGCTGGATCTTCCTCGGCCTCGCCATCATCGCCCTGTTCGTGCTCGCGTCACTCGTGCGCGGCACGCGTCCCGGCGACCGGTTCCGGCTCGCCGCGCTCGCGCTGGTGTGCGGCGGCGCCGTCGGCAATCTCATCGATCGGATCCGCAGCGCGCAGGGCGTCGTCGATTTCGTCGACGTCGGCCTCGGCGCCTGGCGGTGGCCCACGTTCAACGTCGCCGATTCCGCCATCACGATCGGCGCCATCGCACTCGGACTTTCGCTCTGGCAGGAAGGCCGCGCGCAGCAGCGGGCTAAGGAGGCGCGGGCGGCGGAGCCTTGAGCATCACGTTTTGTGTTGTTGTCAGGACTGAACGTCTCGATCGATTCCTCGCCGACCAGCTCGCCCTGTCTCGCACACAAGCCGGACGTCTCATCGCCGACAAGCGCGTGCGCGCGGGCGATAAGGTGCTGCGGGCGTCCAACGAGCTCGAGCCCGGCACCGAAGTCAGCGTCGAGTTTCCCCCCGAGGAACAGCCGCGCACCTACGCGCCGCATCACGCGGAGCTGCGGTTCGTCTACGAAGACGAGCACCTCGCCGTCCTCGACAAGCCCGCGGGTCTCGTCGTCCATCCCGGTCCGGGGCACTGGAACGACACCCTCGTCAACGTCCTGGTAGGGCGGGGCACCGAGCTGTCGGGCGGCGCGTCCGCCGAAGCGGGGCGTCCCGGGATCGTGCATCGCCTCGACCGCGATACGTCGGGGCTGCTCGTGGTCGCCAAGAGCGATCTCGCGCACCGTCGCCTCGCCGGCGCGATCGAGCGCCGGCAAGTCACACGCGTGTACGCGGCGCTGGTGTGGGGTCACCTACGCAAGAGTCCCGTCGACATCGAGGCGCCGATTGCGCGCCACCCGAAAGAGCGCAAACGCATGACGGTGGCGCAGGGCGGACGCCATGCCGTCACGCACGCCGCCCTCGTCGCCCGCTTCGCCCACGCCGATCTCCTGCGCGTGCGGCTCGGCACCGGGCGCACGCATCAGATTCGCGTGCATCTCGCGCACGTCGGCTATCCCATCGTCGGGGATCGCGAATACACGTTCGGCGGCAGCCGGCGCGTGACGCCGTCGGCGCGCCTCGAAGCGGAGCGCCTCGAGGCACTCGCCCCGCGCCAGCTTTTGCACGCCGCGGCACTCTCGTTCGCGCATCCGGTGACCGGCGTGCCGCTCGCCATCACATCGGAATGGCCTGAGGATTTGCGACCGGCGCTCGCCGAAGCCGCAGCCGACGCAAATTTGCTTGCTCAGCGCAACCCGTTGCAGTATCTTGGCTTCTTCGCATCCGATGAATGAAGGAACCCTCGGTTCTGCCCGATTGCTGGTGTTCCGCGTGGGAACGCTGGCGTGCGCGGCCGAGGTGGACCTCGTGCGGGAGATTCTTCCGCGCCTCCCAACGACGCGTATCCCGGGCGCGCCCTCCGTCGTCGCGGGGCTCGTCAATGTCCGCGGCACACTGGTGACGGTCGTGGAAGGGTGGCGTGCGCTAGGACAGCTCCCCCCCCCTCCCGCTAACGGCCTCCCAACGGCAGCACAGGAATCGCAGGGGTCGACTATCATCCTCGAGCTCGGGAGCGGGGAGAGCGGGGGGGCCGCAAAGAGCACGGATGCGGATGACGGAGCGCACAAGCTCATTGGGTTTACGGTTGATGAGGTACTCGATATGCTGGCTGCCGGGGATACCACGCTGGAAGGTCGCCAGGGGCTGCCGGGCGTCGATCCGACGCTGGTCCGCGCGGTCGGGCGGCGCAAGGGGGAGCTGATTATCGTCCTCGATGTGGCGGCGCTGTTGGGCCCGATTCTGACCACTTAAGGAGCGAGCGGTGAGCCACACGGTTCTCGTCTGTGACGACGCCATTTTCATGCGCACGATGATCACCGACATCCTGGCGCAGGCCGGATTCGAGGTCGTCGGCGAGGCGGAAACCGGTACGCAGGCCGTCGAAAAATACCGGCAGCTCAAGCCGGACCTCGTCACGATGGACATCGTGATGCCCGATATGGGCGGCATTGATGCCGTCCGCGAAATCGTCAAGCAGGACCCCGACGCCAAGATCCTGATGTGCAGCGCCATGGGCCAACAGGCGCTCGTGGTGGAAGCGATTCAGGCGGGCGCCAAAGACTTCGTCGTCAAACCCTTCCAGCCCTCCCGCGTTCTCGAAGCCGTGCAGCGCGTCCTGGGATAACCATGGACCTGTCGCAGTACGCCGAGCTGTTCCTGGCCGAGAGCCGCGAGCACTTGAGCGCCTGCAACCAGCTGTTGCTCGAGTGGGAGCGCCATCCCGCGTCTCCCGAACCGGTCAGCGGCATCTTTCGGGCGGTCCATACGGTGAAGGGCATGGCGGCGACGATGGGGTATGGCCGCGTCGCCGAGCTGGCGCACCGCATGGAAAACTTGCTCGACCAGCTGCGCCGCGGCGGCCAGAAACCGAGCGACGAGATCCTCCAGCTGCTGTTCCGTGCGACCGATGCGCTGGAGAAGGCGGTTGGGGTGGCGGTTGCCGGGCGCGAGCGCGAGTTGGATTTCGGGACGATGCTCACGGACCTCGAGCGTGCGTCCGCCGCCCCTGCGCCGCCTTCCGCCGCCGCCGCACGCGCCGCCGCTGCTGTCGCCGCCCCCGCCGCCCCCGGCGCCCCCGCCCCTGTGGGGTCCGGTCGACTCGTCCACGTCACCATCCGTGCCGAAGCGCCACTCAAGGGCGGTCGCGCGATGCTCGTCGTGCGCAAAGCCCAGACCCTGGGGACGCTGCATCGGATCCAGCCGTCTCCCGCCGCCTTCGAATCGGACGACTTCGACGGCCGGTTCGCGTTCGAGCTGGATACCGCCGCGACGTCGGCCGACATCGACGCCGCGCTGCGATCGGTGGGGGACGTCGAGGGTGTCACCATCGGCGGCGATGAAGAGCACGTCACGCCCGGCGAGAGTGTCGCCGGCGCGACGGGGGGGGCGGGTGGTGGCCGGGGTCGCCACATTCGCGTGGACCTGCGGCGGCTCGACACGCTGATGGACCTGATCGGCGAGCTGGTGACTGAGCGTGGTCGTTTGAACGAGGTGGCCTCGCGCTGGGCGACGCGCGATCCCGAAATCGACGAGGTCGCCATTCAGATCTCGCGGCTGTCCGCCGACCTGCAGAACGAGATCATCCAGGCGCGCATGACGCCGGTATGGCAGGTGTTCGATCGGTTTCCCCGACTGGTGCGCGACGTCGCTCGGCAGCTCGGCAAGCAGGTCGCGTTCCGCGTCGAGGGGAAGGAGATCGAGCTCGACCGTGAGATTCTCGACGAGCTGGGCGATCCGCTCGTGCACCTGCTGCGCAACGCCGTGGACCACGGCATCGAGCCGCCCGCCGAGCGCAAGCGCCGCAAGAAGAATCCCGAGGGGGAAATCGTGCTCGCCGCCGTGCGCGAGCGCTCCAGCGTCGCGATCAGCATTACCGATAACGGCCGCGGCATCGATCGCGCGAAGATTCTCGCGAAAGCGAAGCGCGAAGGCATCGTCGGGCCGCACGTGGAATCGCTCTCGGACGATCAGCTGCTGCGGGTCCTGGCGCGACCCGGATTCTCGACGGCGGACGAGGTGACCAGCGTGTCGGGCCGCGGCGTGGGCATCGACGTGGCGATGACGCGGATCCGCGCGCTGGGCGGCTCGATCGAGATCCGCACGGAGCCGGGCACGGGGACGGCGTTCATTCTGCGGCTCCCGGTTACGCTCGCGATCGTGCGCGCGCTGATCGCGGCGGTGGGCCACGAGCGCTACGCGCTCCCGCTCACCTACGTCGCGGAGACCGTGGAGTACGGCACGACGCCGCTCACGACGATGGAAGGCCGCGAGGCGATCGTCTTACACGACCGCGTCGTGCCGCTCGTCGACTTGCGCAAGCTGTTGGAGACGAATGGCGGCGCCCCGCCGCCGCCCCCGCGTCGCCCCGTGATCGTCCTGGAGATGGGCGAGCGACGCGTCGGCATTGTGGTCGATGGGATGTTGAGCCAGCAGGAGATCGTCGTGAAGGGCTTCGATGCTCCGCAGGGCACACTGCCCGTATTCAGCGGCGCTACGATCATGGGTGACGGCGTGCCGGCGTTGATCCTCGACGCTGCCGGCCTGGTCTAGAGGAGGAGCGACGCATGGAAGATGTGCGGGATCTGAAAGCGTTGCAGCTCGACGCCCTCAAAGAGGTGGCGAACATCGGCGCGGGTCACGCCGCGACGGCGCTCTCGCAGCTGACGCACCGGCGCATCATGATCTCCGTGCCTGAGATCAACATCGCGCGGCTCGAGGACGTCCCCGGGCTGATCGGGGATCCGCAGGAAGTCGTCGCGGCGGTCCTGATGCACATGCTCGGCGACCTCACGGGCCGCACGCTGCTCCTCTTCCCGGAGCCGGTCGGCCGCAAGCTGTGCGACATGTTGCTGAAACGGCCCCTGGGCACGACGACGGTGTTCGAGACGATCGAGCAGTCCTGCCTCAAGGAGTGCGGCAACATTCTCTCGGGGGCGTACATGAATGCGCTGTCCGAGTTCATGGGGATGCTGCTGCTGCCGTCCGTGCCCAGTCTCGTGGTGGATCTCTCGGCCGCCGTCCTCACGACGACCTACCTGAACTTCGGGCACGACCGGGACTTCGTATTCTGTGTCGAGACGGAGTTCAGCATCGATGCCCAGGACGGGCTGCGCGGTCATTTTCTGCTCTTGCCCGACCTGGCGTCTCTCAAAGCGATCTTCGACGCCATTCGCCTCTCCTAGTCTGTGACGGCACCCCGTCCGGTGGTCTCGGAGCGCGACCTGACGGTCCTGCGCTCTTTCGCCCGCCGGATCGACCCGTCGGACGCGGGGGCCCACAACAACCTCGGCGTTCTCTACTATCAAAAGGGCCTCGTGCCCGAGGCCATCGAGCAGTTCACCCGCGCGCTCGAGCTCGACCCGCGCATGCAGGTGGCGCAGCGGAATCTCGAGATCGCCTACCACAACACCGGTTATTACGACCGTCGCGTCGCCGAGCTGCAGGAGCGCCTCCGCGCCGCGCCCGACGAGCGCGATCCGCGCTGGGAGCTGGGGCGCACCTACGCGATCCTGGGCGCCTATGACGAGGCGATGGCGGAGTTCGAAGCGCTGCTCGCCCACCGGCCGAAAGACGTCGCGGCCATCATTCAGCTCGGCCTGGCGGAGAAGGCGCGCGGCCGCCTGGAAATCGCAACCGAATGGTTCCTGCGCGCGGCCGAGGCAGAGCCCGAATCGTCGGTGGTGCATTTCTATCTCGGGGAGGTTTACTACAATCGCGGCCTCAACGAGCCGGCGCTGACGGCGCTCGAGCGCGCCGTCTCGGTCAATCCCGACAATGCCAACGCGCATTATCTCATGGCGTTCGTGCTCGGGGACATGGGCCGGCATCAGGACGCGCGCGCGGCATCGAAGCGGGCGATCCAGCTGAACCCGCCGCTCGCCCGGGCACAGACCAATCTGTCGCTGGAGCGCTATCGCGCCGAGCGGCAGTCGGCGGAGCATCGCCTGCGCGAGCATCCCACGCCGGAAGTGGCCGAGGGCAGTGAGCTGGCGCATTACAACCTCGGGCTCGCGTTCCGCCAGAAGGGCTACTACGCCGAGGCGCTGCGGGAATACCGGCTCGCGATCGATCGGGGGGAAGACCGCCGCCTCGTGCGCCAGGCGATGGCCGAGGTGTACCTCTTGAAGCGCGACTACACCGACGCGCTCGAGCTGTACGAGTCGCTCATTCAAGAGGTCCCCGAGTCCCCCAAGCTCTGGAACGAGCGCGGCGTGGTGCTGCACCAGGCCGGCCAGACGGCCGACGCGCTGACGTCGTATCGCCAGGCCACCGAAGTCGATCCGCGCTACGCGCTCGCGTGGAACAACGTGGGCGTGGTGCTGGCGCATCAGAGCGACACCGAGGATGCGATCGAGGCGTTCCGGAAGGCGTTGCAGCTCTCGTCGGAGTTCGTCGGGGCCCGGTTGAACCTGGCGCTGCTGCTGACGCATCTGCGCCGCTTCCAACTCGCGCTCGAAGCGTACCGGCAGGTGCTGGCGGACCAGCCCGCCTCGGCGCCGGCGTGGAACGGCGTCGGGCTGGTGCTGGTGGAGCTGAAGCGCTTTCCGGACGCGCGCAACGCGTTCGTCCGCGCCGTGGAAGCCGATCCCCAAAACGCCGGCGCGCATTACAACCTGAGCTTCACGCTGTCCAACCTCGGCGACTACGACGGCGCCCTCCGGGCCACCAAGCGCGCGCTCGAGCTCGATCCGTACTACGTCTCCCAGAAGTTCGCGCTCGCGATCGATTTGCAGTACGAAACCGTGGCCATCGGCGTCGTGCCCGAGATTTCCGCCGACGTCGCCGCGGAGAATCTGGGGGGCGAGTTTGCGTTCGATCAGCGCCTGCTGGACAACATCTTCCAGGAGCTGGAGCCCCCCGCGGGCACGACCGCGGCGCAGCAGTCGGCTCCCGGTCTCGCGAAGAAGGTGGACGATCCGCTCGCGCTCGCGCGCGACTACGTGAGCAAGGGGATGATGGATCTGGCCGTGGCGGAAGCGAATCGCGCGGTCCAGCGCGGCGCGGACCGGGGCCAGGCCGCGACGCTGGTGGGCGACATTTACGCCCGGCGCGGACTGCACGGCGAGGCGTTGGACCGCTACCGCGAGGCGCGCAAGCTCGATGCCACCAACTCGGCGGCCGCGCTCGGCGAGTTGAAGAGCCTGCTCGCCGCGCACCGCAGCGCTGAAGCGCTGCCCATCGCCGAGGAGCTGGTGGCCAACGCGCCGGAGGACGTCGAAGTCCTCGTCGCCGCCGCCAAGGCCCGCGCCGCCACGGGCGATGCGGCCGGCGCGCTGACGGCGCTGCGCCGGGCGCAAACCCGGGCGCCGGCCCGGGCCGATCTGCACAAGCTGCAGGGGGACATCGCGCTGAAAGTGGGAGACCGGCAGGGCGCGCGCGCCGCCTACCGCGCGGCGCTCGATCTCGATCAAGGCTTCGTGCAGGTGTGGCTCGAGCTGGGCAGGCTGCACGAGCAGGACGACGAGTGGCCGCAGGCGCGCGCGGCCTACGAGGCGGCGCTCGACGCGCTGCCGACATTCCATGAAGCAGGGCTCGCGCTCGCCGACCTGTTGCGTCGCTCGGGAAGCGCGCGCATCGCTGTCGCGCGCCTGGCCGACATGCTCGAGCAGGACCCCTATGACATGGACGCCCTCCTGCTGCTCGGGCGGGCGCTGCTCGACGACAAGCGTAACGAACAGGCGCTGGCGGCGTTCCGGCGCGCGCTGAAGTTCGATCCCGAGCACACCGGCGCGCTCTTCTATCTCGGCGCGACCCTGGCCCGGCTCCAGCTCTATAGTGAAGCGGTCGCCGCCTGGGACCGCGTGACGCGCGTTGATCCGGCGGGACCGTTCGCGCAGCGCGCGCGCATCCACGCGCGCACCGCGGTCGACCTGCAGCACATCTTCTCCACCTCCGACGCGGCCTAGCGCATGCCCATCGAAGGCCCGCTACGCGAGCTTGGCATCCACGACGTCTTCCAGCTGCTCGATCTGAGCCGGAAGACGGGGGCGCTGCGCGTCATCTCGGAGCTGCGACACAACGAGGGCACGATCTACTTCGACAGCGGCGTCGTGGTGTCGGCCGAG
>Ga0137323_1000066_pt1 | contig 29135 bp, 23 predicted proteins | sample EasRivERMZT423_2_FD_102285 | JGI IMG/M metagenome (GOLD analysis project Ga0137323, IMG submission 102285) | Soil microbial communities from meander-bound floodplain in the East River, Colorado, USA - East River MetaG ERMZT423_2 | ecosystem: Environmental > Terrestrial > Soil > Floodplain ... | reverse complement strand
GTGGCGCCGAGGCGCAGCAGGGTCTCCGTCGCCTCGCGATCGTGGTGCGACACGAGCGCGACGGCGGGGATCGCGGGGAATTCACGCACGAAGCGCGCGACGCCGGGGAGCGCCTCACCGTGGCAGCGATGAACGGAGATGACCACGGCATCCACGCGCCGGCGGCGCGCGACGTACAATGCTTCGCGGAGCGAATCCGCGTGTAGCGTATCGAAGCAACCGTCACCCGCGGCATCGATGCGGGGACGTTCTGGTGGGGAAAGAACCGTGCACACGGTGACCATGCGGCCTCACGGTAATCGCGAGGCCTCAACGCGGCGTCACCCCGCCTGCATTACCCGGCCGCGGCCCGTGCGCGGCGTTTTTCGCGAACGTCAGCGCGCTGGGATGCTACCGACTCCGCATAAGTAGGAATAGGTGAGACGCCGAAGGGCAGCTTCGGGAGCTCGGGTTCGATCCTTGTGAACAGGGGACGGGCGTGCGAAGCTACCCGCGCCCCGGAAGGAACGCCAATGGCCAGCTCGCGACAATGGCTGGTGAGATTCTCGGTTCTCGTCGCCCTACTGACGATCGCAGGCGCGGTGAGCTTCGTGCGCTATGCCCGGCAGCATCGCCCTGACCCGCTGCTCTTTGCCGTCGCGCCGTTCGACCTCTTCGTCACCGGCCTCGAGCCCTGGCGCGTGCGGCTCGCCGAGCGATTGACCGAGCAGCTGGGCGACGCGCCGCCGCTGCGCGCGGTGCCCCAGGCAGTCGTACGGGAGCGGTGGCGCGGGCAGTCGCGGCCCGAACTTGCGGCGCTCGATCTCGCGCGACGTACGAGTGCGGGTTTCGCGATCTACGGGCGCCTGGACCCAATCGCCGGCCGCAGCGATTCAGTGCGAGTGCAGATGATCGTGGTCGAAGCGGGCAGCGGCCGGGTCGTGGTACGAACCGATCGCCCGTGGCCGGTGGCAGGGCTCGATACGTTGGCGCGCGCGCTCGCTGAGCATGTGCGCCAGGATTATCGTTATCCGGAGTGACTGACCCTCTTGCAGAATTGAACACGGCGCTCGCCGATCGGTACGCCGTCGATCGCGAGCTGGGTCGGGGTGGGATGGCGCTCGTGTACCTGGCGCGCGACATCAAACACGAGCGGTTCGTCGCGCTCAAGACGCTGCGCCCCGAGATCGCCATGGCGCTGGGACGCGAGCGCTTCCTGCGCGAGATCAAGCTCGCGGCACGGCTCCAGCATCCCAACATCCTGCCGGTCTACGACTCGGGCGACGCGGCCGGCACGCTCTACTTTGTGATGCCGTTCGTGGAAGGCGAATCGCTCCGCGACCGGCTCGAGCGCGAGCCGCAGCTGCCGCTCGACGACGCGCTCCGGATCACGCATGAAGTCGCCGATGCCCTCGCCTACGCGCACAGCCACGATGTGGTCCACCGCGACATCAAGCCCGAGAACATCATGCTGTCGGGCGGGCACGCGATCGTGACGGACTTCGGCATCGCGCGTGCGGTCGACGCCGCCGGCGGCGATAAGCTCACCGAAACGGGACTCGCGATCGGCACGCCCACCTACATGCCGCCCGAGCAGTCCGCCGGCACGGGCAAGGTCGACCGGCGCAGCGACATCTACAGCCTCGCGTGCGTGCTGTACGAGACGCTGGCGGGCCAACCGCCGTTCACCGGCCCCACCGCTCAGGCGATCATGGCGCGACACTCGCTCGACGCGGTACCGCGGCTCAAGGTGGTCCGCGACGCCATTCCGGACGACGTCGAGGCCGTGATCGAGCGTGCGCTCGAAAAAGTGCCGGCGGACCGGTATCAGACGGCGGCGGCGTTCGCGCAGGCGCTCACGGTGGCGAGCACCGGACGGGTCTCCCGCGTCACGCAGGCACGCTCGCCGCGCCGCCATCGCTGGCGTCCTTCACTCATTGCCGCCGCCAGCGTGGCGGCGATCGCCGTCGCGGGATGGCTCATCCTCGGCGGCAGCGGCACGGCCCGGACGCGGTCGAGCGGCGCGCTCGATGCGAACCGCGTAGCGGTGCTGTACTTCACCGATCTCAGCCGCGATTCCTCGCTGGGCCACGTCGCTTCCGGTCTCACCGAAGGCCTGATTGCGGAGCTGCAGAAAGTGCGCGCGCTCGCGGTCGTATCCGCGAACGGCGTGGCGGCGTTCCGCGGCAAGGAGGACGTCGTCTCGCGCGACAGCATCGCGCGCGCGCTCAAGGCGAGTACGCTCGTCGCGGGCAGCGTCGAACCGGTGGGCGACCGCGTGCGCGCCACGGTACGGCTGGTCGACGGAACGAGCGGCGCCGATGTCGGCGAGCGGGTGAGTTTCACGCTGCCGAGGAAGGAGCTGATGCGCGTGCGCGATTCGGTCATCCAGGAAGCGGGGCGGCTGCTGCGCGGGCGACTCGGCGCTGAAGTGAAACTGCGCGAGCTGCAGGCGGAAACCAGCAACGCCGAGGCGTGGGCACTCGTGCAACGCGCGAGCGACGTGCGGCGCTCCGGGGAAGAAGCGCTGGCGGCGGGTGATGCGGCGACCGCGCTGCGTTCCTCGCAACAAGCCGACTCTCTGCTGGCACTCGCGGGGAACGCCGATCGCCGCTGGGAAGAGTCGTTTATTCAGCGCGGCGCCGTTTCCCTGCTGACCGCGCGCGCGCTCACGGACAAGAATGAGCGCGCGAGACATTTGCGGGAGGGGTTGAGTTACGCAGCCCGCGCGCTCGCGATCGCGCCATCCGATCCACCGGCGCTCGCGCTCAGAGGTGCGTTGCGGTTCCAGTTATGGCGTCTGAACCTCGAATCCGATCCGGCGCGGCAAGGGTCGCGGCTCGACAGCGCCCGGGCTGATCTCGAGGCGGCGGTGCGAATGGATCCGTCGCTCGCCGGCACGCACGCGACGTTGAGCCAGCTCTACTACTCGCCGCCGAACGAGGACATTGTCGCTGCCATGCTCGAGGCCCGTGCCGCATACGAGGCCGACGCCTACCTCGTCGATGCGGAGCGGATTCTCGAGCGACTGTTCTGGGCCTCGAATGACCTGGCGCAATTCCCTGAGGCGCGCCGCTGGTGCGACGAAGCCGGCCGGCGCTTCCCGCGGCACTGGCGCTCGGAGGAATGCCAGCTCTGGCTGCTGCTCATCCCCGGCGCCGAGCACGATATCGCCCAGGCCTGGGGCTTCGCGTCTCGCGCCGACAGCGCGACTCCGGCGGCACAGCGTCCCTTCCGGTCACGGCTGCGCAGTATTCTGGTCGGGGCGGTGGTCGGGCGCGCCGGTTTGCGCGACAGCGCGGAGCATGTGTTTGCGAGGGCGCGGACGAGCGATGCCGCGATCGATCCCGAGCAGGACCTGCCGGGCTATGAGGCGGTCGCGCGGGCCCAGATGCAGGATACGGAAGGCGCGATCGCCCTGTTACGCCGCTATGTGGCGACGCACCCGGGGCACTCCTTCGAGCGCGGCGGGATGCTGCATTGGTGGTGGCGCGGGCTGGAGCCGCTCCCGCAATTCCGCGAAGTGCTGCGCGCGAGTCATTGACCTGCCTACGAAACCGTCAAAACACGAAAATTCGCTAATGCCGGAAGTGTGACAATAATGCCACAAGTGTAGGACCCACGCACACTTGCGGGCAGTCGTGCCGCCTGTAGAATCTCGACGCGCCCAGCACTTCCACCTCGACGTCGGAGTTCGGCATGAACCGCGCTCGTCTCTGCGCGGCGGTGATCCTGCTCGCCCTCACAGCCTGTCAGGATCGGTCACCGCTCGCCCCAGCTGCCAACAGCCCTGTCCTTCAGATCAGTGACGGCCACAACGGTGGGAACTCGGACTTCTTCTTTCTTGCGCCGATCCGGCGCCTGATCGATGACGCTGCGGTTCCCAAGACGGGCTTCAACGCCGGTCTCTCGCCGGTCATCGAGGTCTACGAATGTGCCGGCACCAGCGCGACGGGATGCGTCCTCCCGCTTGGCACACTGATTTCCCGCCTCACGATGACCAGCGGTACTCACCTCCTCAATCGCGTGCACGTGCTTCCCCAATTCCATGAATACATCGCTTTGTGGGACACACGCAATCTCAAATTGCGCACCGATCGGACCTATCGCATCCAGGTATCGGTGGGTGGAGCGCTGCTCGGCTTTGCCGACGTCGACGTCGTCCGCACGATCAAGGACGCGCTGCGTGTCGATCGTGACGACTTTGTTCCGTTGCTCCAGAATCTGATTCTGCCCATTCGATTCTGGGCCGGCACCAGCGTCTTCTGCGCTGTCACCGGCACGTCGTGCGCGAGCAAAACGATCAATCTGGCACAAGGGGGACAGATCGAGCTCCTGGGTGGCGGCGAGGATTTCAAGCTCGACATTCCAGCCGGGACCGCCGCGACGTGGGGCGGTCAAGTGGTCAGCGATGTGACACTCAATCTCGAAGTCTGCTCCGGCATCGACGTCGATCTTCCGAAAGTGGGAGCGTGCCTCCGCGTCACCAGCTTCTTCGACGCGACGGGACCCGGCGAGCTCGAGTTTACCAAGCCGTTGCTGATCTCTATGTGCGTGCTGAGTGGTGAGATTGACACGCCCGACGAAACGCGGCAAGAAGGGCTCTTTACGCTGCATCAACAGGATGGACCGGTGATTCGCGCCCTGCCGCATGCCGTCCCTAACTGTGAGCAGATCGGTTTGGGTCTGTGGGACCAGCTGAAGAACTTCGCTGCGCGGGTGCTCGCACCGCAGCCCGCGCACGCCGCCGCGCGCAACATGGCGCTGCATGTGGGCGGCGGCGGTGAGACCAGCGTACTCGGCGCCAAGTGCGGGCCACCACCCGACCCGGCGCCGGGCAGGGTGCCCGGCATCATGATGGCGCAGTCGTGCCCTCCCAACAGTCCACGGCGGAGTGCTGGACCCGAGCGGGCGACGACGGCGACGATCACACCACCGCATACCGTCAGCGACTTCCAGTTCGCCCTGCCGGCCGAGATGGACTACCTCAACCCCGCTGACGCGCAGCGCACCGCGCCCCCTGGGACAGCGTTGCCGACAGCCGTGAAGGTCGTCGATTGGGACGGCAATCCCGTTCAGGGCGCGCACGTCACATTCATCGAGCCCGGGATCGAGGGGCAAGGATCGGTTGTTGGTACGGCGACGAGCAACGCGGATGGCGTCGCGCAGATCTTGTGGACGATTCGCGCCGGCCCGAACACCGTCGTCGCGACCGGCCGAGGGATTGCGGCGCAGAACAACTATCCAGGCGCCGAGGTGAAGCCGTTCTCGCCCGACGTCTCGTTGCCGACCGACGAGCAAGTGTCCGTGGCCCTGGGCACTGGCAAGGTCACGTTCTTCGCAACCGGTGTGACCGAAGGATTCACTCCGCACACCGTGCTCACCGGCCTCGAGTATCCCCTAGGTCTCTGGATCAGCCATTTCGATGCGTACCTGACGGAGACGGCGGGGCACAACACGTCGTTCGGGGGAAAGACCACGCTGCTCCACTGGACACCGGACGGCGGAATCTTGCAGACCCTGCTCACCAACCCCGTGAATTCCAACGCGGTGGTTGTCACTGAAGACGGCAGCATCTACCTGGCCGGTCCTGTCGGCTCGACCCCGGGAGAGCAGGGCCGGGTGAGTCGTGCAACCTTTACGGGCGCAGCGGGTTGGGTGGAAACGCCCGTGACGGACGTCGCGATTGCCGCGCAGGACATGTTCCTCGACCAGAACGAGGACATCTACCTGATCGGCCCGAGCGACGCCCAGGACGCGACGAACATCTATCGGCTCCCGTCGGGGAGCTACGACAGCCCGGTTGGTCTCGTGACGGGCCTGGGCCGCACCTGGTCCCTCGTCAAAGTCGGTTCGACCATTTACCACTCGCTGATCACCTCAGGGGAGGTGTGGGGCCTCTCCGACGTTGGCAACGAGCTGCTGCTCACCAACACCTCGCCGGTTACGTCGCTCACGTGGGACGGCACGTTCCTCTACTACGGCGACCTAAGTGGGACCATTCGACGCCGGAACTTGAGTACGGGGGCGGACGAGCTCGTGACGACAGGACCGGGGCACATCAATGCCGTGCGGTACGATCCCTCCTCTGGGCGGCTGTACTATCTGCGCTCAGGTACCGTTGCTAACCAGTACAAGGACGGCACCTTGAACTACATCACCGTGAACACGCCGAGTCCGTAGTATCGGTGCAGCGTGATTTGAAGGGCGGCTCGACTGAGCCGCCCTTCCTTTTTGCATGCACACGCCCCCTATTCACGGCGTGGCCCGCGATCTCATCAAGCGCGTGCAAGAAGCGCTCGGCGCGCGCTACAAGGTCATTACCGCCATCGGGCGGGGCGGCAACGCCACGCTGTTCGGCGCGTATGACCCGCAGGGGCGGCAGGTCGCAATCAAAGTGCTCCACCCCGAGCTGGCGGTTTCGGTCGCCGCCGACCGGTTCCTGCGCGAGATCCGCTACGCGTCCCAGCTCGACCACCCGCATATCGCCCCGCTGCTCGACTCCGGCGAAACGGACTATCTGCTCTGGTTCGTGATGCCGTTTGTGCCCGGCGAGACCCTGCGGAAGGCGCTGCGCCACACGGGAACCTTGCCGATCGATCGCGCGGTCCGGATCGCCACCGAAGTCCTCGAGGCGCTGGGCCACGCGCATGGGCACAACCTCGCGCACCGCGACATCAAGCCGGACAACATCGTGTTGTCCGAGCCGGACGGGGCTGCCATGCTGGTGGATTTCGGGATCGCGCGCGCGATCGCCAGCTCGGGCGAGGACCGCGTGACGCGCAGCGGCTTCGTCGTGGGGACGGAGGAGTACATGAGCCCGGAGCAGGCGGGCGGCTCGACCGAAATCGACGGCCGCACCGACCTTTATTCGCTCGGCGTGGTGCTGTTCGAGGCGCTCGCGGGCCGGCCGCCGTTCTCCGCCGCGAGCGCGGCCGCCGTGCTCGACATGCAGCAGCACGCCCCCGCGCCCGACCTGCGCAAGCTGCGGCGCGACGTGCCGCGCGCGCTCAGTGATGCCGTGATGAAGTCGCTGGCGAAGGCGCGCGAAGCGCGCTGGCAATCGGCGGCCGACATGCGGCAGGCGCTGCTCCCCTACGCCGTCGTCACGTAAGGGAGCGGGCCTGCCCCTGCTTCATTGTGTAGCGACTTCGCTCGGTGAATTCAGCCGTCCAGTGAGATGATCGCGAATCGCGATCGGCATGTACGGCGAGCGCAGCAGCCTCTCCAAGCGGGTTACGCGTGCAGTCGCCTCTGGAGTTCGTCCCACCTGTCCGTTCAGCCAGGCGGCGTTGAACAAGGCCAGTGCCTGCACGGGGAGATCCCCTACTCGACCCGCTTCGTTGGTGAGCTGATCCATCACCGCGGCGGCCCGGACGGTGTTCCCTTCGTTGTAGTACGCGTTCGCCAACAGCCACATCGATCGACTCGGCAGGTGCCCTTCGCGCCGCGCGATTTCTGCTGCTTGCGTGTAGGCCTGCTGCGCCTCCGGGAAACGCAGCGCAGCTCGCAGCGAGTCGCCCCGGCGCACGAGCCCGAGGACCTTCGGCGTCATCTCTCCCTCCGACACTGGAATGCCCGGACGAACCTCGGGATCGGCGTCATCCGCGGCTTGAGCGGGTAGCGTCGTGCCGACCACAGTGAACAGCAGTAAGGGGAAGGCAAATCTGGTCTTCATAACGACCTCCACGCATGGGTTTGAGGCTGCTGGTTGCTGTGTTCCAGCCCCACGCCCATGTTAGAAATCCTCGCTCAGCACTCGGTGAGGCGAGAATCATCGGAAGGTCATCGCGATGGATCGGCTTCGTCTGCTCACGTTCGGCGGGCTGGCCTTGTTTATAGGCGATGTTGCACAGACAGGCCAAGCCACGCGCCGTCATCGACTTGGGCTCCTGACGCTGTTAGTCATGGCGCGGGAGCGGGGACTCAATCGCGAGAAGATCCAGGCATATCTCTGGCCTGAGAGCGATGTCGAACGCGCCCGCAACGGGTTGAATCAGCTCGTCTACTTTCAGCGGCGACACCTCGATAACGAAGAGCTGTTTCTCGGCCGTAAGACGCTTCGCCTCAATCGGGACTTGATCACGAGTGATGTCTGGGAGTTCGAGGACGCGCTCGAGATGGGCGCTTACGAAACCGCCGTACGCCTGTACAAGGGTCCTTTCCTCGACGGGTTCTTCCTCAAAGGTGCCGCGGAGTTCGAGCGGTGGGTGACGGCTCAGCGGAAACGGCTTGCGGATCAATGCGGGCGGGCGCTCGCTCAACTCGCGGCCGATGCAGGCGCGAAGGGCGACCAACGACAGTCGGTGGAGTGGTGGCGCCGAGCGGCCGAACTCAATCCGTTCGATACAGACACGGTGCTGCATTTAGCGGAGGCGTGGGTAGCGGTAGGCGACCGAGCGGCGGCGGTTCGCTGCGCCCAGCAGTATGAGAGCGTGCTCCGGGACCAGCTGGATCTTCCCCCAGACCCGAGGGTCACGCGGATGGTCGCCGCGCTCCGTGGAGCGGAGCGTTGACCGATCGTCCTACACCGGTCTCTGACCGAAACCTGGAAAGGCTCGGAGTAGCCCTGCGGGGCCGCTACACCCTGGTGCGGCCGCTCGGGAAGGGAGGAATGGGTGTCGTCTACCTCGCGCGGGACGTAAAACTCGGCCGCGAAGTGGCCATCAAGGTCTTGCTGCCGGAGGTTCGCGCCGCGTTCGGAGATGAGCGTTTCGAGCGTGAGGTACGGCTCGTTTCTCGATTATCCCATCCTCATATCGTCAAGTTGTTCGAGGCCGATGAGGTGGATGGCATTCATTTCTATGTCATGGATTACGTGGAGGGTGAGTCGCTACAGCAAAGACTCGAGCGGGAAGGGCAGATTGGATTGAAGGACGCGCTGCGCATTACGGCGGAAGTGGGCGACGCCCTGGAGTACGCTCACCGGCACGGGATCATCCATCGCGATATCAAACCGGGGAACATTCTGCTGTCCGGCGACCATGCGTTGGTCACCGACTTCGGCATTGCCAAGAGCATCACGGCCGATGTCGGCGGAACGCTCACGTCCGATGGCGTGGCGGTCGGAACGGCGCCCTACATGAGTCCGGAGCAGGCGGCGGGCGACAAGCGCGTGGACGCCCGCTCCGATGTCTACAGCCTGGCCGCTGTGTTGTACGAAATGCTCGTCGGCGAGCCACCATTTACCGGCAAGAGCGTACAAGCGATCCTCGCGCGCGTGATGGTCGATCCGCCGCGTCCGCTCCGCACGACGAGGAGCAGCGTCCCGCCGCACGTCGAGCAAGCGATTCTGGGCGCACTCTCCAAGACCTCAGCCGACCGGCCTGCTTCGGCGCGACAATTCCTCGAAAGTTTGACCGGGGGGATGGACGCGTGGCCGTGGTTCTCCCGTCGCGCCGCCATTACCGTGGCGGTGGGATTGCTGATCGCGGGATCGGTCGGGTGGGCGGTCTGGCGGGCGCTCGGTGCGGATTCCGCCCCCGCCGGGATGGTCCTCGTGCCGGGCGGAACGTTCAAGCTGTTTGGCGGCACCTGCGCACAATGCATACCCGAGCAAACGATTGCGCTCGATTCCTTCTATATGGACCGTACCGAGGTTCCCGTCGTCGCGTACGCGGCGTATGTCGGCGCCAACCGAGCGCGGCCTCCGTGGAGCGTCCGCCCTGCAGATTCCCTGCCCGTCACTGGTGTCTTTTGGGCCGAGGCCGAGGGCTACTGTCGTTGGCAGAATCCTGCCGCCCGTCTACCAACGGAGGAGCAGTGGGAGGCAGCCGCGCGGGGCACGGCGGGACTCCTCTACCCGTGGGGTCCAGCATGGGAAGAGGGACGAGCGAACGCCGACAATACCCGCCTGGGGTTGGTGCCGGTCGGCACCGCAGCCGCCGGTGGAACGTCGGCAGGCGTGATGGATCTGATCGGGAACGCATGGGAATGGACTGCGTCCTCGATGGCGTCGCGGCGCGTGATTCGCGGCGGCGCGTTTGACTCTCCAAGAACTGTGGCCACAGGCGTTTACCGCACGTCGCTCCCTCCGTCGGCGCCCGAGAGCGTGCGTCGGACCAACTATGGGAACACCGGATTTCGCTGCGTGCGACCAGTCCGCTGAATCGCTTGACGGATACGAGCCCGGCGGCAGGTTGAGGTCTCATGACCGGTCGCGCAGCTGTCCTGGTCCTGTTGGTTGGTGTGATGAGCCCGTCGAGGGTCGCGGCCCAATGCCCCGATGGTTCGCCGCCGCCGTGCGGCGTTGCCCGGGGCGCCTCGGCGCCTTCGCCTCGCAGTGTCGCGGTGCTGTACTTCGACAACGCTTCGCATGACACGGCGGATGCCTACCTCGCCGACGGACTGACAGAAGCGATCATCGTTCGCCTGGGGAAGATCGAGCGACTGACGATCCAATCTCAAAGCGCCGTACGGCGATTCCGCGGTCGCGACCTGCCACATCCGAGCGCCCTCGGCAGCACGCTGCATGTGACCTACCTCCTCAATGGCAGCATTCGCCGCAATGGCAATCAGCTGCGCATCACCGTCGAGCTTGTCCGCGCCGAGAGCGGCGTGCAAACGTGGGCCGAGCAGTATGACCTCGCAGCCAGGGACCTGTTGACCCTCGAGGAAAGCATAGCGCGGGCTGTGGCGACGGCGGTTGCCGGCCACCTCCTCCCACAGGAGCGGATGGTTCTGGCGGTGCGTGGGACTCAGAATCCTCAGGCGTACGACCATTTCCTGCGCGGCAACTACTATTACGCGAAGCGGACAAATCGGGCACTGACGCAAGCGTTGGCAGAGTACGACTGGGCGGCTCGTTTGGATTCGACCTACGCCGCGGCCATCGCCCGTTCCGCTGCGACGCGCATCCAGCGCGGTTCTCTGACCGACAGTATGTGGGCGGAGGTACGGGCTAGCGCCGCGCGGGCCGTCCGTCTGGATTCCACCTCGTCGGAAGCGTGGATCGCGCTCGGCTATACGCACATGGAGACAGCGTCTTACGATGCCGCTCGGCAAGATGGGGAGCGGGCAATCATCTTCGATCCCAAGAATGCTGAGGCCCATCATCTACGTGCCTTTGCGCTGAGGTTGCTCGGCCACGACTCGTCGGCGGTCGCAGCATATCGACGAGCGCTCGCAATCGACCCTGAGCGAGCGATCACGCTGGTCGCGCTCGCGGGGATCCACCATATCGCGCGGCGCTATGGTGAGGCTCGGCGACTGCTTGACAGCGCCCTCGTCGTCGATCCCGAATACGTTATGGCCTATGGATTCCGGGCGCGGATACGTGTGCGCCTGGGCGACCTCGCGGGCGCTCGTGAGGACGCGAGGATTGCCGAGCAGTTGGGGACCTCGGTTGGGGGGCAGAGCGCGCAGTGGCTGGCGCAGCTCGCCTGGGTGCTGATCGAGGCCGCGGAGGGCGATACGGCGGCCGCGCGCGCTCGGGCGCAGCGCCTGGTGGAACCGGCGTTCACGTGGGTGCGCGCCGTGAAGCGCCGTGCCAACCCGATCTTCGGAAACATGGCCGCCGCGATGGCCCTTGCCGCCGCGGGCGAGGCCGAACTTGCCCTGGACCTGTTGGAGCTGTTCTCGCATGACGGAAGACTACACTGGGCGCTCGAGTTCCCAGAATTCGACCCGCTCCGCACTCATCCCCGATTTGAGCGATTGATGGAGGAGTCGCGCGTGCCGGAGACGCAGCGTTGATACGCTCACGGCTCCTTATACCGCTCTCGCTGCTTTGTATGTTGGCCGCACCGCGGCTCGCGGCCCAATGCCCCGACGGCTCCGCGCCGCCATGTCGCCCGAGACCGGCCACCGGGCCTGTTCTGAACAGCATAGCCGTCCTTTACTTCGAGAATTCGTCTCAGGACACGAGCGACGCCTATTTGGCTGATGGGTTGACCGAGGAGTTGATCAATACGCTCGGGAGAAACACTCACCTGGTTGTGAAGCCGCAATACTCGGTCCGACGATATCGCAGGACCCAGACCACAGACCCGATCACGATGGCCCGAGCGCTCAACGTCTCTCATTTGTTGACTGGAAGTGTACGCCGATGGGGCGTGAACCGCGTTCGGGTCACCGTAGAACTCATCCAAGCCCGGACCGGCACGAGGATCTGGGGCGAAAGTTACGACATCGCCACCACCGACCCGCTGGAGATTCAGCAACAAATCGCGACCGCGGTAACCGTGAGGCTCGTCGGCCAGCTCAGCGGCGCTGAACGAGCCTCACTCGCGCAGTTCCCAACGAAGAGCCGAGAGGCCTACGATCACTTCCTCCGCGGGTTGTACTACATGGGCCCGCGAGACCGCGTCGGTCTGCTTCGCGCGCTTCAGGAGTTCGAGGCCGCCGCTCGAATTGATCCCTCATTCGCGCGTGCGCATGCGCGAATTGCGCTGGTCTGCGGCATTCTTCTATTTCAAGGCCAGGACAGCGTGACTGCGAGGGGGCTCCTGGCGCAAGGCATCACAGCGGTGGATCGATCGCTCCAGCTGGATTCGACAAACTCCGATACGTGGTTAGCGCGCGGGCGCCTAATCGATATGCAACGGGGAGCACTCGACGATGTGCTGACATCGTACAAGCGTGCCATCGCCTTGGATTCAAACAACGCCGACGCGCATCATTTTTATGGCATCCTTCTTCTCCACAACCAGGCCGACTGGACTGGGGCCCTCCCGGCGCTGCGGCGAGCCGCGACGCTCGATCCGGGCCGGCTCAACACTTTGAACTCGCTCGGCATCGCCGAATTTGCCGGCCGTAATGTGCCTGCGGCGTTGCGCTGGTGGGATAGCGTGGTCGCGCTTCACCCCATGACGAGCGCTCCGGCCTTGCACATGGCCCTCGTCAACCGAGCGAGCGTTCGGCTCGTGATGCTTAGCGATACCGTGGGAAGTCCTCAGGATGCAGCAGAACTGACGCGACTCGGAGATGAGCGGAGAAGTCACGGGATTATGGCGTTACTCGCGTTGCGGCGCGGCGATTCTGCCGCGGCGCGAACTGAGCTCGACCTCCTATGGAGAACGTCGAACTTTCCGAAAAACGGGTGCGATCCACTCGGAGCCGTGGTATTAGTCGCAATGAAAGAGCGAGAGCGGGCATTGTCCTGCATCGAGGGTGCCGATCCCGCCACGATGCAGCCCTGGTGGTTCGCATACTTCCATTTGCCGTTCTTTGACCCAATCCGGGACGAGCTCCGCTTTCGGACCGCTATCGAGCGTCTGCGATCTGCACAGCGGCAAACTCATGTGCCGGAGAACTAGGCCCTGCTCCCCTACGCTGTCCCGACGTAGCGGGCAGGGCCCGTCTCTATTTCAGTATGTCGCGATCTCACTCGGGGCGTTGAGCCGTCCCATGAGCTGATCGCGAATCGCGATCGGCATGTAGCGGGAGCGCAGTAATCCCTTGAGACGCGCCACTCGCGCAACCGCCGCACTGTTGCGCCCCGCCTTGCTGTTCAACCACGCCGAGTTGAAGAGCGCGAGCGCTTCAACCGGAAGGTCGCCGAGCAGCGCCGCTTCATCGGCGAGCTGATCCAGAGCGGTTGCGGCCCCGAGCAGGTTGTTGTCGTTGAAGTAGGCGTTGGCGAGCTTCCAGGTCGTCCAGCTGGGAAGGTGCCCCTCGCGCCGGGCGATGTCGGCTGCCTGCCGGTACTCGCGAGCCGCCGAGGCAAAGTTCAGCCGGCTGCTCAACTGGTCACCCCGGTCGAGATGCAGCATGACGTCGGTACTGAGCTCACCTTCAGACTCGTGAATGCCTGATCGAGCGACCGCTTGTGCGGGATCTGTGCCTGACTGGGATGCGAAACTGGCGGGGGCGATAACAGCGCTAGCGACTATGAGCAGAGTAAGAGCCGTCTTCATACCACCTCCCAATCTGAGGGTGCGCGACGGCGTTCAGTTGATCTGGGTCCGGCGGGTGCTCCTGTGCATGGTAGGACGGGTGACGGGCACCAAGAGTTGCTTGCGCAAACGCAACCACACAGAATCGTGACGATGAACACCATCCTGCGTTTCGGATTGATACTTGTCGTTGGAGTCGAGCCCATCGAGGCGCAGGCTCCGCCGCGCCCACGGGCGCGCGCGCTCGGCGTCCCCTTCGACGGTACGCCTGGCCCGCTCAACGCCATCACCGACGTCGCCGGCGTCACGGTGGGCCATGCGACGATCATCTCGGGGCAGGGGAAACTGGTCGTGGGCCAGGGTCCCGTGCGAACGGGCGTCACCGCCGTGTTCCCGCGTGGCGCCACCAACGGCGATCCGGTGTTCGGCGGCTGGTTCACGCTCAACGGCAACGGCGAGATGACCGGCACGACCTGGCTCGAGGAGTCGGGATTCCTCGCCGGACCCGTGATGATCACGAACACTCACAGCGTCGGCATCGTGCGTGATGCCGTGATCGAATGGCTCGTCAGGAAAGGATTCGAGTTCGACTGGTCGTTGCCGGTCGTCGCCGAGACCTGGGACGGGTCGCTCAACGACATCAACGGCTTTCACGTCACGAAGCAGCACACCTTCGCGGCGCTCGACAGCGCGCGCGGTGGCCCGGTCGTCGAAGGCAACGTGGGCGGCGGTACCGGGATGATCTGCAATGCATTCAAGGGCGGGATTGGCACGGCGTCGCGACGGCTCCCCGCCGAGCGGGGGGGGTACACGGTCGGTGTGCTCGTGCAATGCAATTACGGCTCGCGGGGCCGGCTCTCGATCGCCGGCGTGCCGGTCGGCCTGGAGATTGCCGACCTGTTACCCTGCTATGACTCGATCCCCGGCGCGCAAGCAGGCCGGCGCTGCGTGAACGCTGACCAGGGCTCCATCATCATCGTCGTCGCGACCGATGCGCCGCTGCTGCCGCACCAGCTCAAGCGCATCGCCAAGCGCGCCGCCCTGGGCGTTGGACGACTGGGGGGAACCGGCGGAAATACGTCCGGCGACATCTTCGTCGCATTCTCGACAGCGAATCCCGGCGCTGCCAAACCGGATGCGAACGTCCCTGTGACGATGCTGCCCAATGAACGGATCTCGCCGCTGTTCGAGGCCACGATTCAGGCGACCGAGGAAGCCATCGTCAACGCCATGGTGGCGGCGCAGACGATGACCGGAGCAAACGGCCTGCGCGTGTACGCGCTGCCGCACGAGCGCCTGCGTACGGCGCTGCGCAAATACAACCGCCTGGTCGAGCCCGCGGCGCGGTGAAACCGCTCTGCCTCACGCTGTTGCTGCTGGTCGGGGCGTGCCAGCCGGAGGCGCGCCGTCTGCTCCTCGTCGATCTGACGCTCGCGGATCCGATCGTCGTCGAAAACATCGCCATCCCGTGGCACCAGGCCGGCTACCGGGTCGAGTACCGGCAGTTCTATCCGCACCTGACCCGCGCGGATCTGGCGCGCTACCGCGCGATCATCCTGCTCGGTGGGCGCGAACCCGAGGCCCCTTCCGACGCCCTTGCGATCGGCGATCTCGCGATCCTGAAAGAATGGATCCGAGGACGCGACGGCGTCGTGATCCTGGGATACGCGAGCGATACACGCGCCGCCCGCGGCCAGCGCGAGGACGGAACACTGGACCGCTGGGTCGTGAACCAGTGGCTGGCGTCCGAGGGCGCCGGGATCGCGATCGGGACCGAGTTGATCGACGCTCCCGCGTCGCCGCTGCCGCATTCGGCGCTCGACAACAGCGGGTTCGCGCCCTTTCCGGCGGGCCACAATCACGCGCTGCAAATCCGGGATCGGAGCCAGGTGCTGGCGCGCGCCCCTGCAAGTGCCCTCGTCGCGGCGAGCCGCGTGCAGGATGGGCTCGTCGTCGTCGCGAGCCGCAGCCTGCTGAGTTCGGCGACCGCAGATTCGCGGACTCGTCAATTTCTGATCGAGCTGGCCCGCTGGACGCGCCGGCCGGCGGAGTGGGCCCACGTCCGCGCGGCCACCCACCCCATGCCGCTGCGGCTGGCCAACGCGCCGCAGCCCGTCGTCGTGCATCCACCGCCCCTCAAGGCACCGGAGGGCGCGGCGCCAATCACGCTGCCCGTCCCGCCTCGGTCGCGTCCCGGGGGCAGAGGTGCGGACGACGAATCCGTCGATGCGCCGGGATGGATCGCTCGCCAGGGAATGCGGGTCTTCTGGAGCCGCTTCACGCCGCAGTCGCTCGATTCGTTGCTCGCCTTCGTGGATATTGCGGCGCTGAACGCCCTCGCCACAGTCATTCCCGTAGGTGCGCTCGCCGATACCCTCGCCACACGAAACATCTGGCGCGTCACCGCCGAGCGCATGCAGGCCACGAGCGTGCGCTGGTTCCCCGGAGTGTCGCTGTACGCGCTGGCGTCGCAGAGCTCGACGTTCGAACGGATTCGAGCCCGCCGCTCAGGAAGATCCGGAAGGGCCGAGGCTCAGGAGGCCGGTCCCGCTGACGAGGTGAACCGCCATGGCGACCTGATGCCTGTCGCATGCGGACTCGACTCGCTGTTCTGGCGCGAGACGTTCCGGCCCGCGCAGCGCACGCTCGCGCGGCTGGGTGGCGCGCGAGCGGATGTGATCACCGGCGTGGCCCTGGATCTCGATAGCGCCGCAACGTACTATCGCGGCAGCGGATTCTGCGACGCCGATTTCAGGGTTGGGCTCGCCGGACTGGGACTCGACTCCGCGGACCTGCGCGGTGCGCTGGCACTCCCACCCAGGGTTCGGTACGATACGCTGCTGGAGCGCGGCTGGCTGCAACGTTACTTCTCCGCGCTCGAGGCCGCCGTTGCCGAGCGGGCAGTGGCGTTGCGCGGAGAGCTCCGCCGCCTGAACCCCGACGTGCGATTTGCGTTTCATGCGTCCGAGATGCCGGCTGACTGGTTCTCGCTCGGATTGCTGCGAGGCTTTTCGAGCCGGGATGCTCCCGCCCTCCTCTGGATACGCGAGCGTCGAGTGGGCGAGCTATCGCGGCGCTATCATGAGCGCGAGATCTATGGCCTGGCCGCCGTGCGACTGGTGCCGGATCGCGCGACGTTTGTGCCGAGCGAAGCGGCGCGGCTCCACAGGCTGGTCTTTACGGAGGGCGCTGGATTCTGGCTCGATGCCGCCGCGACCGATAGTTTGGGTCGCGTGATTCGGCGGTTTGTGAGGTAAAGCCTTGCCGGAGGCGAGGCTGGCCCCGTAGTATTGTCCGCTGGAAGTGGTGGGGCCGATGGTCGCGGATGGCCGGCTGGAGGGGTCATTCGAGGAAAGTCCGAGCTCCACAGGGCAGACCGCCAGGTAACGCCTGGGCGCCGCGAGGCGACGGAACAGGGCCACAGAGAACAGACCGCCCTTGTATCCAAAGGGTAAGGGTGAAAAGGTGGGGTAAGAGCCCACCGCGTGCCTGGTAACAGGCACGGCACGGTAACCCCCGGTCGGAGCAAGGCCAAATAAGCAGCGAGACCCGGCCCGGGTCGTTTGAGCTGCGGGTAGGCCGCACGAGATGGCTGGCGACAGTCATCCAAGAGAGATGACCATCTGCTCGTACCAACGGGTAAACAGAACTCGGCTTATGGTCCCACCACTTCCTCTCCTGTGACCGCGAAGCCGTCGTCTACCCCATATCCTCCCCACTGGGGGAACCTCGCGGACTTGCGCGTCTTTCGAACCACCGCCCAGGAGTGGGAAAAGCTCATCGTGTGGCGGACGGACATGCTCAAGCGCGGCTGGAAGCTGCTGAAGGTATCGAGCGAAGACACCGAGGTCGTGGCCATCTTCGGACGCACCAAAACCAAGGAATAGTCGATGCGACGTTTCGTCTTGACCGCGGCCAGCTGCCTTGCCATGGCCTGCGCCTCTCAGCCCACCCCATCATCTACCCCCACTCCGGCGCAGCCACCGCCACCACCCGCACCACCGCCGCCGCCGGCGACCCAGACCGTTCGGCTCGGCCCCAGCGCCTTGCGCTATGTGATGCATCAGGTCATTCACGTGGACCAGCAGCTGCCGACTGGTCCGCAGGTCCTTGACTACGGCCTGCGCATCGTCTTCGCCGTGACCATCAGCGGACCGGCGGACACAAGCGGGTACCCGACGACGATTACTATCGACTCTGTCGCGCCTGATTCGGGCACGACGATACCGATGGGGATCAATCTCGGTGCGGCGAAAGCGCTTTCATTCCGAGGTCGCCTGTCGCCGCGCGGTGAGTTCCGCGATCCCGTGCCCTCCGATAGCGTCGCGGCACAATTGGTCTCCCCGATCGTCGGTTCATTCCGGAATTTCTTCCCACGCGTGCCGCCTGGTGGCGTGACGCTCGGCGCGGCATGGACCGATACGACGACGGACCAGCAAGCTGCCGTTGGCAACATCACCATCACGACCGTGAACCGCTCGCGTGCCGCGGCGTGGGAAGAACGGAACGGCACGCGCGCACTGCGGCTCGAGGTGGCATCCGACTTCAAGATTCAGGGAAGTGGACAGCAAGTCGGGCAGCCGTTCGAAGTCAACGGTACCGGCACCCGCAGCGGCGTGGACTACATCGCCATCGATGGACGCTATCTCGGCGGCGAGGCCCATGACTCGACGAACATGACCATCACTCTACCGGTGCAGTCGTTGACGATTCCACGGACGCAGGCCTCGCGGACGACGGTGACGGTGCTTCCGTAGTGCGTAGCCGGTTAGACGGCTTGTGGCTAGCCACGGCGGCTCTGCTAACCGTCCAACCGTCTAGCCATCTCGCCTCTCAGCAAGTCGCTCCCAACCGCGCCACTGCCTACCTCTTTCCCACCGAAGTGCAGGATGCGCGCGCTCTCTGGCTCAATCCGGCGGGCCTCGGCGTGCTCCGCGAGGCGTCCATTTACGGGGAATTCGTGGTCAGTGATCCGGGCGCGAGCGGCCGGCTCCGGCAGATCAACGCGGGGTTCAACGCCCGCGGGCTGTCAGTCGGCTATCAGCGCGACAACCTGGACGACGGCGCGCGCGGGCACACCTACCGGCTCGGGCTGGCGGGAGGATCGGGTGGGCTCTCGGCCGGCTTCGCGCTCGCCCTCTACGGCGGCACCAATGCCAAAGCGACCGGATACGACCTGGGCATCAACTACGCCGTGCATCGTTCCGTGACGGTCGGGCTCGTGGGGGCAAATCTCGGACAGCCGGTCGTGCGCGGTCTGCAGCAACGGTTCACGTACATCCCCGGTGTGACCTGGCGTCCGTCGCCAGTTCCGGGGCTGGCACTCTCCGCTGACGCGCGCATCACACCGGACTCCGTGGCCGCGTTGGCCTTTGGGTTGAGCTGGCGCACCGGCAAGGGTCGCTGGCCGGTCGCGATCATCACGCGGCTGGATACCGACGGCGAGCTGCGACGGGGCGCGTTCGTGTTCGGGCTGTCGGTGGGCGGCCAGGATCAGTTCGGCGCGATCGGGACGACGCCGGGCGATGTGTCACGCGTGGATGGCTTGAGTCTGTACGGCCTGGCGACACGGGAGTCGACGGGACGACGTCGCTAGGGTCGAGTGCGGCGTCGTTGGCTTGGGCGAGGTTTGGCGGGGGCCGGCCGGGAAGGCGGCGGGGGTGGCGCGGCACGCACCGCCGGTTCGCGATTGAGCTGCGATCTGATCTGCATCATGTCCCGGAACGACAGATTTCGGTACACCGTGTCCGCGACATCCGAGCGCCGTCCGTAAATCACCAATCGAAACGCCAAGCCTCCGTGCAGCACGAGATCCATGTCGCGCCGTACACTGTCGCGCGGGTACGAACGTACTTGATGGGTCGTGACGACTACGGTGCGGCGCCGCGTGAGCAGCAACAGCGTCGTGTCTTCCTGGCCGCTGGGCCGATACGCGAACAACCCGACGTCACCAGGGAGCAGCGCGCGGCGCGCGCGCAGGCCGCGGGTCAGGCTGGCGGGAAGCGGCGACCGTGCCGAGACGCGCGGGGGCTTGCTGAAGACGTAATACGCGACCAGTCCGGCGCCGAACGCGGCCGCGATGGAGAGCAGGCATCCGGCCACGCCGAGCCCCACGAGCGAGCGGTAGAACACCGTCTTGATCCTGCGCCCCAGCGGGATGTGCACGCGATCGCGGGCCGCGGTCGGCAATGCTCCGACGAGCGCCCGGCTGACTTCGCTCGCCATCTGAAATCGCTTGTTGCGATTCTTGTCCAGCATCCGGTCGAGGACGACGGCCATCTCTTCCGGCACGTCGGCCCGGAGACGGCGGATCGGCTCGGGACCCTCCGTGAGCTGGCGGGCAAGGATATCGGCGGCCGACTCCCCATCGAATGGCGGTGAACCCGTGAGCATTTCATACAGCACGATGCCCAGTGAGTAGATGTCGGAGCGGCCGTCCAGGGGATCGCCGGACGCCTGCTCGGGGCTCATGTACTGGGGCGTTCCAACCACCGAGCCTTCGGAGGTGAGGGATGCCCCGCTCTTTTTCTCCTTGGCGGCCTGCGCCGCCTTCGCGATGCCGAAATCGGTCACCAGGACATGGCCACTCCGGTCGAGCAGGATGTTGTCCGGCTTGATGTCCCGGTGCACGATTTCGTGGGTGTGGGCGTAGGCGAGGGCGTCAGCCACCTGCCGCGCGATGCGGGCCGCATCGCCGATCTCGAGCCTCTTCTGGCTATCGAGGAACTGGCCCAGCGACGGACCGTCGATGAACCGCATGATGAGGTAGAAGATTTCTTCCTGCCGGCCGACCTTGTAGATCGGCACGATGTGCGGATGCTCGAGGCGCGCCACCGTCTGGGCTTCGCGGATGAAGCGCTCGGCGACGACCGCCTCCGGCGCGCGCTCCACGTCCAGGACCTTCACCGCGACGTCGCGATTCAACACGTTGTCGCGCGCGCGGAACACCGCAGCGAATCCCCCCTGACCCAGCAACGGGCCGACGGTAAATTCCTGGCCAAGCGCTTGTTGCAGGCGCTTCTGGAGGGCTTCGAGATCCATGGCGGTGCCAGAAGCTAGGATTGCCGGACGCGTTCTGCTAGTGACGGGCGCGCTGTTCGCAGCGTGGGTGGCCGCCGTGTGGCCGCCACCGATCTGGTGGCGCGATCACGAGCCGCGATGCACGGCGATGATGCGACAACGCTCGGACTGTCGGCCGGTCGGCCAGTCGGACGGCCGCGTGGCGAATCGCGTCTCGTCTCCCGTGCTCGAGCGAATGGTGATTATCGCCGAGGACTCGAGATTCAAGACGCATCACGGGATCGACTTCGTGGAACTGCGTGAAGCGTGGGCCGCCGGCAGCCATCGGGGTGCGAGCACGATCACGCAACAGCTCGCAAAGAATATGTATCTCTCGCCCTCCCGATCGGTGTTGCGAAAAATCAAGGAAGCCGTCACGGCGGTGCGACTCGAGCTGGCGCTCCCTAAGGAGCGCATCATGGAGTTGTATCTGAGCGTGGCGGAGTGGGGACCTGGGGTGTGGGGTGCGCGCGCGGCGAGCAGCTCCTACTTCGGGGTCGCGCCGGACCGGCTCAGCAACGCCCAGGCGGCCGCGCTGGCGGCGACGCTGCCACATCCGCGGACGTCAAACCCCGCCTACCGGCCGGAACGCATGCTCGCGCGCCGCAATCTGATTCTCGCCCGCTATTACGACGGAAAAACGCCGGTGCCACACATCAACGAGGACACGATCCCCGAAATCCCGGAGATCGAACCACCAATACTTCCTCCCATCCTAGACACAGTGGTGATTCCCGATACGACACAGGACCACCCAGACTCGGGTGGTCCCGTTGACTCGACACAGAATCCCGCGGTGCGTCTGTGGCCTAGTAGTGCAGGTCCGCGTTTTTCAGTCTACAAGCCGTAGGGGCATGACCAGGGCCATGTAAGACGCCGGATCATTCCAGCCCACCGGCTCGATGGTCGCCGCGCGCTCCGGCGCTTTGAACGTGAACCGGACCTCGTCGGTCGGCATGTACTTCAGAATCTCCAGCAGATACATCGCATTGAAGCCGATCTCGAGCGGCTCGCCTTCGTAGGTCACGGTCAGCTCGTCCTGCGCCTCGCCCAGGTCGGGGGTCTGCACGGAGAACTTCACGGTGCCACCGGAGAAGGCGAGCCGGATGCGGTGCGTCTGGTCGCTCGCGACGACGCTCATGCGCCGCAGGGCCGCCGCCATGGCCGCCTTATCGACGGTCGCATGTTTGTCGTTCTCGCGCGGGATCACCTGCTCGTAATTCGGATACGGCCCTTCGATCAGCCGGGAGAACACGTGCGTGCCGCCGGCGCGGAAGCCGATGTGATTGTCGCTCTTGGCGAGCTCGATCTCGGCATCCGCCGGGTACAGGCGACGAATCTGTTCGAGCGCCTTGGGAGGCACGATGAGGTCGGCCGTGGAGCCGCCCGTCGCCGGCACGTCCATCTTGGCGAGCCGGTGCCCGTTGGTCGCGACCATCCGCATCCGGTCGGGCCGCAGTTCCCAGAGCACCCCGTTCAGAATCGGGCGGCTCTCTTCCGTCGACGCTGCAAACGCCACATGCCCCACGAGCTTGTGCACGACACCGGCCGCCGCTTTCCAGGCCTTCTCGAATTTCACCGCCGGGAACGACGGGAATTCCTCGCGCGGCAGGCCGAGCAGCTTGAACTTGGAGCGGCCCGACTCGATGGACACGCGCGCCTCCCCGGCCGCCGTCACCCGGACCGGTCCGGACGGCAGCTCGCGCGCGATGTCCACGAGTTTCTTGGCCGGTAGCGTCACGGCCCCATCCGCGTCCACCTCGGCAGCGACGGTCGTGCTCACGGCGATGTCGAGATCGGTCCCCGAGAGGCGCAGGCCACCAGCCTGCTTCGATGCCTCGACCAGGACGTTCGCCAGAACCGGTAACGTCGTCTTCGCGGGGATGGCTGCTGCCACCGCCGCGAGGCCTTCCTGCAGTTGTTCCCGTGTGATCGTGAACTTCATGCCTGCCGTGCCGTCTCCAATGAGGAAAGTCTTACTACTACTTCTCTATATAGAAATACTAGTAGTAGTAGTAGACAACGGGGATATGTGGGCGATCTCGCTAACGCGCAACCACCAAACCACCTGTCGTTGGTCACTCGATGTTGGTCCACTGTTGGCACTGTTGGCGCTTTGCGGAAATCAGCGCCGTTCTCCCCACCACCCCACATGCCGCGCGGTTTCCCACAGTTACAGTGCGGACAATTCCTGCCGCGCCATTTCGACGCGCTCTTTGAACGTGCGATCACGCATCATTTGCCGTTCGACCTTGTCGACGCTGTGAATCACGGTCGAATGGTCGCGGCCACCGAACGCCTGGCCGATTTCGACGAGCTGCATGCCCAGCATGTCGCGCGCCAGATACATCGCGACCTGCCGCGGGATTACTAACGTCTTGGTTCGGGCCTTGGAGCGCAGTCCCTCCGGCGACACTCCCCAGCGCCGTGCGACGACCTCCTGCACCCGATCGATGCTCGGCGCCGAGCCGCTCCCGCTGCTATAGCCGGCTCCTTCTTCACCCTGGCGGATCTTGTCCGACAGCGCTTCGCGGGCCAGCTCGATCGTGACCTCGCGGTTCTTGAGCGAGGCGAACAGCAGCAGCTTGATGATGCAGCCCTCCAGCTCGCGCACGCTCGAGCGGATGTGCTCGGCGATGAAGCGCAGCACATCGTCCGGGATCGTCAGCTCGAGATGATCCTGTTCGGCCTTCTTCCGGAGGATGGCGACGCGGTGCTCGAGATCGGGATGGCCGATATCGGCGACCATGCCCCACTCGAACCGCGAAATCAGCCGCTCTTCGAGCCCGGGGATCTCCTTAGGCGGCCGGTCCGAAGTCAGCACGATCTGCTTGTGGGCCTCGAACAGCGCGTTGAAGGTGTGGAAGAACTCCTCCTGGGTCATTTCCTTGCCTTCCAGGAAATGGACGTCGTCCACGAGGAGGAGATCCACGTCGTTCCGATAGCGCCGGCGGAACTCGGACATCGTGCGCGCGTGAATTGACTCGATCACGTCGTTGATGAACTGTTCGGCGCCGAAGTACTGCAGCCGCGTCTCGGGATTTCTCTGGAGCACTGCGTGCGCGATCGCCTGCATCAGGTGCGTCTTGCCGAGCCCCGTCGCACCATAAATGAAGAGCGGGTTGTACGTCTTACCCGGCGCTTCGGCGACGGCGTGGGCCGCGGCCGCGGCGAGCTCGTTCGACTTCCCGATCACGAACGACTCGAAGCTGTACCGTTCGTTGAGCGGCGTGGTCCCGATGTTGGTAGCGGTCGCGGTCGCCGCGCTCTCACGCGGCGCTACGAAGAAATCCATCTGCGGCCGGCGTTGCCGGTCTTCCTGGACGCGGAACACGACGGTCGTCGGCCTGCCCAGCACGCGCTCGGCCGCGCGCGCGAGCAGACTCGCGTGTTTCGACTCGTTCCATTCAGCGGCGAATTGATCGGGCGCGCCGAGGATCAGACGGCCGTCGTCCAGTGCGATTGGCTCAGACGGCTCGAGCCATGTCCGCACCGTCGCCTCGGGAAGTTCACGTCGAGCTTCGTCGAGGAGGCGCTTCCAAGCTTCGTTTACCGATTGCTCCATTTACGATTTCTTAGATTTTGGAAGGGCGTCCAGCAAGGGCGGCCCGAAAGTACGGGCCCTCTGTGGAAAAGTCAACCTTGACCATCGCGTGACGAGCCGGGTAACTTTCCCGGCCTTACTCGAGGAATTTATGGGTCCGACATACCGGCCGAGAAATCGGCGACGCATCAATAAGCATGGATTTCGCGCGCGGATGAAAAACGTTTGGGGCCGTGCCACATTGTCCCGCCGGCGCAAGAAGGGCCGCAGGCGTCTCGTCGTCAGTATCCCATCCAAACACCGGAGCCGGTAAACGAGCGAGCGGTACCCGCGCCGCGCCCGCATTACGCGCGGCTCGGAGCTCACCACCTGCTGGGACGCAGGTCGCCGGCGGCGCACTCAGCATCTCGATCTGGTCTGGCGTCACAGTGCATCGGGTCACGCGCGGCTCGGACTCATCGTGCCACGGCATCAGTCATCGGCGGTGGCCCGCAATCGTCTGCGCCGGCGCTTGCGTGAGATCCTGCGACGCGACGTGCTGCGCTCCCTCCCCGCCATCGATCTCGTGATTCGCGCGAAGCGCTCGGCCTATACCGCCTCGTTTGCAGCCCTGCGCGCCGAATTGACCGCCGTGGTGGAGACGCTGACGTGACGCTGCAACGATTGCCGCGAACGGTCGTAATGGCACTCATTCGCGGGTACCAGCTGACGCTGTCGCATATGATGTTCACGCAGTGTCGCTTCGAACCGTCGTGCTCGCGCTACACGTATGAAGCCGTCGAGCGCTATGGCGCGCTGAAAGGTTCGTGGCTTGGGATCAAGCGAATTGCCAAATGTCATCCGTTTCACGTGGGCGGCTATGATCCCGTCCCGTAGGGCTCAGTGATGGATCGACAGCGCGTCATCCTCGCCGTGTGCCTGATGCTGCTCGTCTGGCTCGCGCCGATGCTCATCTGGCCGCCGAAACCAGCGGATAGACGGTTGGACGGTTCGACGGATAGCGTTGCGGTGCGTGATTCTGCTACGCGCCCGGCAGCGCCAACGGCGCCGTCTCTAACCGTCCAACCGTCCAACCGTCTAATCGATGGCGACACGGGCCGCACTATCTGGGTCACCTCGCCGCTCTCCAGGTTCGGATTCTCGACTCGCGGCGGGAGCCTCGTCTCTGCCGAACTGTTGAAATACCAGTCGTTTGCCGCCCGCGATTCCGCCGAGCCGGTGGACCTCGTGCCTCCCGGTGAGGCCTTCCTGCGCCATCGGCTCGCGCTGCCGAGCGGAGACACCGTGTCTCTCGCCGACTGGCATCTCGAGCCGTCGTCCGAGGTGGGTGTCGTCGCATACGCGGGTGAGGGACCGCAGACATTGCGCTTCGAAGGCGAGCGCGGCGGGGCGCGGCTGACGCTCGAGTACGGTTTTGTGCCGGACGAATACCGCTTCACCCTGCACGGCAACATCAGCCCGCTGGGGAGCGGCGGAGCGGTGCTGCTCATCGACCTGGCCGACGGCCTGCGTTCGGTCGAGAAGGATACGCTCGACGACTTCCGCAACTACGGCGTGGTCGCGAAAGCGTCGACGGCGGAGCGCACCGATTTTTCGAAGCTCGATCCGGGCGAGCGCGTGCTGCTCGACGGGCCGTTCGAGTGGGTCGGCGTGAAATCGAAGTACTTTTTCGCGGCGGTGCTCGCCATCGAGGAAGGCCAGCCCCAATTCGGCGGCGCGATCGTGGTCGGCGGCGCGCGCACCGGCAAAGCTGCCTCGCGGGCCAGAGCAACGATTACGATGCCGGTGCCGCCGTCAGGCGCGTTCCGCTATCAGGTCTACACCGGCCCGCTCGAGTACCGCCAGCTTGCCCGGGTCGGGCACGGCCTCGACGATGCCAACCCGTACGGCTGGATCTTCCGCCCCATCATTCAGCCGGTCTCGGTCTTCGTCGTGAACATCCTGCTGTGGATGCACGAACGGCTGAACCTGGCGTACGGGTGGGTGCTGATCCTGTTCGGCATTGTCATTCGCGTGGTCCTGTGGCCGCTGAACCAGAAGGCGATGGAGGCCGGGATCCGCATGCAGGCGGTCGCGCCGCTGATCAAGGAGACGCAGGACAAGTACAAGAATGATCCCCAGCGGCTCCAGAGCGAGATGATCCGGATCTACAAGCAGCACAAGGTGAACCCGTTCGGCGGGTGCCTGCCGATGCTCCTGCCGATGCCGGTGCTGTTCGCGCTGTTCTTCGTGTTCGCCAACACGATCGCATTCCGCGGCGTGCCGTTCCTGTGGCTGCCCGATCTCTCGCGGCCGGATCCGTTCTACATCATCCCCATCTTGATGGGGCTGACGATGTTCGGGCTGTCCAAGGTGGGCCAGATCGGCGTGCCGCCGAATCCCCAGACCAAGATGATGTTGTATTTCATGCCGATCTTCATGACCGTGCTGTTCCTGAACTTTGCGTCGGGGCTGAACCTGTATTACGCGGCGCAAAACCTGTTCAGCATTCCGCAGCAATACCTCATCGCGAAGCGCCGCTTGCGCGAAGCGCCCGTGACTGCTGGAGGAGCGCGCGTAACGACGCCGGTCAAAACCTAGCTGCTCTCCGATCCCATCGTTGCGCTCGCGACGCCGCCCGGGCGCGGCGCCCTGGCCCTGATTCGCCTCTCGGGGAACGGCGCGTTCGACGTCGCCGCCCGCTGCCTCGAGCCCTTCCATCGCGATCCGCCGCGCACCGTGTTCCGCGCGCGGCTACAGCATCCCGATTCGCACGAGCCCGTGGACGACTGTCTCGCGGTCTGCTTCCGTGCGCCCCACTCCTACACCGGTGATGATCTGGTCGAGATCTCCACGCATGGCGGGCTGGTCGTCCCCGCCGCGGCGCTCGCGGCGCTCTCGGCCGCCGGGGCGCGGCCCGCGGCTCCCGGCGAGTTCACCCGGCGCGCGGTGCTCAACGGCAAGATGGACCTGCTGCAGGCCGAGGCGACCGCCGATCTCATTGACGCCGGCTCGCCGGCGCAGCGGCGCCGCGCCTTGCAGCAGCTCGAGCGCGGTCTGTCGGACCGCCTGGCGGGGCTCCGCAACGAAATCCTCCAGCTCGAGGCGCTGATCGCTTACGACATCGATTTTCCGGAAGAAGATGAGGGACCGGTGTCGCCCGACCGAGTGCGTGGTGCGTGGGCCGTGGTGCGTGATCGCCTGGCCGATCTACTGAAAACGGCCCCCGAGGGTGAGCGCCTGCGCGAGGGAGCGCTGCTCGTTATCGCCGGCCGCCCCAACGCCGGCAAGTCGTCGCTGTTCAACGCGCTGCTCGGCACCGAGCGCGCGATCGTCACCGAGATTCCGGGCACCACGCGCGATGCGATCGAAGCGCACGCGGTGATCGAAGGCTTTCCGTTCCGGCTTGTCGATACCGCCGGACTGCGCGAGAGCGAAGAGCGCATCGAACGCATGGGCATTGAGATTTCCAAACGGTATCTCGATGCCGCCGATCTCATTCTCTTCTGTCGGGATACGGAGGTGGATCGATTGCCGGATGTCGGTCAGAAACCGGTGGTCGAGGTCGTCACGAAGAGCGATCTGTCCGACCGTCCGACCGTCCGACCGTCCGTCTCAGTCGTCACCGGTGAGGGGCTGGCGGAGTTGCGGCGCCGCCTCGCCGAAGTGGCCTTCGGTCGTCTGCTCGCGCTCGGCGACGTCGAGCCGGTCGTGACGCGCGCGAGGCACCGCGCGGCGCTGGAGCGGGCCGTATTGGAGCTGGACGGCTTCTGGGGCGCCCGCGAGTCCGGCGTGGATGCGGCCGCCGCCGCGACGCACCTGCGTGCGGCGGTGCTCGCGCTCGACGATCTGATCGGCGCCGTTACGCCTGAGGATATACTCGACCGCGTGTTCGCGGCGTTCTGCGTGGGGAAGTGAGCGCCTCTCGCATCGTGCGCACTTTCGCCAGCGTCTCCTGATACTCGGCGGCCGGCTCGGAATCCCACACGATGCCGGCCCCCGCATGAAACGTCGCCATCCCGTCGTGCAGCACGATCGTCCGAATCGGAATGTTGAAGTCCATCGCGCCCGTGTTCGACACGTAGCCGATGGCGCCGCAGTAGACGCCGCGGGGCGCGCGCTCCAGCTCCGCGATGATCTCCATCGCCCGGATCTTCGGCGCCCCCGTCACCGATCCTCCGGGGAACGCCGCGCGCAGCAGATCGAACGCGTCCCGATCGTCCGCGAGCACGCCCGTCACTGTCGACACCAGGTGGTGCACGGTCGGATGTGATTCGAGCGCGAATAGCTTCGGCACGGTCACGGACCCCGGCCGGCACACTTTCCCGAGATCATTCCGCAGCAGATCCACGATCATGATGTTCTCGGCGCGGTCCTTCTCGCTCGCCGTCAGCGCCCGGGCGAGCGCAGCGTCTTCGGCCGGCGTGGCGCCGCGCGGGCGCGTGCCCTTGATGGGGCGCGCTTCGGCCGCGCGCGTCGTGGCGTCGAGGCGCAGAAAGCGCTCCGGTGAAATACTCGTAATGGCCGCGCCCGTGAACTCGAGGTAGGCGCCAAAGGGCGCTGGATTGCGCGCGCGCAGCCGGCGATACAACGCGAGCGGGGAGCCCCCGAACGGCGTGTGAAAGCGCTGGGCCAGGTTGACCTGATAGACGTCGCCCGCGGCGATGTAGTCCCGGATGCGCGACACGCCGGCCTCGTACTCGGCTCGGGTGAAATTGGAGGCGAGGGCGGTGGAGGGC
>Ga0137323_1000060_pt1 | contig 30905 bp, 24 predicted proteins | sample EasRivERMZT423_2_FD_102285 | JGI IMG/M metagenome (GOLD analysis project Ga0137323, IMG submission 102285) | Soil microbial communities from meander-bound floodplain in the East River, Colorado, USA - East River MetaG ERMZT423_2 | ecosystem: Environmental > Terrestrial > Soil > Floodplain ... | reverse complement strand
CCCGGCAGCCGTGCCGCTCGGCGACCTGTTCCGTTCGGAGATCGTGTGGAACCTGCGCGCGCCGCGTGCGCTGCTCGCCTTTCTGGTCGGCGGGTCCCTCGGGGCGGCCGGCGCTTCGCTCCAGGCGCTGGTCCGTAATCCGCTCGCCGATCCGTTCCTGCTTGGCCTCTCGGGCGGGGCTGGGCTCGGCGCTGTGCTCGCGATCGCCCTGCATCTGCCGGGGCCCTGGGCGTTGCCCATCGCGGCATTTGTGGGTGCGCTGGCCGCGCTTGCTTTGGTCTACCGGCTGGGAATGATCGGCGGGGGCGCGCTGGATCCGCGAATCCTGTTGCTCGGCGGTGTCGCCGTTGGTGCGTTCGCCGCGGCGATCACCACCGCGATCGTATCGCTAGCCGATGCCGCCGAGCTCCGCAACGCTTTTCTCTGGTTGTGGGGCGGCCTGTCGTCGGCCTCCTGGGATGCCGTGCTGTTGATAGGTGTATATACACCTATCCCGCTGCTCGTCCTGTTGGGAGCCGCGCGTCCGCTCGACCTGCTCGCTTTGGGCGAGGAACCGGCCCGCTACCTGGGCGCGGATATCGAGCGGGTGAAGCGGCGCGTGTACCTCGCTGCCTCGCTGCTGACGGCCGCCGCGGTGGCGGTGTCGGGCGTGATCGGGTTTGTCGGCCTCGTCGTCCCGCACATCGCTCGGTTGGTCTGGGGCCACCACCATCGCGCGCTGTTGCCGGCCGCGTTCCTGGGTGGGGGAGCACTGCTTGCGATCGCTGACACCTTGGCGCGCACGGTCGTGGCACCGCGCGAGCTGCCGGTGGGCGTCGTGACCGCGCTGATCGGTGTTCCGGTGTTTACTCTGCTGCTCAGACGTTGGACGGTAGCCTGATGCTCAGGCTCGACGGAGTGAGCTATCGTTATCCCGGCGCGGCCGGCGATGCGTTGGCTGGTGTGTCGCTCGCCGTCGATGCGCGGCAGTTCGTCGCGGTGCTTGGGCCAAACGGCAGCGGCAAGACGACCCTGGTCCGAATCGCGCTGGGAGCCCTCGTTCCGTCTGCGGGTCGCGCTGACATCGACGGCCGCCCCGCGCGTGCGTGGAAACGCCAGGAGCTGGCTAGAGTCATCGGTGTGGTGCCGCAGCGCGAAGACAACCTGTTTCCGCAGCGCGTACGCGAGACCGTCCTGCTGGGCCGCTATCCCCATCTGTCGATGTGGGGCCGGGAACGCCCGGAGGATCATGCCGCTGTCCAGCGCGCGCTCGCGGCCTGTGACGTGGAACAGCTCGCCGACCGCTGGGTGTGGACGCTCTCCGGCGGCGAATACCAGCGCGTACGGATCGCGCGCGCGCTCGCGCAGGAGCCGAAGCTGCTCGTGCTCGACGAGCCCGGAGTCTCGCTCGACTTGAAACACGAGATGGGCCTGTTCGAGCTGGTGCGGGGGCTCGTCGATACGCAGGGCCTCGGCGTCTTGATGATCACGCACGACTTGAACCTGGCGGCGCGCTTCGCGGATTCGCTGCTGTTGCTCAAAGGCGGACACCCGATCGCGACCGGTGCCCCCGCCGAGGTGTTGACCCAGGAAATCGTCGAATCCGTATTCGCCTGGCCCGTCGCGATGCAGACGATCGACGGCCGCCCCCAGATGATTCCTCTCCGCCAACCCAAGGAGCCGGTCGCATGAACGTGCTGGTGTTCGTGCTCGCACTCGCCCAACAGTCGCAAGACACCCTCCAGCTGAAACCGGTCGTCATCACGGCGACGCGCGCTGCGGTTCCCTCCGTGCTCGTGCCTGCGGCGACCACGGTGCTGCGCGGGGCGGATCTCGAAGCCCGCGGTGTGCGAACCGTTGCCCAGGCGCTCCAGCTGGTGCCGGGCGCGCACATCGTGGAGACGGGGAGCTACGGCGGGCAGACGTCGCTGTTCATGCGCGGCGGCGAAAACGATTACGTCAAGGTCCTGGTCGACGGTGTCCCGATGAACCAGCCGGGTGGAGGACTGGATCTCGCGCACCTCACCACGGACAACGTGGATCGCATCGAGGTGGTGCGCGGTCCCGCGAGCGTCCTGTACGGGTCGGACGCCGTGACCGGGGTCGTCCAGATCTTCACCCGTGCGGGCACGGGGCGAACGCTGCTCGGCGCGGACGCGCGCGCAGGGACGTACGGGAGCAACCAGCTCGGGGTCGATCTCGAAGGTGGCACGTCCGTCGCCGGCTATTCGATACGCGTATCCCGCTTTGCCTCGGACGGATTGTATCCGGTCAACAATGAGTATCGAAACGGCGTGATCAGCGGCCGGCTCCGCCTCACCCCAGACGAGCGCACGGAAGCGAGTCTGTCGTATCGCTACGGCGACGATCTCTACCACTTTCCGACGAACGGGCTGGGGGAACCCGCCGATTCCAACCAGCGCAGCGCCGAGCGAGGTCCGCTGGCGAGCCTCTCGCTGCGCCATTCGATCGGCGCAATCGAATTCACCACGCAAGCCACCTGGCGGGAAGCGCGGCAGTTGTTCAATGACGAACCCGATTCTCCCGGCGAGGATGGCACGTTCTGGAGCAACGACTACGTGCGCCGCGCCGGCGCGGGACTGCTGCTGACGTGGCGTCCGCGCGGGGAGGGATCGACGGCGCTCAGCGCGGGCGTCGAGTACGAAGACGAGCGCCAGCGCGGCCGGAGCGAATTCAGCGTCGTGTTCGGGACGTTCCCGGACTCGATCGACGTGCAGCGCTGGACCACCGGCTACTATGCCCAGGCGGTGCTCGATGTCCGGCCATTCGCGATTACGGCGGGCGGTCGCCTCGATGACAATTCGCAGTTCGACACACATGGTACCTACCGCGTCGGCATCGTCCTTCACCCCCGCGGTGAGACCCGGCTGCGCGGATCGCTCGGAACGGGCTTCAAGGAGCCGACGTTCTTCGAGAATTTTGCGCATGGATTTGTGACAGGGAATCCCAATCTGAAGCCCGAGCGTTCGACCAGCTGGGAAGCCGGAATCGATCGTTCCCTGGCGGCCGGTCGCTGGACCATCGCTGCGACGTACTTCGATCAACGCTTCCGTGATCTGATCGATTTCAACGACTCCACCTACTTCAATGTCCCCGGGGCAAACAGTCGCGGCATGGAGCTCGATCTGAATGGCATTATCACACCCGCGTTTGCGGTGGCGGTGCGATACACCTTCCTCCACACAAACGTCAGCACGGCGGGAGCCGACTCGAGTGCCGACGCGCTGTTCGTGCCCGGCAAGCCGCTGCTGCGACGCCCAGCCCACAGCTTCGCACCCGAGGTGGGGATGTACCTGGGTGGGCAAACGCGCGTCACCCTGGGTGTGCGCTGGGTGGGAAGCCGAGATGATCTCGATTTCAATCGACCTTTCGGGAGTCGGCGGGTGACGCTGGACGCGTACACACATGTGAACGTGGCGGCCGAGTACACGCTCCCGTGGATCCAGCTCACGGCGAAGATCGAGAACGCGTTCGATGACCGCTCGGCGGAGATCGCCGGGTTCAAGCCTCGCGGTCGGACCGTGATGCTGGGAGGGCGGGCGACAGTTGGGCGCTGAACGAATCGTGTCCCTGCTGCCCAGCGCGACAGAGATCGTGTGCGCGTTGGGGAGCTGATCGAAGCGGCCGGCGTGGAATTACTCGCGGGAACGGCTCGGCGTCCATCGTTTCCCATGCAGTGGTCGGAGCTGTCAGCGCTCCACCCCGATGTCGTGCTGGTCATGCCCTGCGGATTCGATCTGGATGAGACACGGCGCGATGCAGAGCGTCATGCCGAGCAGCTGCGCAGCCTCGGCGGTCGCCTGCACCTGCTCGACGCGTCGGCCTACTTCAGCCGCTCGGGCCCCCGCGTGGTGGACGGCCTCGAGATTCTGGAGGAGGCCATGCGATAACATTGCCGCCCTTGCCGCCCTTTGCCGCCCTATATTTCCTACGTGAGCCTGGTTTCCACACCCGCGATCGTTCTCCGCACCTACCCATACAGCGAAACGTCCAAGATCGTGCGCCTTGCGACGCGCGATTACGGTGTGCAGAGCGCCATCGCGAAAGGCGTGCGACGGCCCAAGAGTCCGTTCGGCGCGGCGCTGGAGACGCTGAGTGAAGGGGTGGCGCAGCTCTATCATAAAGAGTCGCGCGAGCTGCAGATCCTGGCGGCGTTCGACGTCACCGAGCTGCGCCGCGGTCTCGCGGGCGCCGTGGGCCGCTTCGCCGGCGCGGCCGCCCTGTCCGAGGTGATGCTCAAGATGGCGCCGCCCGCGCCGCTGCCCGCCGCGTACGAAGCGTTCACGCTTGGTCTCGATGCGCTCGCGCAGGGCGCAGCGGCAGACGCCGACGCCATCGCCGTGCGCTGGCTCTGGCTTCTCGTCGGTGTCCTCGGATTCGCGCCACAGCTCGATGCGTGCGTTCGCGACGGTAACGCGGTCTCGGGGACGGTGGCGTTCAGCGCGGCCGAAGGCGGCGTGCTGTGCGCGAGTTGCGCCGGTCCCAAACCGCCTACCCGTCTACCGGCTAAAGCCTATAATGACCTCCTCGCCCTGAACGACGAGCAGGCCGAGGTTCCCGCGCTCGATGCGGCCCATGCCGCGGCGCACCGTCGCCTGGTCGCCCGCTTCATCCGCGAGCACCTCGGTGAAGTGGAAGGTCAACGCAACGGCAAGCACGAGCGCACCAGCGCGATCGAGATCTGGGAACGAGGCTCGTGGATTTCGTAGTCGGCACCGCGGGCCACATCGATCACGGAAAGACTGCGTTAGTAAAGGCTCTGACCGGGGTCGATACCGACCGCTGGGAAGAAGAAAAGCGCCGCGGCATCACGATCGACCTCGGCTTCGCGCCGCTGCCGCTCCCCGGAGGCGTCCGGGCCAGTGTGGTCGACGTCCCCGGGCACGAAGGCTTCGTCAAGAACATGCTCGCGGGCGCGACCGGCATCGACGTCGCGCTGCTCGTCATTGCCGCCGACGAAGGCATCATGCCGCAGACCGAAGAACACCTCGCCATCGTCGAGTTGCTGGGCGTGCGCCGCGGCATTCCCGTGCTCACCAAGCGCGATCTCGTGGACGACGATTGGCTCGCGCTGGTCCGCACTGAGGTGGCGGCGCGACTTTCGCGCAGCCGGGTCCGGTGGGCTGAACCGGTGGCAGTGAGTGCGCTCAAGTCGCAGGGTTTGGAGGATCTGAGAAAAGCGTTGGTTGAGGTGGTGGAGGACCTGCGGGAGCGCCCGGTTGACGATCTGTTCCGGTTGCCGATCGATCGTGTGTTCGCGCTGCCCGGGGCTGGGACCGTGGTGACAGGGTCGACCTGGAGCGGAACCGTTGCCACCGGCGCGAGCGTGCGACTGCTGCCGCTGGACCGGGACGTCCGGATCCGATCGATCCAGGTGCACAGCCAGGATGCCCAGCAGGCGGGGCCCGGCCGGCGCACCGCGCTCGCGCTCGTGGGTGTGGACAAGGAGGAGCTCGCGCGCGGGCACGTCGCGGTGACGGGAACAGGCTGGACCGCTACGAACACCCTCGACGTCGCGCTCGAGCTGCTGGCGAGCGTCAAGAAGCCGCTCGCCATCCGTACCCGCATCCGCGTGCATCTGGGCACGGCCGAGGTCCTGGCCCGCATGGCTCAGGTTCGGGGGGGGGCGATCGCGCCGGGTGAAACAGCGTTGACTCGGCTCATGCTCGAGCATCCCCTCGTCGCCCGCGGCGGTGATCGGTTCGTCGTGCGTAGCTTTTCCCCCGTCACGACGATTGGTGGCGGCACCGTGCTCGATCCGTTTCCCCCCAAGCGCCCACGCGTTTCAGAGCGCGGTCTCGCGATCGATCAGTCGCAAGCCGAGCGGCTGACTCGGTTCGTGGACGAAGCGGGCCTGACGGGCGTGGCGGTGCCGACACTCGCCGTGCGATTGGGCGTGCGGCCTTCTGACGTGCCCCGAACGATCGAAACGGCGGGCAAGGGCATCCTCCATGTAGGGGAAACCCTCGTGGCGCGGCGTGCGCTCGCGCAGGAGATCGACCGGCTCGGGGCGGTGGTCGCCGCCTACCACGAGGCGCACCCGCTCGATCCGGGGCTGTCGCTTCAGGCTTTGCGCGCGGCGGTGCAGGCGCCCGCACCGGTGCTCGACCTGCTCGTCGAGCACGGCGTAAGGAAGGAGGCTTGGGAGCTCACGGAAGGCGGCGCGGCGGTGCGGAAGCCGGGCTGGCAGGCGGCGCTCCACGCGCGCGCCGGAGCAGCGGGCGGACGCCTGGCGCAGCGGCTGGCGGAAGCGCGCTGGCAGATCCCGACGGTTGCGGAGCTCGAAAAGGAGTTCTCCGACCCGACCGTGCCCGCGTTGCTAGCCCATCTGGCGCGTGAGGGCTCGGTCGAGCGTGTCGATCAGGAGCGCTATGCGCTGAAACAGGCGTTGGACGAGTTCCGTCGGGCCGTCGAGGAGACGCTCCGGGAGCTGGGGGCTGCCACGCCCGCACAGTTTCGTGACCGGCTGGGCCTCACGCGCAAGTACTTGATTCCCCTGCTGGAGTGGGCTGACCGTCGCGGCATCACTGCCCGAAAGGGAGATACCAGGGTTTTACGTGCTTGACAGGGGATTAGGACTATTCCTACGTTCTCTCAGTCAATCACCACGCGCCCTGTACCAACAAGGAGAGCGGTCTAACGCATCTTTACGTTTGCCAGGAGTCGGTGAGATGAAGCTGTACTGGGTTGTGCTGGCCCTCTCGCTTGGGGGGGGGCTACTGGCGGGAGTGGATGGAGTGCTGGGGCAAGCGACCCCTCCTCCGCTGGTCGAGCTCAAGCAGAATTACCCGAACCCCTTTAACCCGGCGACCACGATCCCGTTCACGCTGAACGGGGCACTGTTTGCTGACGGTCATCGGCCAAAGGTCTCGCTCAAGATCTATAACGTGCTCGCGCAGCTCGTCGCCGTGCCCTTGCTGCAAGGCACGGGCGAGGCGATGACGGATCTCGAGCTATCGTGCGGCAACCCGTCGGCGCCGTGCGAGTTCTGGGCGTACTGGGACGGGAAGGTTCTGAGTACCGACCGCGAAGCCGCATCCGGCGTCTACATCTATCAGCTGATCGTGGACGGCAAGAGGTTTACGAAGAAGATGATTGTAATGAAATAAGGGCGGTAAAGGCGGCAAGGGCGGCAAGGAGGCGGCACGGTTAACTCCATGCCGCCTTTGCCGTCTCTGCCGCCATTCTTTTTACGCTGCCACTTCGGCATCTTTCCCCGGCACACCGATTGCCTAGGGCGAGGGCATGATCCAACCAGATCGTTTAACCGTAAAGGCCGCCGAGGCTCTGCAACAAGCCGCGGCGCTTGCTCGCTCCAAGGGCAATCCCGTTGTCAACGACGCCCACCTGTTCTCTGCGCTCCTCCAGCAGGACGAAGGCATCGTTGTCCCGCTGCTGCAGAAGGCCGGGCTCAACATCACGCAGCTCCAGGCCGAGACCGAGCGCGAAATCGAGCGGTTCCCGAAGCAATCGGGCGGCGCCGATCCATCGCTGTCGCGCGAGCTGTCGCGCGTGCTCGATCGCGCCGATGAAGACGCGAAGGCCTTGGGCGACGCCTACGTCTCCACGGAGCACGTCCTGCTCGCGCTCGCCGAAGAAAAGAACACGACCGCGCGCCAATTGCTTTCGGCCAACGGCGTTACGCGCCAGGATCTGCTCGCAGCGCTCGAGGGCGTGCGTGGCGCGCATCGCGTCACCGACCAGGAGCCCGAGAGCAAATACCAGGCGCTCCAGAAGTTCACGCGCGACCTGACCGAAGTCGCACGCAAGGGCAAGCTCGATCCCGTCATCGGGCGCGATGAAGAGATCCGCCGCGTGATGCAGGTGCTGTCGCGCCGGACCAAGAACAACCCCGTCCTGATCGGCGAGCCCGGCGTCGGCAAGACCGCGATCGTCGAAGGCCTGGCGCAGCGCATCGTCAACGGCGACGTGCCCGACTCGCTCAAGAACAAGCATCTCGTGTCGCTCGACCTCGGCGCGCTGGTCGCGGGCACCAAGTTCCGCGGCGAGTTCGAGGAGCGGCTCAAGTCGGTGCTCAAGGAGATCACAGCGACCGAGGGGAAGTACATCGTGTTCATCGACGAGCTGCACATGCTCGTGGGCGCGGGCAAGGCCGAAGGATCGATGGACGCCTCGAACATGCTGAAGCCGGCGTTGGCGCGGGGCGAGCTGCACGTCGTGGGCGCGACGACGCTCGACGAATACCGCAAGAACGTCGAGAAGGACCCGGCACTCGAGCGGCGCTTCCAGCCGGTGTTCGTGGGCGAGCCGTCGGTCGAGGACACGATCGCGATCTTGCGCGGCCTCAAGGAGAAGTACGAAGTCCACCACGGAATACGGATAATCGATAACGCTCTCGTTGCAGCCGCGACTCTTTCGCATCGTTACATCTCGGACCGGTTCCTTCCTGACAAGGCCATTGACCTGATCGACGAGGCGGCGGCGCGGCTGCGCATCGCGATCGACTCGCTGCCGCAGGAGATCGACGAAGTCGAGCGCAAGATCACGCAGCTCGAGATCGAGCGGCAGGCGCTCGCCAAAGAGAAGGACAAGGCGTCCAAAGAGCGGCGCGAGAAGATCGAGCAGGAGCTGGCTGAGCTGCGCGAGCGCTCCAACGCGATGAAGGCGCAGTGGACGGCCGAGAAGGAAGCGATCCAGAAGATCCAGGCAACGAAAGCGGAGCTCGAGCAGCTCAAGACCGAGGCGGAGCAGGCGACTCGGCGCGGCGATCTGCAAAAGGCCGCGGAGATCAGCTACGGCCGGGTCCCGGCCGCGGAGAAAGAGATTCAGACGCTCGAGAAGCGGCTCGCCGAGATCCAGAAGAAGGGGAAGTATCTCAAGGAAGAGGTGGACGCCGAGGACATCGCCGAGATCGTGTCGAAGTGGACCGGCATACCGGTGACCAAGATGCTCGAGTCGGAGAAGGGCCGGCTGCTCAAGCTCGAGGACGAGCTGGGTCGGCGTGTCATCGGGCAGCGCGAAGCCGTCACCGCAGTCGCCAACGCGGTGCGGCGCGCGCGCGCGGGACTACAGGACCCGAACCGGCCGACCGGCTCATTCATCTTCCTCGGTCCGACGGGCGTCGGCAAAACCGAGACCGCAAAGGCGCTCGCCGAGTTTTTGTTCGACGACGAGCGCGCGCTGGTGCGGATCGACATGTCGGAGTACATGGAGAAGCATGCGGTCGCTCGGCTGATCGGCGCGCCCCCGGGGTACGTCGGGTACGAGGAAGGCGGTCAGCTGACGGAAGCGATTCGGCGGCGGCCGTACTCCGTGATTCTGTTCGACGAAATCGAAAAGGCGCATTCGGATGTGTTCAACATCCTGCTCCAGATGCTCGACGACGGCCGGCTCACCGACTCGCAGGGTCGCACGGTCGATTTCCGCAACACGGTGTTGATTATGACGTCGAACATCGGGTCGCAGTATCTGATCGAGGCGGGCACGGGACAGGTGCAGTGGGAACAGGCGGAGACGAAGGTTACGGAGCTGCTACGGCAATCGTTCAAGCCGGAGTTTCTGAACCGGGTGGACGACATCATCATCTTCCGGCCGCTCTCGCACGAGGATATCGAGCACATCGTGGAGATTCAGATCAAGCGCGTCGAGCGGTTGCTCGCCGATCGCAAGCTCACGCTCGAGGTGACGGCGGCGGCGAAGACGCTGGTCGTGGCCGAGGGGTACGATCCGGTGTACGGGGCTCGGCCGCTCAAGCGGGCGATTCAACGGCTGCTGCAGAATCCGCTCGCGGTGGCGGTCCTGGAGGGCCAGTACGCGGAAGGGGATCGCATCCGGGTGGACCGCGCAAAGGACGGCAACTCGTTGAGCTTCGAGAAGGTGCGCGAGCCCGTACGTGCCTCCTAAGGGGACGGGGGAAGAGGGAGGGGGGAAGGGTATGGCGGCGGCGTTGGAGCAGGCGAGGCGTGCCGCCGCCATTGATGAAGTGCCGATCGGCGCGGTGGTCATGCGTGGCGACGAGATCGTTGCTGCCGCGCATAACGAGACCGTGGCCCGCAACAATCCCACGCTTCATGCGGAGTTCCTCGCCATTGAGCGGGCGTTACAGGCTCTAGACACTAACCGTCTAACCGACTGCACTCTCTACGTCACGCTCGAGCCGTGCGCCCAGTGCGCGGGGGCGATTGTGCTGGCGAAGGTTGGGAAGCTGGTGTTCGGGGCGTACGACGAGAAAGCCGGGATGTGCGGGTCGTTAGGGGACTTAGTGCGCCATCCGCGGCTGAATCACCGCGTCGAGGTCAAAGGTGGAGTTGAGGCCGAGGCGTGCGCGGAGTTGATCCGGGAGTTCTTCAGCGCGAAGCGGTAGGCGTTCGCTGTCACCCCGCCGTTGATCGTTTGTTGATCGATTGTTGATGGTTCCCCTGGGGAAAACCTTATGACTTTTTGCGCGTTTGGGTCTAGCGCGCAACACTGTCGCGAGTGATTGTTTCTCGACGCGAAGCAGCGTTGCCTTACGTGACAACACCTCAGCTCTCGTCGGATCGCCGTTCGCCCCCGTCGTCGAACGAGCCGATTGCGCTGGCTCCGTCGATGATCGAGGCGATTTCCCGAGCGCATGCGTTCGCGCCTGCGGCGACGCCTGTCATTCTCCACGGCGAGAGCGGCACGGGCAAGTCGTACTTCGCTGAATACATCCATCAACTCAGCGGGCGTTCTGGCGGATGCCACGCGTTCAGTGTGGGGACCGTGGCGCCGCAGCTCGCGCTCGACGAATTATTTGGCCACGTGCCAGGCGCCTACACCGACGCCCGAAAAATGCGGACCGGTCGCATCGCTGCGGCGGGTGGTGGGACGCTGCTGTCTGCTCCCTCTGAGAACAAGAGAAACAGCTGACGACTGTAGAGACGAGTATAACGAGCGAACGCGACATGCGAGGCAACCTCCACCGGTCGCTGTTGCGCAGTGATAACGACCGTTGCTCAAGCTCCTTGGTGTGCAAGAGCATCTGCAGCGGTATCCAGCTGATCGTCGCTAATATACGGTGCGGGACCAAGTCGCAACGTGTCTCCCCGATAATCGGTCCAGATGTTCTGCTTTCGGAGGGCTTTCTGAGTTTTCGCGGCGCGCGGCGCCGGAATCGCGAGAAACCCACCGATTTGCATCGTTCCTCGGTCTACCGGACAGGATCTCGACCTGATGCTAATTCAGCTCGCGCAACTTTTTGGGCGTGAGCTTTTGCTCTTCGAAGAACTTGAACACTGCCGCCGCCCGATAATGGCTCGTGAAATCATACGTGGCACCGGCAAACCGCGCCGGTCCCGGTCCATACGACACTCGACTCCCAGCTGGTGAGCGGCTGAGATCGGTGAACTCGCTGAACCAACCCGTGACGACCGGGCCGCAGGCCGGTGTCCTGAGGAAATCGCAGGAAGGCGTTGCCGGGGCCGAGCTGGCAGTATTTGTAGCCGCCCCCCACGACATAGGCTATGCGAACGCGTACATCGTTCCGCATCTCCGGGTCGTCCAGGAGGCTTGCGAACGGGTTGGGGCCGAGCTGTTGGTGGACGCCTATCACGCGCTCAACGGCGTGCCGTTCTCTCTTACTGAGGAAGGGCTGCAGCGGGCCACCGATATCGCCAACCGCTCGGCCTCGGCGGCGCAGGAGGATACACCTGAGCGGCTCGACCGCGGTCTTTTCCGCCACGATCTCTTCCAGCGCCTCGCGGGAATCGTCATCGATCTGCCGCTGCTCGTGGATCGCCCTGAGGACATCGTGCCGCTGGCCGAGCACTTTGCGGCCGCGCATGGTCAGCGCCTGGATGATGGGACCGCCGCGGTGCTCGAAGGCCACGATTGGCCGGGCAACGTGCGTGAGCTGCGGCTCGCCATCGAGCGCGCTGGTTGCCTGGTGGAAAACGGGACGCTCCCTCCGGGCGCGGTGCGGGACGCGATCGAGCTGGGCAGGCCGTTGCGCGATGGGGGCAAGGACCGCCGCACGGCGGAGCGAAGAGCCGCGGAGCGGCGGGGTCGCGGGGCCCCGCGCCGATCCTGGCACGAGTTGGTGAAGCTGTGTGTCGAGCACCGCGGAGACGCCGCGCGCATCGCCGCGAGTTTAGGAATACGCCGATCCGCGCTCTATGATTGCCTCAAAACCGCCGGACTTTCACTGCGGTCGTTTCGGGATTCCGGTCGTCCGCCGGAATTCCACCGGAATTCCGGTGACCGGCCGGAAAAACTGTAGCCGTTCAATTCGTAACTCGTTGTCCTGCACGCAGGACCAAAAAGCCGCTTCCGGCACGACGCGTGCCTATTGCCACCGACGAACCCTATCTGGAGTTCGCCGTGTCAGCTGCTCGCTCGCTCGTTGCCGTGACCGTGGGGACCGCGTGCCTAGTGTTTGGTGTCACCTGCGATGCCGCGGCCGTGGATCCCACTCGTATACCGTCCGACAAGGCGCGGAACGCTGCCCCGAGCGGGTTGACGCGGCGTGAACCAATCGGGAGAGTTTTCTCTGTTATCCCCCAGACGGACGACTTCACGAGCGGGAACCAGATCACCGTTGTGAACGGGACGGCCGCGGTGAATCTCGACCCGGCCGGTGCGTACGACAACACCTACACGGTCCACTACTACGTTCAGGTCACCCTTTCGTCACCTGGTTTTGATCCGTACGTCGGGCTGACGGTCGCGATCGAGAGCAATGATGGCAATGGATGGGTTGAGCGTGCGACATTCATCTACGAACGTGTCAGCAGCGGCACGTCAACGTGGTCACACGAGCAGAAGGCAGTTGTTGTCTCCGGGCTCGACTTAAACGACGATATCCGCTTTCGAGCAAAGTCCTTCGTTAAGCATGACGCCAACGGAAGCTTCACGATCCGTGGAGGCGACGCCGGCGGGTCCAACCCGGAGACATACAACGGTGTTACCTATGGGACTTCTGCTGATCCGGTTGTTGACGTGACACCATACAACTACGCGAAGCAGGACTACAGTCGGTGCGCGGTGAGCTGTTTCGCTGCGGTCTATCAGCAGAGCACGACCCCCTACTTCTCGCTCGACGCGCCGCGATTCGTCACGCTCGTTTACAACAGCGACCGGGTCAACCCTCGGCCTTTTGTGCATGTGAACGTGAGTCCGCTCCCGGGCTTCGCGGAGACGCCGACCGAGTACCGCCTCCAGGTCAAGGTCAACGGCGCGTTTGTGACCTTCTTGAATGGCGAGCAGACCCTGCGGTTCGCCTATCCCGGAGCCGTCTCCGCGCGGATCGGCGGTCAGTTCGATGCTGCGAGCTACAACACGGGCGTCTATCCCATGAACATCCTCGTTTCGGCCGTCTACCCAATCGCGGGCGTTAGTACGAAGGACATCGCGACGAAGTTTGTCGTGGTGAACGAAACGAGCTCGGCGATCGGGGCTGGCTGGACGTTGGCGGGGATCGAGCGGCTTTATCTTCAGAGCGATAGCTCGGCGCTGATTGCAGCGGGGGAAGGGAGCGCGGTGTACTTCGCCCGTGTGGGCGGGGCATACGTATCGCCAGCCGGCGAATTCTCGCAGCTGGTGACCGGAACGCCCAGCGGTGGAGCTGGCTGGACCCGTCGCTATCCCGATTCGACCAAGTCGGTCTTTAATACCGCCGGCGGGATGATCTCTGTCTTGGACCGCTTCAACACCAGAGATACGGTCCTCTATGACGGAAGCAATCGCGTGTCGCAGGTGAAGGACCCCCTGAACAACGCCATCACGCTCACCTACGACGCCAACGGCCTCACCGCCATCCAGGATCCGATGAGCCGCGTGACCGACGTCGTTGTGGATGCGAGCAAAAGGCTCACGACTATCACCGACCCAGACAACCAGAGTACGACATTCGGGTACGACGGGAGCCTGCGGCTTCGAGCCGTCACGAACCGCGCGGGGAAGACCGACACGCTGACCTACTTGGTGATCAACGCGAAGGAGACCAACAAGCTGGTGAGCGTGAAGGCGCCGTCGATTCCGATCTTCGGCGGCGGTTCAGCTAGTCCGGTGACCACCTTCGAGCCTTGGCATATCAAGGGGGTCCCGTACGTAGCAACAACTGGGACGGCATTCCAACCGCCCACGGCTGATACAGTCTACGCGCGCTTCACCGAGCCGCTTGGCAGCTCCTACGTCACTCGATTCACGGTCAGTCCGTGGGGCAGCCCTGCTGTTACGACCAATGCACTCGGCGAGGTGACCACGGTCGTATACCACAACTCCGGGCTTCCCTGGACCATCCTGCGCCCGGGATTCGCCACTCGAGACACCCTGCTCTACAACGGCGATGGGCTGGTTACTTACAGTCGCCCCGCAGGTGACTCGGCTACGACGATCACCTACGGCGGCTGGGCGCAGCCGACCAGCGTGGCCACACCGGGCCGACCTACGGTCACCTATGGGCTCGGAGCAAACGGCCGCGTGAATTCAGTGACTTGGGGTGGGGTGACCCGGCAATCGTACCTCTACGATAGTTTCGGTCGACTGACCCGCGTCACCGACGCCTTACTTACCGTCTTACGGCGACTCGGGTACCCAACGAGTGGTTCGCATCGCAATCTCACCAACGACACCCTGCCTGGCGTCCGCGTGACAGTCTATGGCTACGATACGTACGGCCGTCGCACCACGGTGACGCCACCGGCTCCCAGCCCGCAGCAAATCACCCACTATAGCATCGTCAACCGCATGGACTCAGTGCGCGTACTCACCAACCCGGTGACGCGGGTGAAATTCGCCTATGACCAGTTGGGCCGAGACACCATGGTCACCGATCCACTGAACCAGGTTTACAGGTACGTCTATAACGCGGTGGGGTGGCCGATCAAGCAGGTGGATCCTGTGGGTGCTCGCGACACGCTCCACTACAATGTCGGCGGCGAGCTCCGGCGCTCAATCAACCGGCGGGGGCAGAGCATCGACTACAGTTACGACGTGCTCCATCGCATGACGAGCCGTGCAGGCTCGAACACCTCGACGTGGACCTACATCGCGAACAGCCTCGTGGTGACAGAGACGCAGCCCGGGGTGGCGACGGTGACGACCTACCCGAACCTCCTGGGCATGCTGGACTCGATGAAGACTGTGCTCAACGGATACACTTACTGGCAGCGTTACCATTACACCTCAGCTGGTTTGGACAGCACGTACTTCACCGGCTCGCAGGACGCCAATCATCTGACCGTGCGACGGTATCGTTACAACCCCAACAGTAGTGCCTTGGATTCCATCAGTCTTGCTACAAGCCGGACGATTCTGAGCCATGATGCGAACATGTCCACCACCACCACAGACTTTCCCGGCAGCACGATCAGTAGCCGAACTCTTGGAAGCCTGCAGGCGACCTTGACCTCAACCACGGAGGCAGGTAACAACAACAGTCTTGAACGATGGCTCGGGTTCAATAACCTCGGACAGATCGATCGCCACCTGCAGTACCCCGGGAAAGTTGGACGCTGGTTCGCGTACGACTCTTTGGGACAGCTTCGCACCGGGCGAACGAGAATTCAGACCCCTGAAGGTTCGCTGCCGCCTAGCTGCCCCAACTTCGATTACGGAATGAGTGGCGCCTGCACGCCGAACATTGACTACGTCACGACGGATTCGGTCGGCTATGCTTACGATGCTGTAGGGAACCGTACTGATCAAGGCGGGAGCTACACGAGTGCCAATCGGATCACCTCATTCGCGAGCTGCACCTACAAAACGGATGCCGCGGGTAATGTGGTGAGCCGAAAGGGCACGACTCCCTGCGTGCAGATTGACACGCTGTTGTGGACTGTCGAGGGTTGGCTCGATTCAGTGAAAGTCGGCAGCACGGGTATCAAGTTTCTGTACGACGCAGACGGTCGGCTGACCGCCAAGCGCGTCAACGGGAACTTTGTGTCCTGGTTTCTCTGGGACGGAACCAACCTGCTCGCAGAGTTGAGCGGAACCCGCGATGCGGTGGTAACCGAGTACTCGTATTACGGAATTGACGCGCTACATGCCGTGATCAAGCAGCCAAGCGGACAACGCCTCTATGCACGCATGGACGGCTTAGGGAACGTACTGGCGTTCACGGACACAAGCGGCTCGATTCAGTCTAGTTACGTATACGGCGATTGGGGCGGATCGAGTCAGGGAGCGGACGGAAACAGAGCCCGCTGGAAGGACGCGTTGTGGATGGGTCCGGAGATTGATCTCTATTACATGCGGAATCGGTGGTATGAACCCCACACAGGCAGGTTCTTGAGTGAGGATCCAATTGGTCTTGCAGGCGGAATCAATAATGTCGCTTTCGCTGGGAACGACCCAGTTAACGGTGCAGACCCCACCGGACAGTGCTTGCAAGGATTCGTCGTGGGTGTTGCGGTCTACGGACTCGTCGTAGCTGCGGAGCACAAGCGCTTCAACTTTTGGGCAGCCGCGGGCTCAGGGCTCTTCGGCCTCGCAACATGCGGACTCAGTGCTCTCGTGGAGGCTCCCGCTGCCGCGATGATTGCCGCAGGCGTAAGCCGCGGCCTTGTTGTGACTGCCCGCGTTATGGCGCAGGCATCGGCCGAAACAGCCAACCTTATGTTTGCTTATGGAGTAGCGGAGGCGTCAAGTAGCCGTCAACGTCGTGGCGGAGGTGGCGGCGGCGGCACGAGTTCCGGTGCCGCAGGGGGGGGGGGCGGGAGTACCGTGGTATGTTGGCCAAGCGGGGCCCAGTCTTATGTTTCCATCGGAGGCGGCCCCGGCATCCCTGTTGGCGTTGAGTTCAACTGCAGCGATGGAAGTTCGTTCTGGATGAAGTAGGAACCCGAAAGACGCACACCCAGGTAGGTGGTCGGTATGCGGTACGCGCAACGCCGGCGATAAGGCCAGAGGTGCTCGGTGAGGTGGCCATGTTTCAACTCCGCCGTCCGGAGACGTTGCGGGTTGCCCGCTTTGAGACCTAGCGGCGCCTTCGCTCTATGTTGACCAAGGACACACTCCTATTGTGTGTCCTGCTGCCAGCCTTCGCGGGTGTCACTGTTTTTCCGCTGGAGGTGGCATGCACGGCGTTGGGATGTCCGAGGGACGGCATTCCCGTTCCCTTAGTCGGGGCAATCCTGCTCGTCGTCCCGTTCCAGTACAGGATACTTCGATTATGGAGGGCCTATCCAAGAAGCGTGCTTGCCGCGGCAGTGATATCATACGCGACGATTGGCGTAGTTCTGTGGGGCTTACTAACCGGCAGACTTCAAGGGTGGTAACACCGTGCCACAACTCATGTGGAGCTTGGAAAAGCGCATGAAGCCTATACTCCACCTGCCCACTCGGTGCCTTCGTCAGATCCTGAATTGGCTGAGCGACCCGTAAATACTGGCACCATCGTCGTATCAGTCGGAACCGCGGAACGCATTCCCCGGCCCCAGTTGGCAGTACCTGTAGCCACCACCGACGACATACGCCCCCTCCAGCCGTTCTTCAAGGAGAACCGGCACGACCTTTAGGCAGAACGGCACGACGCTGAGGGCGTGATCCACATCCACCAACAGCTCAGCCCCATTGGGCTCGCACGCCTCGAGCGTCGCCCGCGGATCGCGACGATGTGCCCCGTTGGTGCACAGCCCTGCGGAGCAATGAGGCGCAGATCAAGAAGTGTTCTGTTTTAGAGCGGTCAGCGCATCGCGAGCCTTTTCAAGTTGAGCATCACTGAGGTACGGGGCTGGCCCCAGCCGCAACATGTCGCCCCGATAATCGGTCCAGATGTTCTGTTTTCGGAGGGCTTTCTGAGTTTTCGCGGCCCGCGGCGCCGGAATCGCGAGAAATCCACCAATCGCGTCGTTTCTAGCCCCCTCGGATAGAATTTCGATCTGATGCTGGTTCAGTTCGCGCAGCTTTTTCGGCGTGAGCTTCTGCTCTTCGAAAAACCGGAACACTGCCGCCGCGCGATAGTGGCTCGTGAAGTCATACGTCGCGCCGGCAAACCGCGCCGGTCCCGGTCCATACGACACTCGACTCCCTGCTGGTGAACGGCTGAGGTCGGTGAACTCGCTGAACCAACCCGTGACGACCGGCCGCAGGTCGGTGTCCTGAGGAAATCGCAGGAAGGCGTTGCCAGGGCCGAGCTGGCAGTACTTGTACCCGCCTCCAACCACGTATGCACGCTGCAGTCCTTCTTCTGCCAACGAGAACGGCACGACGTTGAGCGCGTGATAGGCATCCACCAGGAGCTCGGCGCCGACCCGCTCGCAGGCCTCTTGAACGACCTTGAGATGCGGGACGATGTACGCGTTCGCATAAAGCACAGCCGACACCAGCACAGCCGCCGTGCGATCGTCCACCGATATCGCCAACCGCTCGGCCAAGGTCGCGGCCGGCATCGCCGGCACCTTGATGATCTCGATCCCTTCTTCGGCTAAGCGATCGAGTTGGCGCCGAATCGTGTGAAACTCGCCGTCGGTCGTGACCAGCTGGGGGCGTTTGCGAAGGGGAAGGGCCGACAAGAACCGCACCACCAGCTCATGCGTGTTTTGCGCAAGCGCGATCCGCTCGGGTGTGTCGTCCAGCAGCCGCGCGAATCCACGCCGCACCTCGTTCGCCTTTTCGAACGCGAGCTCCCACACGTCATCGACGTGTTCCGCCGTATCGAGCCACGCCTGCTGCTGCGCCTCGAACGCCACGTCGGGCCACGCCTGGTGCGAATGGCCCGTGAGGAGAATGCGTTCGGTGACGCGAAAGCGACTGTAGTGCTTCGCTAATTCTTCAGGATTGATCAAACCTTGCCGCCTCTGCCGCCATTGCCGCCCCTAGAGTTCAGACCTGATTGTCCAGAGGTCGGGGAATGCGGGCTGGTTCAATGTCTTCATCAAATACTCCGCCCCACTCGACCCGCCGGTCCCCGCCTTTGTCCCGATTGTCCGTTGTACCATCTTCACGTGCCGATACCGCCACTCCATGAAACCCTCGTCGAGGTCCACCAGGCGCTCGGCAATCGACGCCACCAGAGGATTCGTGCGATAGACGTCAATCAGCGTGCGCTGCACTTCGGGCGACGGTTCGTACGGCTGGGTGACATCGCGCTTCAACAGATCCTTGGGCACCTGGTAGCCGTTTGCCGCCAGATAATGCAGGAAGGCATCCCACAGCGTGGCTTCGCCCCAGCGCTGTTCCACGCGCCGGCGATGCGCGCTCCCCTCGGGATAGCGCTCCACGGCCGAGCGGCGCTTGCCGCCTAGGAGAAACTCGATCTCGCGGAATTGATACGACTGAAATCCGCTGCCGGACTCGAGCCGGTCGCGAAACGCGAGAAAGTTGAGCGGCGTGATGGTCTCGAGCACGTCAATCTGGGCAACCAACGTCTTGAGAATGGTGAGGATGCGCTTCAGCGTCGCAGCTGCCAGCGGTGTGTCGTTGCCGCGCAGCATCCGTTGGAGGTAATCGAGCTCGTGCAGCACCTCCTTGAACCACAGCTCGTACACCTGATGAATGATGACGAAGAGCGTCTCGTCGTGCTCCAGCTCGCCGGCCCGAGGCTGCTGCAACGACAACAGCTCGTCGAGCTTCAAATAGCTCGAGTATGTGACTGGAGTTCGCTCGGCCATCAGCTCATCCTCGGCTTGTACTTGTTCATGGTCACGTACGGGTCGGGCCAGGGCAGCGCATAGCCTTGCTCGTACGCCGCATGGCGCGTCCAGTACGGATCCCACAAATGGGCTCTCGCCAACACGCACAAATCTGCTCGACCCGCGGCCAGTATCGTATTCACATCCTGATATGACGAGATGTTGCCGACAGCCATCGTCGCGATTCCCACGTCGTGGCGGATCCGGTCGGCGAACGGCGTCTGGAATTGGCGCCCATACTGCGGCTTGGCGTCCGCGACCGTCTGCCCCGCCGATACGTCGGTGATGTCGCACTCGTGCGCCTTGAGCAAGCGCGCGACTTCGACGGCGTCCGCCGGCTGCATGCCCGCGGGATGCCAATCTACCGCGGAGATGCGCACGGACATGGGCTTGTGCGCCGGCCACACTTTGCGCACCGCATCGAACACCTCGAGCGGAAAGCGCATGCGGTTCTCGAGGGAGCCGCCGTACCGGTCGGTGCGCTTGGTCGTCAGGGGTGAGATAAAGCTGGCCAGCAGATAGCCGTGCGCGAAATGCAGCTCGAGGAGATCAAATCCCGCCTCGTTGGTGAGCTCCGCCGCGCGCACGACATCGCGCTGCACTGCGTCCATATCGGCGCGCGTCATCTCTTTGGGGATTTGGGAATGGGGGAAGTAGGGAAGGGGCGAGGCAGAAATGATCGGCCAATTCCCATCCGGCAGCGGCTCGTCCATCCCTTCCCACATCCGTTGTGTCGAACCCTTCCGTCCCGCGTGGCCCAGCTGCATCGCGATCTTCGCGCCGCTGTTCGCGTGCACAAAGGCCACGATGCGTTTCCAGGCCGCGACGTGCTCGGGCTTGTACATCCCGGTGCATCCCGGCGAGATCCGCCCTTCGCGCGACACATCCGTCATCTCGACGAATACGAGCCCGGCGCCGCCTATCGCCCGGCTGCCGATGTGCACGAGATGCCACTCGTCGGGCATCCCATCCTCGGCGCTGTACTGGCACATGGGACTCACCACGACCCGATTGGTCAATACCACGTCTCTCAGTTTGAATGGAGTGAACATGGGGGGGCGTGCGTCGTGCGTCGTACGTCGTACATGGGACTGCTTCTCGGCCTCGGCTTCGTACCACTCGTCGACGTTGCGAACGAACTCAGGATCACGAACCTTCAGGTTGTCGTGGGTGATTCGGAGACTGCGTGTCAACAGGTTGAACGCGAACTGCAGCGGCTCGAGGTTCATGTAGCGCTCGGTGTCCTCGAACCACTGCAAGCTCACTTGCGCCGCGCGCTGCAGACTCTCGACCGCGGGCCGCCGTTCATCCTCGTACGCCGCCAGTGCGGCCGGCACGTCCCCCCCCCCGTCGCGCTGCAACGCGCCCGCCAGGGCGATCGCATCCTCGATCGCAAGCTTCGTCCCCGATCCCACCGAGAAATGCGCGGTATGCGCCGCGTCTCCCAGCAGCACCACGTTCTCGTGTGACCAGCTCGCATTCCTGATCGTGACGAAGTTGCGCCATAGCGAGCGATTCTTGAGCAGGCGATGGCCCTCGAGCTCCTCCTTGAAGAGCGCCTCACAGAACTTGACCGTGTCGTCTTCGCTGGCCTTGTCGAGTCCCGCGCTGCGCCACGTCTGTTCCGTGGCTTCGACGATGAATGTCGAATGGCCCGGCTCATACTGATACGCGTGTACGCGCCACAGCCCGTGTTTGTCGCGCTTGAAGTAGAAAGTGAAGGCGGGGAAGGGACGCGTCGTGCCGAGCCACACGAACCGGTTCGGCCGCTCGTCCATACTGGGCTTGAAGTGCTCGGCGTAGCGCGCACGCACCGTGCTGTTGAACCCGTCGGCACCGACGATGAGATCGGCGTCGGCGTACGCCGACGGATCGGTCACGTCGGTACCGACCTCGATGCACACCCCCAACTCCCGACTCCTATCTCCGAGCACCTTAAGCAGCTTGTGGCGCGAGAGGCCGCTGAACCCGTGACCGCCGGAGCGAATGAGCTGCCCGCGATAGTGGATATCGATGTTGTCCCAATGAAAGAACTCATGGGCGAGCGCGGCGTACGTCTCGGGATCGGCGGCGGCGAGATTGTTCTGCGTCGCGTCGGAAAAAACGACACCGAAACCGAATGTGTCGTCCAGACGGTTGCGCTCGAGAATCGTGATCTCGTTGGCGGGATCGGCCTCTTTCATCAGTATGCCGAAGTAGAGCGCCGCCGGGCCGCCGCCGATCGCGACGATCTTCACTTGAGGAGCTGACCTGCGATGATCAACTGCTGGATCTCGGTCGTGCCTTCGTAGATCCGCAACGCGCGCACGGACCGGTACAGGCGATCGACCGGGTGATCCGCGAGCACGCCGCGGCCGCCCAGGATCTGCACCGCGTCATCGACGATGCGCTGCGCGGCCTCCGTGGCGAAGGACTTCGCCATCGCCGCTTCGAGCGTGACCCGCGGTGCGCCCTTGTCCTTTTCCCACGCCGCGCGATAGACGAGCAGCCGCGCGGCGGTGAGATCGGTGGCCATGCGCGCAAGCTTCTCCTGGATCAGCTGAAAGTCGGCAAGCGGGCGGCCGAACTGCTGCCGCGATTTCGCGTGGGCAAGCGCCTCGCTGAGCGCGCGCGCGGCCATGCCGCACGCCGCGGCGCCTACGGTGGCGCGCACTCGGTCGAGTGTGGCGAGCCCGAGCTTGAAGCCTTCTCCTTCCTTATCCAGGCGGCACGCGGCCGGGATGCGCGCTTGCTGGAACGCGATCTCGCCCAGGGGATGGGGTGAGGAGAGCAACAAGGGTCGCACGAACCGGAGGCCCGGCGTATCGGCCGGTACCACGAAGCACGCGATGCCCTTGTCGCGCTTGGCACCATCGGTTGTCGCGAACACGGTATAGAAATCGGCGATCCCGGCGTTCGAAATGAACGTCTTCGTGCCCGAGAGCACGTAGCTGTCGCCGTCCGGCTCGGCCTTCGTGCCGAGCGCGGCGGCATCGGAGCCGGCATCCGGCTCCGTCATGGCGAAGGACGCCATCGCTCGTCCGCCGATCGCGGAGTCGAGCCAGCGTGTGCGCATCGCCTCATTGGGCGCGAGCAACATCGGCACGACGCCCAGCGCCTGGAGTGCGAACACGGCATCGGCCAGTGGCGAGGTGGCGCCCAGCGCTTCGCGAATGAGGCAACAAGAACGCCAGTCCTGGTCACGAATCGGCTCGAACCAGCCGGCCGCGCCGATCTTGGCGAGCAGCTCGCGGGCCTGATGGCGCGCAGCCGCGTCATCCGCCGGCTCGGCGAGCGGCACGAGCAGACGCGTCGCGAACTCCGCCACGCGCTCGGCGAGCGCGATGTGCTTGTCGTCGAGAAACGCGCGGATCGGAGCGGTATCGATGATCACGAGAATTTGGGCTCGCGCTTGGCCTGGAACGCCGCGTGCGCTTCGCGGAAGTTGTCGCCCAGCATGAGCCTGGCCTGCACGTCGGCTTCGTACTCGAGCGCGGCCTCGAGCCCGAGCTCGGCCTCGGCTTCGAGCGCCTGCTTGGTCATGCCGAGCGCTTCCGAAGGTCCGCGAGCCAGCCGCTCGGCAACCGCGCGTGCCTCGACCATCACCTGGTCCTGGGGGGGGGGCACGACACGATTGTACAAGCCGATCTCATAGGCCCGCTTCGCGTCCATGAAGTCGCCGGTCATGAGCATCTCGGTCGCGTGCCCATAGCCGACGAGGCGCGGCAGCAGCCAGGCGGCGCCCATGTCCGCGCCCGACAGGCCGACCTTCGTGAACAAGAACGCGATCTTCGCCGACTCGGCCGCGATCCGGATGTCGCAGGCGGCCGCAATCACCGCACCCGCACCCGCGACTGTGCCGTTCAACGCGCCCACGATGGGCCGCCGGCAACGCCGCATGGCGAGAATCAGGTCGCAGGTGAGCCGGGTGAATTCGTGGAGCGCCTTGAGATCGCGGCCGAGCAGCGCGCCGATGATGTCCTCGACGTCGCCCCCCGAGCAAAAGGCGCGGCCCGCACCCGTGATAATGATCGCGCGCACGCCGGGCTCGGTATCGAGCCGCTGGAATGTGTCGCGCAGCTCTTTGTAGACCTCGAACGTCAGGGCGTTGAGTCGCTCGGGGCGATTCAGCGTGATGGTGGCCACCTGCGTGTTTGCGTCTACCTGATAGCCGATAGCCGATAGCCGATAGCTCATAACACCGCCACCGCCTCTATTTCCACCAAAGCTTTGGAGTCCATCAGCGACTTCACTTCGACGACCGCCATCGCGCAGTAGTGCCGGCCCATATGCTTGCGGTGAACTTCTCCGAGGGGAGTGAGGTTGGCGAGGTATGCGCGCCGGTCGGTTACGTACACCACCAGGCGGCCGACATTTTCCGGCTTTCCGCCTGCCGCGCGTACCACTGCGATCACGCGGTCGAGCGCGCCATCCCACTGCGCGACGAAATCGCCCACCGGCACGGTCTGGCCGGCGACGAACAGAATCCTGCCGCCTTGCTCGGCGAGCATACCGTGATTCCACCCGCTCGGCCGCCCGCCCAATGCCTCTGGATTGATGATCTCGAATGCCATGGCTCTCCTAGCCTGCAATCGTGACTGCAGCACCGTTGGGCCGTTCGCCGTTCGGATCGCACAGCTCCAGAACAGCGCGTGCGACCTCATCCACGGTGACCAGCCGTTCCTGGCCGGCTGACGCGAGCATCGCGCGTAGCGCCTCATCGGGTTTCTTCCCGGTTTTTGCGACCACGCGCGCCACTGATTCCTTCGTCATTTCGGTATCGACGAAGGCCGGGCAGACCGCATTGCACGTGACTCCGGTCCCATCGAGCTCGGCAGCGACGCTGCGGGTCAGTCCGATCACGGCATGCTTCGCCGCCGCGTACGCGGAGATGTAGCGCGCCCCGTCGAGTCCGGCGACCGACGCGATATTCACGACCGAACCCTGCTTGCGCAGCAGCATGGCGGGCAGGAACGCCTGCGTACACAGAAACGTACCCGTCGCGTTCACCGCCAGCACGCGATTCCAGTCTTCGAGTGTCGTCTTGGCGAGTGGGGCGCTGTGCGCGGCGCCGGCATTGTTGATCAAGATGTCGACCGCGCCGGCACGCCGGCCGGCGGCCTGCGCCAGATTGCGCACACTGGCCGCGTCCGTGACGTCGCAGGTAATCGCCCATGCCTTCGCGCCAGCTTTCGTAAGCTCTTTGGCCACGCGCTCGATCCGATCGGTGCTGCGGGCGGCCACCACGATGGCCGCGCCCTCAGCGGCGAGTGCGCGCGCGACCGCCGCCCCGATTCCTTGCCCGCCACCCGTCACGACAGCCACCGAGCCGGAGAACCTCATGCGATCGCTTCCATGACCGCCTCTTCCAGAATGCCGCCCAGCGCGTCGACGAGCTTCGAGCCTTCCTCTGCTGTCGCGGCCGCGGGATCACCGAAATAGGCGCGCGGACCGCCCGCTTCCTCGAAGCTGCGCTTGCCCGTCTTGATCGCGTCCGAAAGCGACCGGGGATTGGGCGGCAAGGTGCGGCGGATCTTGTCCCGCACGCCGCTGGGATGTTCGCGCAGCACGATCGAGCTTTCGAACTGACCCGCATGACACGCGCCGCTCTTGAACTCGTCACCGAGTCGCGACCCCCAGGGACGGCGGGTCAGGTCGGGGAAAACGATGGGGACGAGTCGCTCGACGCGGGCGAGCTGCACCGCTTCGTGCAGCGCGGTGAGATGCTCGGGGTCGAGATGCGCGTTCGCGATCGCGAGCAGCCGGAATCCCTGTTCCGACAGGCTGCGCGCCAGATCGACGATCAGCGCGGTGACGGTGGTGCCGGAGATGGACAATGTGCCGTGGAACTTCGCCGCAAACCCCGCCGCCGTGTATGCCACGCCCGGCAGGATGAGCACCGGGTGGCGCGCGGCGAGCCGCCCAGCGCCGGCGCGCGCCATGGCGGCCGCGATCACGATGTCGGTGGCGAGTGGGAGATGCGGTCCATGGGCCTCGATGGCGCCGACCGGCAGCACGACCACCGTGCGCGCGCGATCGAGATCGCGCGCCTCCTCCCAGGTGAGTTGCGCCAACTCATGTATCGGCATCATATCCTCTGCCATGAGGTCAGCTCCGCCCCCTCCCCCTGCTCCCGAATTCCCCGAGCACCTTAACATCGCCGACTGGCTGCTCGACGCGCGTGTCCGGGAGGGAAGGGGGAACCGCCCGGCGCTCCTGACCGACCAGGGTACGCTCACCTACCGTGAGGTGCAGGCGCTCGCCAATCGCTTCGGTCATTTGCTCGAACATGCCGGTGTGGAGCCGGAGCAGCGGGTGATCATCGCGCTGCCCGACGGTGCGGAGTTCGCGGCAGCGCTGTTCGGCACCCTCAAAGTGGGCGCGGTCGTGGTGATGGTCAACCCGCAGCTCAGCGTGGATGCGATCGAGTATTTCTACGCGTACACCCGCGCGACGGTGGCGCTGGTGCACCGCCACACAGCTCCGGCGTTCCAGGCGGCGCGCGGCGTGGCCGGTGGCCGGTTGAAGCAGGTCATCGTCCTCGGCGAACCGGCGACGACCCGCGTCATCGACGGCGCGTCTCCTGCACTCGAGACATTCCCCAGTCATCGCGATGACGCGGCGATCTGGCTCTTTTCCGGCGGGACCACCGGGCAACCGAAGGCCGTCGTCCAAAGTCACGCCTCGTTTGCCAACACGACCGTATGCTACGGTCAGAGCGTGCTTGGACTGACCGAGCGCGATATCACCCTCGCCGTGCCGAAGCTGTTCTTCGGGTACGCCACGGGGTCGAACCTGTTCTTCCCGTTCTCCGTGGGCGCGCGCGTCGCGCTGTTTCCGGAAAAGAGCACGGCCGAGACGTTATTCCAGAAGATCCGGAAGTTTCGGCCGACGGTGCTCATCAACGTGCCGACGATGGTGAATCAGATGGTGGCGCATCCCGATGCGGCGCAGCAAGACCTCTCGTCGATTCGCGTCGCCACATCTGCCGGTGAGGCGCTCCCCGTCGAGCTCTACGAGCGCTGGCGAAAGACGTTCAACGTGGAGCTGCTGGATGGACTCGGCACGGCCGAGATGTGGCACATCTTCATTAGCAACCGGCACGGGGCTGTGAAGCCGGGCACGCTCGGCACCGTCGTTCCGGGATTCGAGGTGAAGGTCTGTGACGACGACGGCCGCGCGCTGCCCGATGGCGAGGTCGGGATGCTGTGGGTGCGGGGGAACTCACGCGCGATCGGGTACTGGCAGCAGATGGAAAAGACGCGCGCCGCGTTCCGCGGTGACTGGTACGTCTCGGGCGACCTCATCCGTCGCGACGCAGATGGCTATTTCACCTACTGCGGCCGTGCTGACGATCTGTTGAAGGTCGGCGGCAGGTGGCTCGCGCCGCAGGAAGTGGAAGGTTGCCTGCTGCAGCATCCCGCGGTGAAGGAAGTCGCCGTCGTCGGGGTCGAGGATGCCAATGGACTCACCAAGCCCCACGCGTTCGTGGTGGTCACGGAGCAGCGTCCCGGACTGGCGGAGGAGCTGCAGGCGTTCGCGCGCGAGCGGCTCGAGCCCTACAAGGCTCCTCGCACGGTCATGTTTCTGGACGTGCTCCCCCGCACGCACCTCGGCAAAGTGGACCGTGGAAAGCTCCGTCACGCCTAATTAGCTTTTCGTCGGCGTCTCTTTGGACGGGTGGCCGAGTGGCTGAAGGCGCACGCTTGGAAAGCGTGTTAACGGGCAACCGTTACGTGGGTTCGAATCCCACCCTGTCCGTAATCAAGAAAGACGTCTAGACGTCTGGACGTCTAGCGGTCGGCAGGAATGAGGTTGTAGGAAGACATCGCTTTTCCTAGACGTCTAGACCTCTCGACGTCTAGACGTCTAGTCTGTCAGGACAGGTGGGTGAGCGGTTGAAACCGCCGGTCTCGAAAACCGGTATGCCCGCAAGGGTATCGAGGGTTCGAATCCCTCCCTGTCCGTCCCGCCATGGGAATCTGGAATAGCACGCTGGTGTACGTCGGCGCGCGCACGCTGCTCGCGGGAGCCCTGATCGCGCTCCTGCTGCGCCGGCGCGTCGGCGCCGCCTACGCCGGCGGCCAGGTCATCTCCGATCTCTCCTGCGCCGCGTTTCTCCTCGCCTACGTCAATCCCGACATTCGCGACGACATCGGCTGGCTTGTCGCGCCGTTGATCCTGTTCGTGCTGTACTGGGAGGCGACCCGGTTTCTCGACAACCGGCGCGCCACAGTCGCCCGTGACGTGGACGAGTCCTGGCTCGACATCCTGCTCCGGCTCTATGGAGGCGTCTGGGTGATGGCCTTTGTCATGCCCGCCGTGCTTGCCGGGGGCTTTCTCGTGTTCGACCTGCTCGCCCCAAGCCAATGGCCGTTTCCCAATCCCCGACCCGGGCTCGTGTGCGCGCCGCTGCGGCTGGTTCCTGGTGGGGAGCTAACCCTGCGGATGACGGTGCCGCATGGCACGCAGCTCACGGTATTCCCTCCGAAGGGGCGCTCGGTCGTGCTCATCCCCTATGGCACGAAAGCGTTCCGGGACATCGAGACTCTCACGCTCGCGACGGACACGCTGCCGCGCGTGTTCTCCGATTCCGGCGTCTATGCGCTGACGGTGAGCTCTGAGGGAGAAGTGACGGCGTCCGAGATGTGTCGCGTGCGTTATCCCTAGCACTTCCGGCGCTCTCGGGCAGGCTGCAATATGGCGGCTATGCCCACGCTCCTCAGTGTCGTCGCGCCGCTATTCCTGCTGCAATCCGTTCAGTACCGCTCACCCGCTGGCGTCGAGTACCGCGCGCAGCGCGATACCGGCGCGATTGCGCGCGCCGAGAGCGCGCTCGTGGCTGACCCGCGCAACATCGATCGCATCATCGCGCTCGGCGTCGCCCAGTCCGGGGTGCGTCAGTACCGCGAGGCGATCGAGACGTTCACGCGAGGCCTCGCGATCGCGCCAAACAACGCGCTCCTGTTTCGCTGGCGCGGCCACCGCTACCTGTCCACGCGGCACCTGGACCGTGCCCTGGCGGATCTCACGCGCGGCGCGCAGCTCGACAGCACGATCTACGGGATCTGGTATCACCTCGGCATCGTGAAGTTCGCGCGCCGAGACTTTGCCGGGGCGGTGGACGCGTTTACTCGCGCGCTTCCCATCGCCCCCGATTCTGGTGAGCGCGCCGGCGCGACCGATTGGCTGTGGATGTCGCTGTCGCGCGCCGGGCGTCCCGCCGACGCACAGGCATTGCTCGACCGCAGACCCGACGTGACGCCGGGGGGGAACGCCTACGATCAGCGCCTGCGCCTGTATCGTGGGCAGGTCTCCCCCGACTCTGTGATCACACCCGCCGACACCACCGACATCGCCGTCGCCACGTTGAGCTATGGCATCGGCAACTGGTACCTGGTGCGGGGCGACACGATCCAGGCGCGCAAGTGGTTTGAGCGCTCGGTCGCCTCAGGCGGCTGGCCCGCGTTCGGATTCATCGTGTCCGAGCTCGAGCTCCGCCGGCATTGACCGCCAACGAATTCCGCCGGCTCGCGCTGAGTCTTCCTGACGCGATCGAGGCGGCGCACATGGGGCACCCGGACTTTCGGGTCGGCGGCAGGATCTTCGCCACATTGGCCTATCCACGCACCGCATTCGCGGCTCTCATGTTGACTCCCGAGCAGCAGGAGCTTTTCGTCCGCACCGAACCGAAGACATTCAGGCCCGTGCCTGGCGGCTGGGGGAAGAAGGGCGCCACCCAGGTCGAGCTGCGTACCGCCAAGAAGGCCGCCGTACGGGAAGCGTTGAAAGTGGCGTGGAGCAATCGAGCACCTGGGAGAAAGAAATGACAGCTCGCGGTCTGATGGTCCTGCTGAGCGGTTTAGCCATCCCGTTACATGCGCAGACGCAGCGAACTCTGTCGGCGAATGACCAGCGGGCGCGCGACATCTTCGAGCAGCTCATCAACATCAATACGACGGGATCGAGCGGCAGCACCACCGCTGCGTCGCAGGCGCTGGCCGACTGGCTGCTCAAAGCGGGGTTCCCGCCGGCGGACGTGCAGATCATCGGCCTCGCCGGATCGACCAACCACAATCTCGTGGCGCGCTATCGCGGGACGGCGGGAGGTCGGCTGAAGCCGATCCTGCTGCTCGCGCATCTCGATGTGGTGGAAGCGCGGCGCGAAGACTGGTCGCTCGATCCATTCAAGTTCACCGAGCAGGACGGCTTCTTCTACGGCCGGGGCACGCTCGACGTCAAGGACGGCGCGGCGATCCTCGTCGCCACGCTCGCCCGATTGAAGCAGGAAGGCTATCGCCCAAATCGCGACCTGATTCTCGCGCTGACGACCGGCGAGGAGGGGGGCAGCGACTACAATGGCGTGCAGTGGCTGATCGAGAATCACCGCGACCTGATTGACGCGGAATACGTGATCAACATGGACGGGGGTGATCCGGTCAAGGTCCAGGGCAAACGCCTGATGCGCTCGGTGCAGGCCGCCGAGAAAGTGTACGTCACGTTCAAGCTCACCGTGCGCAATCCCGGCGGTCACAGCTCGCTGCCCACGAAGGACAACGCGATCTACCGGCTGGCGGCCGCGCTCGGACGCGTGGCGGCGTACGAGTCTCCCGCGCGGCTCAACGAGATCACCCGCACCTTCTTTCAACGGATGGCGCCGCTCCAGCAGGGGCAATTGGCGAGCGACATGGCTGCCGTTGCGGCGACGACCGATTCCGCCGCGATTCGCCGGCTGTCGGATCTCAGCCCCTTGTGGAACGCGCAGCTCCGGACGACCTGCGTCGCGACGGAACTGGCCGGTGGCCACGCCGAGAATGCGCTCCCCCAGATGGCGAGCGCGACGGTGAATTGTCGGATGCTGCCGGGAACGCCCCAGGAAGAAGTCCAACGCGCCCTGATCGCGGCTGTGAACGACACGGTCGTGACCGTCACGGTCGTCCAGCCGGCGGTGCCCAGTCCGCCTTCGCCGCTGAGCCCAGGGATCATGGAGCCGATCGAGCGCGTGACGAAACGGTTGTGGAACATCCCAGTCATCCCGGTGATGGAAACTGGAGCGACCGACGGGCTGTTCTTGCGGAACGCGGGGATACCGGTCTACGGCGTCTCGGGGGTCTTCGTCGACATCAATGATGTGCGGGCGCACGGCAAGGACGAACGGATCGGAATGCAAGACTACTACGACGGCGCTGAGTACGTCTATCAACTGGTGAAGGAGCTCTCATCGACGCGTCGGTGAAGCCGCGGGGCCTGGACGGCGTAGTCGCCGCGCAGACGCGCCTGAGCCATGTCGATGGCCAGGCGGGAAAGCTGATCATCGGTGGCTACGAGCTCAGTGAACTCGCCGGTCGCATAAGCTTTGAGGGAGCCGCCCAT
>Ga0137323_1000055_pt1 | contig 32860 bp, 30 predicted proteins | sample EasRivERMZT423_2_FD_102285 | JGI IMG/M metagenome (GOLD analysis project Ga0137323, IMG submission 102285) | Soil microbial communities from meander-bound floodplain in the East River, Colorado, USA - East River MetaG ERMZT423_2 | ecosystem: Environmental > Terrestrial > Soil > Floodplain ... | reverse complement strand
CGCGTCGCGAGAAAGCTGCCGCCGGCGGCCTCGAGCCGTTCGGCGATCGCGACGACCTGGCCGACGGTCTTGCCCGGAGAAAAGACCACCTCCTGATGCCCCTGGGTGATGGGCCGGAGGTGATCGATCGTCGCGAACGGCAGTCGCTCGAACTTCAAGCCGCTGATCTCACTGATCCAAACAGATAGTCGCTGAAAATCGCCTCCGCCTCCCCCATCGACTCGATGGCAAAGAGACGCTGGCGCAGCTCGGACCCGTCCCGCAGCCCCTTCGTGTACCAGCCGAAGTGCTTGCGGAACTCGAGCGCCGTCTTGCGCGTGTCGCCCTGGAGCCGCAGCGCCAGACGCGCGTGTTCGAGTGCGGTGGCGAAGCGCTCCTCAGGTGTGGGATCTGGCCGCTTGATGCGCCCCCCCCCCTCGAGCAGGTCGCGCGCCTGGGCGAAGAGCCATGGGTTCCCGAACGATCCGCGCGCGATCATGATGCCGGCGCAGCGCGTGTGGTTGCGCATCGCCACGACGTCTTCGGGCGTGCGGATATCCCCGTTGCCGATTACCGGAATCGCCAGCGCCGCCACCACGTGGGCGAGTTCGTCCCAGTCGGCGCTCCCTTGATACATCTGGGTTCGGGTGCGCGGATGGAGCGTGAGCGCCTGGGCACCGGCCTCCTGACAGCGCAAGGCGATGTCGACGGCGTCACGCTGCGCTTCGTCCCAGCCGCTGCGGATCTTCACGGTTACAGGAAGGTGCGTCGCGTCCCTGACCGCGCGAATGATGCCCTGCACCAGCCCCATGTCCTTGAGGCAACCCGATCCTCCGTTATTGCGCACGACCTTCTTTACGGGGCAGCCGAAGTTGATGTCCACGAAGTCGGGTTCGAACAGCTCCGTGACCATCCCGGCGGCTGTGGCCATGATTCCGGCGTCGGCGCCGTAGATCTGAATCCCGATGGGGCGTTCGACCGGCTCGAACCGCATCTCCGCCAGCACGCGCTCGATACCGAGCGAGATGCCCACGGAGGAGATGAACTCCGAGACGACGACGTCTGCGCCAAAGCGGCGGCAAATCTGCCGGAACGGCGACTCCGACACCCCAGCCATCGGCGCCAGGAACAGCGGGACGTCATGCGCGACGGAATACGGGAAGTCCATGCGCTGGAACGTAATAGCGCGTTGCGCGCCGAGCAACCAACCTTTACCTTTGCCGCGCGAATGCGCCTGCGCGAGTTCTTTTCCGATGACGCCGTCAAGCTCGAGCTCGAGAGCACCACGAAGGATCAGGTGCTCAAGGAGCTGGTTGCGCTGTTGAAGCTGGATGAGAAAGCGCACGGAATGCTGTTCAAAATGCTCAAGCGGCGGGAGACCCTGGGATCGACCGGGATCGGCCAGCACATCGCGATCCCACATTGCCGCTCGCTCGTGGTCACGCGGCTGCGGTGCGCGTTTGGGCGGAGCCTCAAGGGGATCGATTTCAGGGCCATCGACGATCAGCCGGTGAATTACTTCTTCCTGATCGTCGCGCCACCGCTGGAAGTGTCCAACCAGTACTTGCCGGTCCTGGGAAAGATTGCGCAGTTCGCTAAGGAGGGAGATGTGCCGCCGAGGCTCTCCGAGCTGACCACCCCAGCCGCGTTCCTAACGCTCCTCGAAGAGAAGAACATCTAGGTACAGCGCGGCTCGCCCTCCTTTGCGGCGGGCGCCAACGGCGTCGATCCCGCGAAGACGGCGCACGTGCGGACGCTCGTCGTGTGCCCCACGGTGGCGGTCCATCCGTCGGCGGTCAGCGTGATCGTGGGACCCGTAACACCGGTGCTGGTGAGGTACATCGTACCGAGATTGGTCGTGTACTGGATCGAATCCGCGAAATACGATTCCTCGGCCGTCACGAGATTACGCAGATCGGATTTCATCTGCGTGAGGTAGGCCTTTTCCTTCGTGTTAGCGAACTTCGGGATCGCGATCGAGGCGAGGACGCCGATGATCACGACCACGATCAGAAGCTCGATCAGCGTGAAGCCCTGGCGGTTCATACGGACTCCCTTGGGTCCTGTCGTCTAAGGGCGTGCAGCAGGGATTCTAACCTCGCTCGTGTCCCCCGGTAGAGGGAATCGCGCACGGATTTGTTGTGTGACAGCAGCCGCCCCAACCGTGTCTGCCGTCACCACCAAGGCCTGCAGCAACCCCTCCCACGCCGGCGCAAGCGTACTGTCGATGGCAATGGCGGTCCGAAACTCCACAATGGCCGGTTGCCACAGCTGGGCCTGGAGGTAGAACCGCGCCAGCTCGACCCGGGGGCCGGTGAGATTTGGCGCGAACGCTATTGATTGCCGCAGCAAGCGCTCCCCACTCCCCCAGCGACCTGCCACGAACTCGTCCCTTCCCACGAGCCAGAGCGTCCGGTAGGAGCGCGGCGCCTCGCGCGTGAGCGCCTGGAAATGAGTCTCATCGTCATGCCAGGCAGGGATCCGGACAATGCTGCGGGCCGCTCCGGCGATCACGGCGAGCCCCACCACTCCCGCCCGTAGCCGACGTGACCGAATGGCCATGGTGGCACAACCGAGCGCGAGCACAATGCCGAAGGACGGCAGATACAGCGTGCGCTCGGCGATCAGGAACTCGGTCGGCATCACGATATTGGCGACCGGCGAAATCGTTATCACCATCCAGGCGAGCCCGATCGCGAGGCACGGCATCGCCCGTCGCGTGCGCCAGGCGAGAACGAGTACGCCGGCCCAGACCAAGACGCCGAGCAGGTGCCACAGCGTCAGCCCGGTCGATACCGTGAGCTCACCAGGCGAATAGTCCGCGGAGAGATGCGCCGGGAACAGAAAGAGCCGCCACCACTGCACGGACAGCGGCACCATCGCCCACGTTCTCTCGAAGAGGTTCAGGTGTTCGAGCCCGACGGCGAGTCCGCCCCCGTAGAACGTGCGAATGCCGACGAAACCGTGAACGATGAAGTAGACGACGATGGGGAGCGTGGCCGCGACCGCCGGCCGCACCGCGGCGCGGAAACCCGAGCCCCCCCCCCGAGCGGCATAGACGAGGAACACCGCTGCCGGCAACGTCACGGCGATTTCTTTCGACCCGATCGCCAACGCGGCGCCCAGTGCAACCCCAAGGAGATACCCACGCCGCCGTTCGGCGCGGATCGCGCAGAGCAGCGCAGCTGCGTACCCGGCCGCTGCCATCAGCTCGGCCCGACCCACCACGTTGGCAACCGCCTCTACGTGGACCGGGTGCACGGCGAAGAGCAGACCCGCAATCAGACCCACCACGGGGCCGGCGAGGTCGCAGGCCAGGAGCGCGAACAACGCGGCGGCGATCACCACCCACAGGACATTGATGACGTGAAACCAGTGCGGGCTGTTCGAGACTTGATAATCCGCGGCGAACGACGCGATCACCGCGGGTCGCCACATGACACCGCCGAATGAGGCGGGCCAGTACGGCTCCTTGAGGACGGCGGTGAGGGATGGCGGGTGCTCGAGCACCCGGCGGTTCGCGACCACCCACTGGTCGTCGGCGACGAAATCGTTGCGGATTGAAGGGAGCGCGACAGCGGCGGCGGCAAGCGCGGCAGCCAGCACAGCCTGGCGAGTCGTTACTCCCACTCGATCGTGGCCGGTGGTTTTGAGCTCACGTCGTACGTCACGCGATTCACGCCCTTTACTTCATTAATGATTCGATTCGACATCCGCCCCAGCACCTCGGGAGGGAACGGAAACCAGTCCGCCGTCATCCCGTCGCGACTGGTCACGGCTCGCAACGCCACCACGTAATCGTACGTGCGACCGTCACCCATGACGCCGACGGACTTGATCGGCAGCAGCACCGCGAACGCCTGCCAAATCTGATCGTAGAGTCCCGCCGCCCGGATCTCGTCCAGATAAATCGCATCGACGCGCCGCAACAGCTCGAGTCGAGACTCGCTGACCGGTCCCAGGACCCGGATCGCCAGACCCGGCCCCGGAAATGGATGCCGGCCGATGATCTCTTCCGGCAGTCCCAGCTCGCGCCCTACCTGACGGACCTCGTCCTTGAACAGCTCCCGCAGCGGCTCGATCAGCTTCCATGGCAGATTGGGCCGCAACCCGCCGACGTTGTGATGCGTTTTGATCGTCGCTGAGGGGCCTCCTTTCGGCGAGCTCGATTCGATGACGTCGGGATACAGCGTCCCCTGCACGAGAAACCCGACGTCGCCCGCGACGTGGCGGGCCGCGTCCTCGAACACGTCGATGAAGGAGTGGCCGATGCGCCGGCGCTTCTCTTCGGGGTCCTCGATGTCTTTCAGCTCCTTGAGGAAGCGGTGCGTCGCATCCACCACGCGCAAGTCGATGCCCAGATGCGCGCGGAACGTCCGCTCCACCTGTTCCCGCTCGCCCGTGCGGAGCAAGCCGTGATCGACGAACACGCACGTCAGCCGCTCGCCGATCGCGCGGTGCACGAGGGCGGCGGCCACCGACGAATCGACGCCGCCCGACAAGCCGCAGATCGCCTGCCCCGTCGCTCCGACCAGCGTCCGGATCTTCGCGATCTCCTGATCGATGAAATGCCCGGGCGTCCAGTCGGGGCGGCAGCCGCAAATCGAGAACAGGAAATTGTTGAGGATCTCACCGCCGCGGGGCGTATGGGCGACCTCGGGATGGAACAGGACGCCGAAGATCGGCTTCGAGGCATGCTGCATCGCAGCGACGGGCGCATTGGCGCTGGTCGCGGTCACGCGGAACTGTGGCGGTGGTTCGTCGATCCGGTCACCATGGCTGGCCCAGACCGTCGTCGTGGCGTTCGGCTCGAATCCCGCAAACAGTCCGGTGTTCTCGCGAATCGCAATTTCCGCTCGACCATACTCGCGCTCGGGTGACGGCACGGACCTGCCGCCGGCCAGCGTCGCGACGAGCTGCATGCCGTAGCAGATGCCCAGGACGGGAGGCCCGATGTCCAGAATCTGCGGGTCCGCGGTCGGCGCGCCGGGGTCGGAGACCGAGCTGGGGCCGCCGGAGAGGATGATACCCCGCGGGTCGAACGAGCGGATGAAATCGGGATCGGTGCCGCGCGCGGCAGGATGGATCTCGCAGTACACGCTGGCCTCGCGGATGCGCCGCGCTATGAGCTGCGTGAACTGTGAGCCGTAGTCGAGAATGAGAATACGGTTCACGCTTTGTACCAGGTCGTGGGCTCGGCGGTTTCGCCGCGCACGAGATCGTCGAGTGTCTCGCGCTGGCGCGCGACATAGTATTTGTCGCCGTCGACAACGACCTCGGGAGCCCGCGGCCGCTGATTATAGGTGGAGCTCATCACAAAGCCGTAGGCACCGGTGCCGAGTACGGCCAGCACTTCACCTGGACCGACCGTCACCATCTTGCGATCGAGCGCCAGAAAATCGCCCGTCTCGCAGATCGGCCCGACGACATTCACGATCTCCTCGGGACGCGTGCCGTCACGCAGCGGCATGATCTCATGATGGGCATTGTAATGGCTGGGGCGGACAAAGTCGGACATGCCGGCATCGACGATGACGTATTCCTTGCCGCCCGCGTGTTTGCGGTAGAGCACGCGCGTGAGCAGCACGCCGGCGTTTGCCACCAGGTAGCGGCCGGGCTCGCACAGCAGTCCGAGTCCGGCGGCGCGCACGGCGGGCACGACCGCGTCGGCGAACGCCTTGGGACTCGGCGCCTTCTCATTGTGATAGCGCACGCCCAACCCGCCGCCGACGTCGAGCGCTTCGAGCGTATTGATCCCGGAGGCGCGGATCGCGGTCACGAGCTCGATCAGCTTGATCGTGCCGCGATGGTACGGTGCGACATCGGTGATCTGCGAGCCGATGTGCATCGCCAGGCCGCGCAGCACGAGGCGGGGCTCCGCGGCGATGCGCCGGGCGACCGCCACGACTTCATCGAAGGGAATGCCGAACTTGGCCGTCTTCTCGCCGGTCTTCATGTACAGATGCGAATCGATCGCCACGTCGGGATTGACGCGAATCCCCACGCGGGCCGGCATTTTGAGATCGTGAGCGACCGCGGTGAGCGCATCCAGCTCGCTGGTCGATTCGATATTGATGAAGCCGACGCCGGCGCGAATCGCCTCGGCGATTTCGGCCGCCGTCTTCCCCACCCCAGAGAACACGATCCCGTCGGGGTCGAACCGGGCCAGCAGCACGCGTCGCAGCTCGCCCACCGAGACGATATCCGCGCCGGCACCGAGCTGCTTGAGCACCCGGAGCACACCGAGGTTGCCGTTGGCTTTGACGGAGTAACAGATGCGGTGTTTAACGCCGTGCAGCGCGTCGGCGAGCGCGTTGTACTGCGCGCGGATCAGGTTGGTGCTGTAGACGTATGCCGGCGTGCCGATCCGATCCGCGATTGCCTGAAGCAATCCGGGATCGAACCCTAGTACGCCTGCGCCCACACGGCCTCCGTGATGCTGGGCGCTCCGCACCACATGCAGTTGCGTGGCACCTCCTTGCTCCGGAACTCGGGGTCGGGGAGCACCCGCACGGTCGCCCCCGTCTGTTCCTTGATCTCGGCCTCGCACGAGGGATTGCCGCAGAATCCGCCGTAGGCGAACCCGCCGCCGCTCGCGAGCTGCATCAATTCGATGAACTGCGTCTTGGTCACGCCGCGGGTGGAGTTCTTCTCGCGCCGCTCCCGGGCGGCGTTCAACAACCCCGCCTGGATCTCGTCGAGCGCCTTGGTGACGACAGCCGCCAAACCCTGCAACGGGACGGGACCCTTGCCACCGGTGCGGCGGGCGAGCACCGCCTGTCCGGCCGCGAGGTCGCGCGGGCCAATCTCGAGGCGGACGGGCACGCCGAGCGCTTCCCACTCGAAGTACTTCGCACCCGGTTTCAGGTTCTCACGCAGGTCAAACTCGACGCGTACGCCAGCTTTTGCGAGATCCGCTTTTACCTGATAGCCGATAGCCGATAGCTGCTGTTTCTCCTCATCCGTCTTCCAAATCGGCACAATCACCACCTGCACCGGCGCGAGCCTGGGCGGCGCCACCAGGCCGTTGTCGTCCGAGTGCGTCATGATCAGCCCGCCGATCAGCCGCGTCGTAACCCCCCACGACGTGTTCCAGACGTACTCGAGCCCCCCGGCGGCGGTTTGGTACTGGACGGTGAACGCCTTCGCGAAGTTCTGGCCGAGGTTGTGGGACGTGCCCGCCTGCAGCGCCTTGTTGTCCTGCATGAGCGCTTCGATCGCGTAAGTCCGCAGGGCGCCGGCGAACTTCTCACTTTCCGTCTTGACGCCGGTGATGACGGGCATCGCCATCCACTCCTCGGCGAATCGGCGGTAGACGCTCAGGAGAATCGTGCGGGCCTCGCGCTCCGCATCGGCCTCGTCGACGTGCGCAGTGTGACCTTCCTGCCAGAGGAACTCCGTGGTGCGCAGGAACAGCCTCGTGCGCAACTCCCACCGCACGACGTTCGCCCACTGATTCAGGAGCAAGGGGAGATCGCGATAGCTCTGGATCCACTTCGCGAACATCGCGTAGATGATCGTCTCCGACGTGGGACGCACCACCAACGGCTCTTCAAGCGCCGAGGTGGGATCGACAGCAATGGCGTCTTTCCCCTGCTTTCCCGTGGCGCGCAGTCGCGTGTGGGTGACGACCGCAACTTCCTTGGCGAACCCCTCCACGTGCTCCGCTTCCTTGGCCAGAAAGCTCATCGGGATGAACAGCGGGAAGTACGCGTTCTTGTGCCCCGTCGCCTTGATCAGGTCGTCGAGCGCGCGCTGCATCAGCTCCCATATTGCGTAGCCGTGCGGCCGGATGACCATGCAGCCGCGCACCGGGGAGTAATCCGCCAGCTGCGCCTGCATGATGACGTCGCCGTACCACTCGCTAAAGTCCTTAGCGCGTGGTGTGATCTTCTGCGCTTGTGCCATTAATCGAAATATCCGTTGAGAAGCTGCCGAATGGGGACTTTCGCTTCGGTACTGGTTCGGAGGTCGCGCACGACGGCGAGCCCCGCGGCGCGCTCTTCGGGGCCGATGATCACCGCCCGCGCCGCGCCGCGCGCCGCCGCGAGCTCGAGCTGTTTGCGGACGGCGGCATGCCGCAGCCCGTATTCGACCGCGATGCCGCGCTCCCGCAGCGCGTGCGCGAGCTGCAGCACGACCGGGAGATCGTCTCCACTGACCGGTATCAAGAAGGCGCCGAGCTCGATCGACGCCTTGGGAGCCCCGCCGCGCTCCTTCAGGAGCTCGCCAAGTACAACGTCTCCCATGCCGAAGCCCAATGCCGGAAGGTTGAGCAGGCCGTCGTACCGTCCTCCGCCCGCGATTGCCCGCAACTCCTTCTTGGCATCGAACAGCTCCCAGACAATGCCGGAGTAGTAAGCGAGACCGCGCACGATCGTCATGTCGATCGACACGAAGTCGCCCAGCCCCATCGCCTTGAGCGCATCGACGGCTTGGATCAGCGGCTCCGCGGCGTCGCCGGCAGCTTTGAGCCCCTCCGGACCGCGAAGTGCTGCGACATCGAATACGGCCGCCGACTCCCGGCTCCCAAATCCTGACTCCCGCAGCATCTCCTCGAGCACGTGCTTTGGGACTCGCTCACTGCGATCGATCACCGCGAACGCGGTGGGAAGCTGAGCTTCCGTCACACCCTTCCCTAGGAGCAGCGCTTTGAGCACGCGGCGATCGGAGATGCGCAGCTGCACGTCCGTAGGCCCGAGCCCAAAGGCCCGCATGATATCCACCGCCGCAGCCATCAGCTCCGCGTCCGCCAGCGGCCCCGCCTCGCCGATGATGTCCATGTTCAGCTGGAAATGCTCCCGCAACCGACCGCGCTGCTGGCGCTCATAGCGGAACAGCTGGGGGATCGAGAACCAGCGAATCGGCTTCTTGAGCGCCTGCGCGCGGGCCGCCACCATCCGGGCCAGCGTGGGGGTCATTTCCGGGCGCAACGCCACGTCGCGGTCGCCTTTGTCCCGAAACGTATACAGTTGCTGGACGATCTCATCGCCGCTCTTCTTCGTGTACAGCTCGAGCGATTCCAGGGGCGGACCGTCGTATTCCTCAAAGCCGTAGCGCCCGGCCACGCTGCGCCAGGTCGCGAAGATGTGATTACGGAGGCTCAGGTCTTCAGGGTAAAAGTCGCGAAAGCCAGGTAGGGCTTTTCCTTGCATTGCAACAACTTAACCGACGGGCGCGAAGCCCGGCAAGCGAGCCATCGCGTCACCGACGGTGTGAAACGATCCGGTGACGAGCACGGTCCCCGCGCCCTGTTGAATGTCCTCCAACGCATGCGTGAAGTCGGGATCGAAGTGCGACAGCGCGTCGAGGTCCTCGAGCGACCAGCGCTGCATGACCGGGATGGACGGCGGCACTGTGAGGATCAGCCGATCGACGACCAGACGCAGGATCTCGAGCATCGCCCGCCAGTCCTTGTCATTGCGAATCCCCACCAGCGCTTGCAAAGGTCGGCGGACTGGCGGATCGGCGGATCGAATCGCATCAGCGACCACGCGCATGCCATCGGGGTTGTGCGCGACGTCGAAGATCCATTTCCCGCGCACTTCGAACCGACCCGGGATGTATGCATGAGCGAAACTGGCCGGCAGGTTCTTGCCGACCGGCCCGAACGGCTCGGGCAGCGCCTTCAGAATCGAGTGTGCGACAAGCGCGTTGGCCACCTGATGCTGCCCGCGCAGACCGAGCCTGGTGTCCTTCCGCGGCCGCAGCGTCGTATCCACCGCGATGATCGGCTCAGCCCCGCGTCGCTTGGCTTCCTTGACGATCTCCGCGCGCAGCTCAGGGTCCGATTCGCCCGTCACGAACGGCACCTTGGGTTTCGCGATGCCCGCTTTCTCACGCGCGATGCCTTTCAAGTCATGCCCGAGGTACTCGGTATGTTCGAGGGCGATCTTCGTGACGGCGCTGACGAGAGGCGTGAGCACGTTCGTGGCGTCGAGCCGGCCGCCCAACCCTACTTCGATCACGGCGATATCGACGCCGCGCGCGGCGAGGTCCGCGAGGGCGATCGCTGTGGTGGCTTCGAAAAAGCTCGCGTCCAGCCGTTCGATATGTGGCTTGAGCTGGTCCGTCCACTGAGTGAACGCATCCTCACCGATGGCGACGCCGTCCACCGTGATTCGCTCCGTGGGAGAAATCAGGTGAGGGGAGGTGTACAGGCCGACGCGCCAGCCCTGGGCTCGCAGCTCGTTGGCCACGAACGCGCAGGTGGAGCCTTTGCCGTTTGTGCCGCCGATATGGATCGTCGGAAAGTGCCGGTCAGGACGTCCGAGCACATCCAGCAACCCCTCGGTCGGGCCAAGACTCCATTTGATACGGGCCGCTTGTCGTGCGAACAGGTACTGACAGGCGTCTTCGAAGGTCAGTCGGCAGCCTCAGCCGGCCACGAGCCGGTCATGTGCCGCAGCAGCTGGGCGGCAGTGTCGCGCAGCTCGCCGCGGGGAACGACGGCGTCGAGCATCCCATGCTCGAGCAGAAACTCGGCGGTCTGGAACCCCTCCGGCAGGTCCTGCCCAATCGTCTGCTTGATCACGCGCGGACCCGCGAAGCCGATCACGGCGCCCGGCTCAGCGAGAATGACGTCGCCCTGCATGGCGTAGGACGCCGACACGCCGCCCGTCGTGGGATTCGTGAGGATCGACATGAACGGCACGCCGGCCGTCTGCAGCTCCGCGATCACAACGGACGTCTTGGCCATCTGCATGAGCGAGAGCACGCCCTCCTGCATCCTGGCGCCGCCGGACGCCGAAACGATGATCAAGGGCGTGCGCCTGTCGATCGCGTTACGCGTCAGCCGGGCGATTTTCTCCCCGACCACGGATCCCATCGATCCACCCATGAAGCTGAAATCCATGACTCCGAGGCTGACGGCCATACCGTGGAGGCGAGCATATCCGGTCCGAATCGCATCCAGCGGCCCCGCCTTCTTGATGGCGGCCTGCACGCGGTCGGCGTAGTTCTCGAACTTCAGGGGGTCGGCGGACTTCAGGGAGGCAAACAACTCGTGCCAGGAACCTTCATCGACGAGCAGATCGATGTAGTCCTGCGCCGTAATTCGGCGGTGATGGCCGCAATTCGGACAGACATTGAGAGCGCGCACAAAGCGCTCCCGGATGTCTACGTGGCCGCACTGATCGCACTTTTCCCAGGCGTCTGCCGGGATCTCGAGCTTGACTCGCTCGGAAGTGCGCGGCTTCCGTTCCTTTTTGAACCAGGCCATTCGAGCCATAGAGTGACGAAGCGCACAATTTGAGCGCGCAGCCCGGCAGGCGCCAGTCCCGATGAGCTAAGTCATTGGCCTAATTCGCCGTAACCAGACTGCCGCGATTCCCACGCTACCCGCAGAGCAATCCCCACACCAAGCGAGCACGCGAGCAGGAACGAGCCGCCATACGAAAAGAATGGCAGTGGAATTCCGGTAATCGGCATCAGGTTGATCGTCATTCCGATGTTCTCGACGATATGGATGAAGAAAAGACCGGCGATGCCGAACACGCACAAGCTCGAGAAGGCATCGGTGGCCTTCCGGGCCACGCGCAGCAGGCTGAAGAGCAGCCAGGCAAACAGGCAGAGGGCAGCCAGGACGCCGATGAAGCCGAGCTCTTCACCCACGATCGAGAAAATGAAGTCCGTATGCTGCGCCGGGAGGAACGCCAGGCGCTTTTGCGTACCATCGGTAAAGCCCTTGCCGAGCAGCCCGCCAGACCCGACCGCGACCTTCGACTGGATGACGTGCCAGCCAGCCGCGCGCGGGTCCACGTCGGGATTCAAGAACGCGAGCAGCCGGTTCTGCTGATACGGCGCCAGGCGGTTCCACATTGGGAGTGCCAGCACCCCGCCGAGCACGTTCAGGATCATGACGGCGAGCCCTTCCCACAGGTATGGACGCCACCACAGGAGCAGCCCCGCCAGGACCGCGATCCAGATGCCCCAGGTCACGGTCGAGAATGCGAGCGCGAGCCCGATGACCGGCGACGCCGCGAGCAGGAGCAATGACGGCTTGGTCCCCGCCCAAAACAGCATGAGGAACAGAATTGCGACGAACACGATCGCGCTGCCCAGATCGGGCTGTTTCAGCACCAGCAGACACGGCAGTCCGGCGATGAGGCCGGGGATGATCAGATCGCGCAGCGTCGAGGGGGGCTCACGCAACGTCGCCAGCCAGCGGGCCAGCATGAGGATCACCGCCAGCTTGGCGAGCTCCGCCGGCTGCCCGAAGCGCCGGCCCGCGATCGCCAGCCACGATTTGCTTCCGGCGGCGGTTCCGGCCCCCGTGCCGATGATCAGTGTCAGCACGAGCAGGAACACCGCGATCGCGTAGACCCAGGGCGTACCCCACTCCAGCATGCGCGGAGAGGTCCGGAACGTGACCCATGCGACCACGAGTCCGAGGCCGAGCCAGACGAGCTGGCGCTGCCAGATCGTTGCCACGAACGTCGGCACGTCGGTCTGACCGGCGGAGTACAGCGTCGCTAGCCCATACAGAGCCAGCAGCCCCACCGACGCGACCAGGGCCTTATCGAGTTGGCGGACGCGTGTCAGCACTGTCGGTCGGAATGGGCAGCGGAGGGAGGGGGGGGACCACCGTGTCCTGCGGCACTCCGGGAAGCGCGAACGGCTCGGGCGCGGAGTCGGCAGGCACGGCCAGGCGCAGCTGTTGGACACGCGTTTCGTCGATGCCCAGGTAATGCGCGATCACGCGAGACACGAGCGGCGCGATGTTGCTGCCGTGCCGCGAGAATTCCACGATCGCGCCCACCACGATCTCGGGCTTATCGGCCGGCGCGAACCCGATGAACCACCCGTGGTCGGGGCCGTGCGCATTCTGCGCCGTCGCGGTCTTGCCCGCGATCGTGAGGCTCGCCAACCGGGAGCCGCGCGCCGTTCCCTGCTCCACCACCGCGATCATGGCCCGGCGCAGAATGGCGAGCTGATCCGGGCTGAGGTCGAGCGACGCGTTCTCGGTACGCGTCGCCGTGGCGGGCCGCACCACGAACGGCGTCCGCATGCGCCCGTCGCTGGCCAGCTGCTGATAGAGCCGCACCATCTGGACGAGCGTCTGGGCGTTCTCGCCCTGCCCAATCGCGAGGTTCAGGGCCACCGCCGACGTCCAGCGCCGCGCGCCGTACAAGCGGTCGTAGTACTCGGGGCCGGTCGGGAATTCGGACGGAATCTCACCGGGGAGATCGATCCCGGTACGCCCGCGGAAGCCCCACGCGTTCGCGTCCTCCAGCATCGAGGAGACTCCGAGCTTGATCCCGAGCTGGTAGAAGTAGACGTCGCAGCTCTGCGCGATCGCTTCGGTCAACGTCAGGTCGCCGTGCCCGTGGGCATTCCAGCACCGGAAGAACCGGTTCCCGTACTGCAACCCGCCACGGCAAGGAATCGGCATGTGACTCCGCGGCCCCACGATGCCCCGCTTCAGCCCCATCGCCGCGACGGCGAGCTTCCACGCGGAGCCGGGGGGATAGCGGGCCTGGATCGCGCGATCGAGCAGCGGGCGCGCGGGGTTTTCGTTGAGTGAGCGCCAATACGCCGCCGAGATCCCGCCCACGAATGCATTCGGATCAAACCCGGGGGCGCTGTAGAGCGCGAGCACCTCGCCGGTGTTCGGGTTCAAGGCCATGACGGCACCGCGCTGGCCCGCGGGGAAGATTTGCGCGATGTATTTCTGCAGGTCGAGATCGATGGTGGTGTGCAGATCGGTGCCGGGCACCGGCGCGAGATTGGCCGCCGCTTCGGCCTCGCGTACCATCTGGCCGCGGGCGCTGACTTCGACGAAGCGCACCCCTTCCGAGCCGCGCAGCGTGTCGTCGTACTCGCGCTCCAGTCCGTCCTTTCCGACCAGCCCGCCGAGCCGCACCTGGCCGAGGCGTTTCGTCCCGCGCTCGCCTTCAGTCACCTCACCCACATATCCGACGAGATGCGCGACAATGGCGGTATCGGGATACGAGCGCTTCGGCTCGGCTTGGATGAGCAGCCCCGGAATCGCGACGCGCCGTTCCTCGAGCGCCGAGACCACACTGAATGGCGCGTCACCCAACACGAGCGCGGGCTGATATGGCGCCTTACGCGCGCGCTGCAGCACGCGCTCGATCTCGATGCTGTCGATATTCGCGATCGCGGCGATGCGCGCGAGCGTGGCGCGCAGGTTTGCTTGCGGTCCGGGCAGCAGCGAGACGGTGTAGCCCGGGACGTTCTCCGCGAGTACCCGGCCGTTGCGGTCATAGATGATCCCGCGCGGCGCCGGGAGCGGAATGGGCCGCAGCCGGTTCGTCTCCGATTGCAGCTGATACTTGCCGTGACCAAGGATCTGCGTGCGGAAGAACGAGAGGATCACGATGCCCAGCACGATCCACACGCCCGTGCGCGCCACACCCAGGCGGCGGTCGAGCAGGTGTGGATGGAACGCGCTCACGCGGGAACGCCGAGCGTGGCCGCCCCCGCACGCCGCGGGTACAGCCAGCCACGGAAGAACCACAACACGGCCACCCCCACGAGTGCGGTCGTCAGGCCCTGTAGCGGTGACCACACGAGCAGCTCCCACGCGACCTGAGAGCTTTGGAGTTTTCCGGAGACGAGCAGCACGATCAGATTGCGGATCCAGGTGCCCGCGAAGAACAGGCATCCCCGCACGAACACGTGCTCGGCAAAGAACACCGCTTTGGCCCACGAGGAGAAAAACCCGACGAGCGTGTGCGCCAGCGCGCCCGCGCCGAAGCTCGCCGGCGTCATCGCATCACGCAGCAATCCGATGACGAAGCCCGCGGCCGCGCTCTTTCCCGGCTCCGCACGAATCGTGTAAATCAGCAGCGCGAGCAGCAGGAAGTCGGGTGCGACGCGATCGCCGCCCAGATGGCTGCGCACCGTGAAGTGCAGGACCACGAGCATGGTCATGATGATCGGATAGCGATAGCGGTCGGTGCGTCTCATTCGCGCGGCACCTGGCCCGTTCCGGCGCTGTCCTGCGGGGTGGTGAACGCGTTGCGGAGATCGGCGCCCGCGGGACGCGGGCTCGTCAGGATCATCACGTGTGAGAGCTCCGCGGGATGCACGGCGGGACGCACCAGGTACGTCCGGCCCCAGCCCTTCTCCTCGCCGGCGGGTCCTACCACGACGCCGATGGGAACGCCACGCGGGAAGACGCCTCCCAGACCGGACGTTACGATGACCGTCCCAGGGAGCACCTGCTGCCGGTACAGCACGCCCTGCAGCTCGAGCAGCCACACATTGGGCCCCTCGGCGCCATGCGGGGCGGCGATGCCGACGACGCTGCCATCCTGCGCGATCGCGCTCGCGCGGAACTCGGGATGCGCCCAGCTCAACACGACGCTCGAGTGTTCGCCCACGGACGCCACAAGGCCGACCAGCCCCTCCGGACTGACCACCGCCGACAGCGGACGCACACCTTCGTGCCGGCCTGCCGACACGACGAAGCTGAGCGGATTGGTGGGCTCGGGCTGGTGCAGGATCTCGGCGGAGACATAGCCGCTGCCGAGGCGCGCGCTCAGTCCGAGCAGCCCGCGCAGCCTGGCGTTTTCGTTCCGGAGCTCGGGCAGGAACGCCGCCGCGAGCGCGGCGGAGTCGCGCTGCGCGACGACGTTGTCGTAATTCGTGCGCGCCGCGGCTAGCAGCTCGGTCTGGCGCTGTAAGAAAATGAAGGGGGCCAGCACACTCTGTTGCAGCCCCTGCGCAAGCTGGTCTCGCCACTGCGGCGGCAAGCTCAGCGCGGCAATCGACAGCCCCACGCAGGCGACGAAGAGCAGCGTGTCCGCGCGCGAAGCGTAGCGATCTGTGCGGATCGCCATGCGCCTAGGTGGTCAGAACGTTGCGGTATTTCTCGGGCGAGTCGAGGATCCGCCCCGCCCCACGCACCACACACGTCATGGGGTCCTCGTCCAGGTGAATCGGCAGGCCGGTCTCCTGCTGGAGCAGCAAATCCAGTCCGCGAATCAGCGCGCCACCGCCGGTCATGACGATGCCGCGGTCCACGATGTCGGAGGCCAGCTCGGGCGGCGTAATTTCCAGGGCGCGCCGTACCGCATCCACGATCTGCTGAATCGGTTCCTGCACCGCCTCGCGAATCTCGCTCGAGTGCACCCGCACGATCTTGGGAATCCCGGAGACGAGGTCGCGGCCTTTCACTTCCATCTCGCGCTCTTCCCCAATCGGCGCCGCGGATCCGATCTGGATCTTGATCTGCTCGGCGGTGGGCTCGCCGATCAGCAGGTTGTAATTCTTGCGCATGAACTGCACGATGGCCTGATCCAGCTCGTCACCCCCCGTACGAATCGACGTATCGGAGACGATGCCGGACAGCGCGATCACCGCGATCTCGGTCGTGCCACCGCCGATATCGATCACCATGTTGCCCGTCGGCGTCTCCACGGGGAGCCCGACGCCGATCGCCGCAGCCATCGGCTCGGCGACCATGTAGACTTCCTTGGCGCCCGCCGATTGCGCCGAGTCGCGCACCGCGCGCTTTTCGACTTCGGTGATACCGCTGGGCACGCAGACGATGACCTTGGGCCTGACGCGAAACAGATGGCGATCGATGATGGTCTTGAGGAAAAAGCGCAGCATCTTCTCGGTCACGTCGAAGTCGGCGATGACGCCGTCCTTCAGCGGCCGCACCGCGAGAATGCCCTCGGGCGTGCGGCCTAACATGCGCTTGGCCTCGAGGCCGATCCCCTTCACTTTGCCGGTGGCTTTTTCGATCGCAACCACGGAGGGCTCGTTCAACACGATCCCCTCGCCGCGCACGTAGACGAGTGTATTAGCGGTACCAAGATCAACGGCGATTTCGTTCGCCGGGCTCCAGGCACCCATTTTGAAATTCAGCCAGCGTGGTGGCACGTGATCGTCGGTAAAAGAGTGAGGCGGGTTGCTGCGAACGCGCACAAGGTAATGAAATGCGTAACCCCAAGCAAGGATGAAGCTTGACGCCCCTGTCACCCCCGACTAGGCTTTCGCCCATGCGCCGCGTGACGCCCGACACAATTGCCGTCGTGGACCTCGCGGTGTGCGACCGCTGTGGCCTCTGTCTGCCGCTCTGCCCCCCCGAAGCAATCCATCTCGAGCTGAACGTTCTCACCGTCGACGAGGGGACCTGCACGGGCTGTGAGAAGTGCATCGCTCCCTGCCCCGTCGGCGCGTTGGCGATGACTCTCCTTGCCCCCGCCGCTCATGCCTGACGTCGACGTCCTTGTCGTCGGCGCGGGACCGGCCGGAGCCGTGGCGGCGCGGGAAGCCAGGCGGGCCGCCCCCGAGCTGGACGTAGTGTTGTTGGAGCGCGACCCCGCCGTCGGGTCGCCGGTCCGCTGCGCCGAAGGCGTGGGCGACGCGGGACTCCGCGAATTCGCCAATCCCGACGGCGCCGATTGGGCCGCCCGCCGGATCACCCGCGTCATTTTCCAGGCGCCGGACGACACCGAGGTCCTGGTCGCCGAGCGTGGCATCGGCTGGGTTCTGGACCGTACGCGCTTCGACGCCCATCTGGCGGCGGAGGCCGCGCGCGAGGGGGCCGAGGTCCGTGTGGGGGCCGAGGCCACGGCGATGACCCGCAACGGCGGGGCCGACGGCCGCTGGCACGTGCAGGTCAAGGAGCGCGACCGTGAGGAGACGTATCGCGCCCGGATCGTGATCGGCGCCGATGGCGTCGAGACGATGGTCGGCCGCTGGGCGGGGCTCGATACGCGCGTGCCCTCGCGGGACATGGAATCGTGCGCGCAGTACGTGCTGGAAGGAATCGCCTTCGATCCCGACGCGATCTATCTCCAGTTCGGCGACGCGATCGCGCCGGGCGGCTATGCCTGGATCTTCCCCAAGGCGGTGGGGGTCGCGAATGTGGGCCTGGGCCTCGTCGCGCTCAAGACCGACGGCCGCAACGCGCGCCAATACCTCGACGCGTGGATCGCGCGGCGCTTTCCCAACGGCGCGCGCACCGGGTTCACCGTCGGCGGCGTCATCGTGCACACCACGATCAAGAAGACCTATGCCGGCGGCGTCATGGTCGCGGGCGATGCGGCGCACATGATCAATCCGCTGTCGGGGGGTGGCATCATCAACGCCATGAAGGCGGGCCGGCTCGCCGCCTGCACCGCCGCGGCCGCGATCCGCGAGGGCGATACGAGCGAGCGGCGCCTGGCGGCCTACCACCTGGCCTGGATGGAGCTACTGGGCGAGGATCACCTCAAGTACTACCGCATCAAGCAGGCCCTCGAGCACATGGACGACGCATTTTTGAACTCGCTGGCCCGGACCGTGAACAAGATTCCGCAGCAGAAGCGGTCAATCGGCAGGATTTTCACCCACGCGTTGATCAAACATCCGCAACTGATTCCGGTAGCGGCGAGGTTCTTCGTCTAAAGAGCTGCATGATGGAAGTGCCAACAGCACACCGGTTCGCCGCGTATGCTATCAGTCTTCCCGTCGACCCAAACGCATCCTCGCGCAGTCCAGACGGCACATCCCAGCGGTCCCAGAAGTACACCGGCACTCTCGCGAGATCGAGGCGGTCACCGGCGGCTTTTACCCCCGCAAAACCCAGCTCGTACCCCGCCGCTTCGGCCTGCTGTGCGATGCGTGCGTCCACGGCCCCGAACGGGTAGGCGATCACGCGTCCCGCATCCGCGCCGAGCCGGGCCCGTAGCATCTCGCGCGAGGAGCTCAGGTCAGCCTGGACCGCGGCATCATCCAGCCACGTCAGACGCCGGTGCGTAGCGCCGTGCGAGCCGAAATCAAAACCTCGGGCGCGCCACCGCTCGACCTCATTCCAGGTGAGGTGCGGGAGCCGATTCCAGGTGTAGCGGACGTCCCAGGTGTTGGTCCTGCCGACGTAGTCGGTGATCAGAAACGTGGTGGCCGTGAAGCCGAGATCCGCGAGCACGGGATACGCATGCTCGGCAAGCGAAGCGTAGCCGTCGTCGAAGGTCAAAAAGAACGTGCGTCGTGCGTCGTGCGTCGTGCGTGTAGCAAAATCAGCCAGTGTCAGAGTGCGCCAACCTGCCTTCGCGAGAGCCGTCATCTGTCGGGCAAAGACCGAACGGCCCACCCGAGTCACCCCCAGCTCGAGCGGGCCGCCGATGCGGTGATAGCAGAGGACCGGCGGATACATCACTACGGCCAGAGCCAGCCGAATACGGCGCACGTGACGGCGGCGAAGATGAGGCCGTCGAACGTCGACTTGAGCGTCATGCTCCAGGCGCGCCGGTACCAGATCGACATCTGCCACAGCGCCAGCGTGTAGCCGATGAACGCCGTCGTCCCGGCGAAGCGGCAGATCGCGCCAAACGTGGCCGTGCCCGCGGGCAACGCCGCTGCCGTGATGTAGGCCGCGAAGATGCTGACGATCAGACCATAGACGAACCACTGTGCGAGGTTCGTCGTCATCGACCCGCTCCACGGCGGCAACACCGTCATGACGATCGCTGGCCCGCGCTTCATCTTCTCCAGGAATTCCGGCGAGCGCATTTCGGCCGTGCTGGTGGCGCGGGGCATCATGTAGTCGCCGGGCGGGATGCCGATGGGACGCAACGCGTCCAGCACGCGGTCCTGGCCGGGATAGAGCGGATAATCGGTCTTGTGCCACAGGGGGGTCATATGGATGATCGAGCTTACGACGAACACCGCCACTGCCGAGACGAGGATCGGCAGCCACAAGGCGGTCAACGCGGTCATTCAGCCTCCGATTAAAGGGCGGCGTCTATCGTAGCCTGCATTAGGGTGAGGAGCAATTCCTCCGCGGGCAGGCTAACTCCGTTCCGAGTGTCCCAAAGGGCATACGTGCGTCGTGTGGACGAAGGCCCGGCCCGGCGTACCTTACGCGCCCATGGCGGCATCTCTCCTCGCGGTGCTCCTCCTCCTGCAAGGCGACAGCGCGACTCGCGCCGCTGGGACGACCGCGTTTCCCTATCCCCCGCCGGCGCGTCCGGTGATGGCGGTTGCCCAGACCGTGCTCATCAACGTCTTCGTGAATCGGGTCGATGCGTGGGTCTTCAATCAGGACTGGGCCCACGTCGGCCCCGACGACTGGGCCAGGAACCTGCGCCTCGGCTGGGAATGGGACGAGGACGCTTTTGGCACCAACATGTTCGCGCATCCCTATCACGGCGCGCTGTACTTCAATGCCGGCCGCGCGAACGGGCTCGACTACTTCCGGTCCATCCCCGTCGTGTTCTTCGGATCGTGGACCTGGGAATATTTCGCCGAGACCTACCGGCCGTCCCTGAACGACTGGGTCATGACGAGCTTCGGCGGCATTGCCCTGGGCGAGATGTTTCATCGCGTGGCCGCGACGATCCGCGACAACCAGGCGCGCGGCGGGGGCCGCACTTTCAGGGAGATCGCGGCGCTCCCGATCGATCCGATGGGCGCGTTCAATCGTCTGGTGCGCGGTCAATGGGGTGCAGTCGGCCCCAACCCTCCGGAACATGATCCCGGCTCGTACGTGCTCCGCCTCGGCGGGGGCTTTCGGTACGCGGAGGGCTGGACCACCGATTCCGGCACGGCCCAGCTGGCGGCGGTGATCGTCGACCTGCTCTACGGCGATCCCTTCGCGCAGGAGTATCGCGACCCGTTCGACGTGTTCGGCCTGCGGCTGATTCTGAGCGCCGGCGGCGGCATCAACGTGCTGCGCGGGTCCGGCCGGCTGTATCAAAAGAACCTGAACAGCGCGTCGGCGCGGATCCGGCATGTGCTCGGGGTGAACCAGCGCTACGACTACATCAACAACCCGGCGCAAAGCATCGGCGGACAGAGCGTGGAAGTTGGCGTGAACTCGCGCTGGCGCTTGGGATCCAAGGGATACGGGCTGCGCACCGCGCTGTTCGGCGACTTCATCATCCTCGGCGCCATCGATGCGCCAGCGACGGGATTCGGCGAGCGCAACTACGACTTCGGGCCCGGCGTGGGTGCGCGGGCCGAAGTGGCTCTGGAGCGGCATGGCGCGCGGTTCGTGCGACTCATGTGGCAGGCGGAGCGTATCCATGCCGTCAGCGGGGCCAGTGCCAATCACACCGTGAACTTCGTCGGAGCGGAGCTGAACGTGCCGGTCTGGAAAGCGTTCGCGGTTGCCGCCCACGCCACACGGTTTAACCGGACCAGCCGATACACGGACGGCAGTCCCACAGACTCACGCAACTTTACCGAAGGCCGCCTCCTGCTCGTCTGGACCCAGGCGGGATTCGGTCCATGAGATCGTTCGTCTGGGCCGGCGTGCTCGCGCTGCTGGCGGGCGGCCTTTCCGCGCAGCGCCCGCACCGCTCCGGACTGTGGGGAGAGATCGCGCCCGGCGTCGGGCATGCGCGCCTCGCGTGCGCCGGGTGCCCTGACGTCGAGACGGTAAACGGCGTCACCACTCAGTTTCGTATCGGCGGGACGATCTCGCGGCATGTCTTGATCGGCGTGGAGACCTTTTCCATGATCGATCGCCCGTTCGGGGTGACCTCCGAAGACTCGACGAGCGCGGAATCCGGCACGTTCGCGGTCATTGTCATGTGGTTCCCTGGGAAGAGCGGGCTGTTCTTCAAGGGCGGCGTCGGAACTTCGTACGGGGACTTTGTCATCGCGGCAGACACGAGCTCGGGTGTCGGCATGGGGCTGACGTTTGGGATGGGGTGGGACTTCCCGATCTCCCGGAAATTTGCCTTCACGGGGAATCTGGGCACCTACGTCACGGCCCTGGGTGACATCGTCCTACCAGGCCGCCGGGTGGACGATGTCATCGCGACGATGTATCAGCTCTCGGTCGGCTTCACGTTCCGCTAAGCGACCGCACCGGCCTGCCGCAGGATCCGTGCGCTCACCGGAGCACTTGCTCCCCATCGCGCGCGTGCGACTCCATCTGCCGTTTCACCATTTCGTAGTACGTACCCCGAGCACGCATCAAGTCGGCGTGCGTCCCGCGCTCGATGACACGCCCTTCGTCCATCAACAGGATCAGGTCCGCGCGATGGATCGTGGAGAGCCGGTGCGCGATCACGAACGTGGTGCGGTCAGCGAGCAGATCCGCCATGGCGGCCTGAATGAGCTGCTCGCTCTCCGTGTCGAGATTGGACGTCGCCTCATCGAGAATGAGGATCTGCGGCGACGCCAGAATGGCGCGGGCGATCGCGAGCCGCTGTTGCTGGCCTCCCGACAACTTGACCCCGCGCTCACCGATGGTGGTCTCGTAGCCCTGCGGCAGCCGCACGATGAACTCATGCGCGTTGGCGCGGCGCGCGGCGTCCAGGACCTCGGCTTCGGTGGCGTCATGACGGCCGTAGGCGATGTTCTCGCGCGCCGACCCGTCGAATAGAAATACGTCCTGCTGCACGATCGCCAGCAGATCGCGATAGCTCCGCAGCCGGAAATCGCGAATGTCCGTGCCGTTCAGCAGCAGCCGCCCGTGCGTCGGATCGTGAAAGCGCGCGACCAGGTCCGTGACGGTCGTCTTCCCTGCACCGCTGCGCCCCACCAGCGCGACCACCGATCCACCCGGGACGGCCACGGTGAAATCACGAACCACCGGCATGCCCGGCCGGTACTCGAATGACACGTTGTCGAACCTGATTTCCTGCACCGTGCTCGGCGCGTCGCGCGCCTCCGGTTTGTCGGGCTTGTCCTGCTCCATCCCCAGGACCTCGAACACGCGCTCCATGGCCGCCAGCGAGCGCTGCATCTCCGAGAACGAGTTGACGATGCTCCACACGGGATTGAGCAGCAGGAACATGTACCACTGGAACGCCATGATATCGCCGACCGACGCGCGGCCCACGATGCTCAGGTAGCCGCCGAACCACACGATCACGACGCTGATCCCGGCCTCGAGCAGCCCCCACGAGGTCCACAGCAATAGCTCGCGGCGGTGGGCAAACAGCTCTTTCCGCAACACCGTGTGGCGGCCCAGCATGAAGCTGAGCAGCTCCTGGATCTCCTGCCGGAATGCCCGCACGATCCGGATTCCCGAGAACGTCTCGCCGACGCGACCGTCGACCACCTCGACGTCCTTGCGCACCGACCGGTAAATCGGCCGGATGCGGCGGGTGAAGATGAGGCTCAGCACCATCACGCCCGGGATGATGGCGAGCGCGGTCACCGCGAGCTGCCAGTTCAAGGCGAGGAGAATGCCGATCGCGATGATCAGCCGGATGACCGAAATCGCCGGCGAAATGACCGCCATCTGAAGCAGGCCGGTCGTCGTTTCCACGTCGCCGGTGAGACGCGACAGAATACCGCCGGTCTTCATGTCCCAGAGCCGCGGCAGCGGCAGATGCAGCAGCCGCTCGTACAGCGCGCGACGCAGCGCCAGCATCACCCGCACGTTCAGTATGCGCTGGCGGTAATCCTTGAACCCGCCCCCCACGTGTGAGAGGATGATCACCGCGAGAAACACGAGCCCGGTCAGGTTGAGCCGCGTGAGCCGGGCCTGGAGATCGAGGTCGCGATTCAGGATTACGCGGTCCACGATGTGGCGAATGAACAGCGGCTCGATCATCTGCAGCCCGGCCACCACGAGCGCCACCAGAAAAACGGCGGCGAGCTCTTTGCGGTGCGGCTTCAGCCAGCGCAGGTACTCGCGGAGATAGGCCCGGCGTGCGCCCGGTTGCCCGGGCGCCGGCGGGGGGCCGCCGTCCTCCGAGGTCGCATCGAGGCGGCGGAGCTTATAGTCCTGAACGAACTCCTGATAGCGCTGCTTCGACGAGCGAGCGGGGCTCACGAGAGAACGTGAACCCCGCCGCTCATCGCCGTCAATGTCCTACTTGCCGAGGTCGCTAACGACTCCAATCAGCAGTCTCACTTTCGGCTGATCGCTCGACGTCGCCAGATCGCCGTTCAACTGGGTCGCGATCGGAGCCACCGCATCCTTGCGCGCCTGGCCCGACGCACGCTCGGCGGCCGTGAGTGCGTCGCGTGTGGCGTTGATGCGCGCCGCCGGCATGCCGCCGGAGCGTGCGAGTTGATCGAGGTACGCACGCGCCACCACGAAGCTCGCCGGCCACACCAGCTTTTGCTGGTCCTGCGCGTTCAGGTACTCGAACCGCACCAGCTTCGCCGCGTCGATCTCGTTCTGCGAGAGCAGCGGGCCCGCGGTGAGCTCGAAAATGTCGAGCCCCCGGGCGATCTCGGAGCTGACGATGTAGCCGTTGTACCAGTACGCCGACCACGAGCCGGCACCGACCAGTTTGGTCGAATCCATCGGCCCGCGGTCGAAGTAGGCGATCTCGAACGGCTTCGCCGGATTGGTCCAGTCGAATACCGAGACCCCGCCCTGGTACCAACCCTGCGCCATGATGTCGCGGCCGGGCACCGGAATCAGGGTGCCATTGTGCGCGACGCAGTTCTCATTCTTGGTTTGTGGGACGGGCAGCTTGTAGTAGCTCTTGAACGCCATCGTGTTACCCGCCAGCGTAAAGATCGCGTTCGCCCCCCACTCGGCCTTGTCGCTCGGCCGGCAGCGCGCCTGGAGCCCGCCGCCCCACTCATCCGTGAACAGGATCTTGGTCCCGTCGTTGTTGAACGTCGCCGAGTGCCAGAAGGAAAAGTTCGAGTCGGCGGCGGCGCCGATGCGCTTCGGATTAGTGACGTCCTTGATGTCGAGCAGCAGGCCGTAGCCGCCGCACGCCCCGCCGGCCAGGCCGATCGCCGGATAGACCGTGATGTCGTGGCATTGCGTCGGTCCCGGACGCGGACCGCTGCTGGGCGGACCCTGGACGAGCAGGTCCACAATCGCCTGCGCGTTGGTGCGCAGGGCCGCGGAATCGGCCGCGGTCGGCGTGCCCGTGCCGCCGCGTGCCTTCACGATGCTGTCGAGCCGGCTCCGTACGAAATTCGGCCCCAGCACAATGTCGGTGCCCTCGATCGAGGCGGTGTAGCCGCCGGCGGCTCGCGCCGAGTCCGCCTCGCGCTTGGCCTCGCGCCGGTCTTCCTCGGTGTCGCCGTGGCTCTTGGCACGCACCAGGTCCTGGAAGATGCGCGGCGAGCTGACGATCCGGGCCTGCTCCGGATGCGCGAGCGGCACCTGAATCACTTCAATGCGGAACAACGCCGTATTGGGATTCGAATCCGGCTGGCCGATCGAGCACCCCGCCAACTCGTTGGGCGAACGGACCGGCGCCGAGCCGGAGACGTAGATGTAGACGTTCTCCGTGTCCGCCGGCGACGTCACGACGGTATGTGTATGCGACCCGCGGCAGGTCTGGACGTTGGCGAGCGGCTTCGGATTGGCGAGGTCCGTGCCGTCGAACACGCGGATTCCGCGCAGCCGGTGGTGATCGACGGTGTCCTGCACACCCTGCGTGCCGCAGTCGACCCGCCCATTCAAGGCCTCACCCGACACGAACAGCAGGTTCTTGTACACCGAGACGTCGCTCTGCGACCCGGGACACACGAATGCCTTTACCAGCTTGACCTGCTTTGGATTCGACATATCCCAAACCTGCACGCCCGAGAAATTGCCCTGAATGACGTAGTTGCCCCGGAACGAGAGATCGGAATTGATGAGCCGGAAGTCGCCAGGCTCGTTGCGATTGACGAAATTCGGCGAGGGCGGCGTGTTCGACACGAGCCGCATGTTCCAGGCGGCCTCGGCCGCGTTCATCCAGCCGGCGCGGAGCCCGATGCGGGGGTCGGTCCGTGGCGCGGTGGTCGTGGCCGGCGTGGTCGTGCCGGATTGAGTCCCTGGGCTGGCGCATGCCAGCGCCACGACTGGAAGAGCAAGCAACAATCTCGATTTCACTGAGCGCTCCGTTTGAGGTCTGCCAACATGAGATTCATGCGATTGATTTCGGTCGTCTGATCGGCGAACACGTCGGTGGCAAAGCGATTCACCGGACCGTTCTCCGCCGCGCCCGGCACCGCGAGGAGCTGCTGCACCATCGTGATCGCGCCCTCGTGATGCTGGATCATGAAGGTGAGAAACAGCCGATCGAACTCGGTGCCCCGTGCCGCGTCGAGTTGACCCATCTGCGCGGGCGTGAGCATGCCCGGCATCAGCATCGGGTGATCCATCCCTTGCATGATGTGCCCGCGTGGATCGGCGGGCGGCACGTACTCACCGTGCTCGCGCAGCCAGCGTTGCGCGAACGCGATCTCGTCGTTCTGCGCGACGACGATGCGCTCACACAGCGCGCGGACGGACGGACTTGCCCCGTGCGACGGCGCCCAACCGGCCATCTGAATTGCCTGAGCGTGATGTCCGATCATGCCGGCCAGGAAATGGACATCCGCGGCGTTGTACGGCGCTGCGCCGCTCACCGCTGACGTCCCCGTCGAAGCGGGCGTCGGCGCGGGCGCGGCGGTATTGGACGGCGGCGGCTGGTGTTTGGCGCAGGCAGTCAGCGTTGCGAGCGCCAAGACGAGAGGAATCCATCTGTTCATGCCCGGCTAAAGCTATCCCTGCCAGCAGCGGCGCGTCCACCCTGTTCCGAATAGCAACTACCTTACGATATGCCGCGCGCCACACGCTCAGCCGCCCTCGCGGTTCCGCCTCCTGTCGAGCCGATGCTCGCCAAGATCGCCGAGGAGCTGCCCCGGGACGGGGACTTCCTGTTCGAGCCCAAATGGGACGGCTTTCGCGCGATCGTGTTCCGGGGGCCCGGCGCGGACGACGTCTTCATCCAGAGCCGGGATCTGCGGCCGCTCGATCGTTACTTCCCCGAGCTCCACGCCATGTTCGTGGAGCAGCTGCCCCCTGGCGCCGTGGTGGACGGCGAGATCGTCATGCCGACCGAGCACGGGCTCGACTTTGGCGGCCTGCAGATGCGTCTGCATCCGGCAGCGTCGCGCGTGGAGAAGCTCGCCAAGACCTCTCCTGCGGCCTTCGTGGCCTTCGATTTGTTGGCAATCGATCGAAGCAGTCTCCTGGACTTACCGCAACGGGAGCGCCGCCTCCAACTCGAGAAGCTGTTCCAAAAGATCCGTCGCCCGCTCCATCTCACCCCGATGACGCTCAAGCGCGACCTAGCCGTCGACTGGCTCCAGCGCTTCGAGGGCGCCGGTCTGGACGGCGTCATCGCCAAGCTCGCCGGCGCGCCGTATCAGCCCGGCAAGCGGGCGATGCTCAAGATCAAGCACGTGCGAACCGCCGACTGCGTGGTCGCGGGGTTCCGTTGGCATAAGAGCGGGAAAGACGCGCTCGGCTCCCTGCTGCTCGGCCTATACGACGAGGGCGGGATGCTACAGCACGTGGGCGTGACGTCGGCCTTCACGATGGCGATGCGCAAGCAGCTCGTGAAGGAGCTGGCGCCGCTGCGGAAAGACGCACTGACGCGCCACCCGTGGCGCAAGTGGGCCGAGGTCCAGGCCGAGTCGGGCCGGATGCCTGGTGGACAGAGCCGCTGGAGCGCCGGCAAAGACCTGTCGTGGGAGCCGCTCAAGGTCGAGCGCGTGTGCGAGGTAAAGTACGACCATATGGAGGGCGATCGCTTCCGGCACCCGCCGGTCTTTCTGCGCTGGCGACCCGACAAGAAGCCTAAGGACTGCCGCTACGATCAGCTCGAGGTGACGCCCGCTTACGAGTTGGAGAAGGTATTCGGGGCCTGAGCTTCGCGGGCACGTGCTGAAGGTTGATCCGAATTCGATACCACGCTGAGGACCGCCCGCGCATCTGATCAACCAGCACGTCCGCCGGCTCGAGCAGCTTGGCGATCTTCGGGTGTTTCTTCTTCCAAGCTGACAGCCCCGCCAACGCTTCCTTCTTGTTCTTCCCGGTGCTTACCTCGATGAGCGGATACTTCTCCGCGCGCTGGCGGGATTTGGATGGCTGCACGCGCGGCGGCTCGCCCGGCTGCTTGCGGTAGTGCGGCGGCCATGCCGCATCGCCCTGCCCTTCCCGCTCTTGCCGGGCCGATAGCTCGAGTAGTTGCTCGAGTGATCCGGCGTGACGATCCATGCCGGCATGGCGGTCACCAACTTTCGCGAACCGCTTGGGCATCGTGCCGAGCGTGAAATCGGCGGGATCGGCGCTGTCTACTTCGTCCCAGTCGAGCGGCGCCGACACCGTCGCCTCGGGCCGGGGCCGCACCGAATAGGCCGACGCAATTGTCCGGTCTTTGGCGTTCTGGTTGTAATCCACAAAGACACCCTGGCGTTCTTCTTTCCACCACTTGCTCGTAGCCACACCCGGAGCCCTGCGCTCGACTTCCCGGGCGAGCGCAAGGGCCGCGCGCCGCACCTCGTCGAAACCCCAGCGCCGTTCGAGCCGCACGTAGATGTGCATGCCGCGCGAGCCCGACGTCTTCGGCCAGCCGGTGAGTCCCATGTCGTGCAGCACCGTGCGTACGACGTGAGCGACCTGCCGCACCTGCGGCCACTTGATTCCGGGGACGGGATCGAGATCGACACGGAGCTCGTCGGGATGATCGAGGTCTTCGGCCCGGACCGGATGCGGATGCAGCTCGAGACAGGCGAGATTCGCGAGCCAGGCGAGCGCGGCGGCATCACGCGGGACGACTTCATCGGCGGTACGGCCGGAGGGAAATCGCAGCGTCACGACCTCGATCCACGGCGGGCGGGAGTCGGGCGCGCGTTTTTGATAGAACGATTCGGCGGCGATGCCGTTCGGGAACCGCACCAGCATGTTGGGCCGACCGCCTGCCCCGCGCAGCGCGCCCTCCGCAACGGCCAGGTAATAGTTGGCGAGATCGAGCTTGGTGTACTTCGGCTTTGGGAAGAGCACTTTGTCGGGGTTCGAGATCGTGACCTCGTGCCCGGCAATCATGCGTGTGAGGGATTCCCGTTTCGCCGCCGATCGTGACGCCATTTGGGGCCTACGAAGCTCCGTCAAAGAACTCGACCGTGCCTTCTTCGACGTGGTACTCGGCCCCTACGATCAGCAGTCCATCCCGCTCGATCCGGCGCTCGAGCAGCTTGGACCCATGTCGCAGTTGCTGCACGGACGCCTGCACGTTCGCGCGAACGGCGTGCTCGGCGAGCGCGGTCGGATCCTTCGCGATCGGAGTCGCGAGCAGCGGTTCCACGGCTGGCCGGATCCGGCCTACGATCGCGCGGAGATTGGGAGACTGGTGGCCCTGCGGCTGGCGCAGCTCTTCCAACGTCGCCGCCACCGCCCCACACTGCGTGTGGCCAAGCACCACGGCCAGTCGTGTCCCGAATACCTCGGCCGCAAACTCCACACTTCCCACCTGCGACGGGGCTACGATGTTGCCCGCGACGCGAATGACGAACAGATCGCCGAAGCCCTGGCCGAACACGAGCTCGGCGGGAACGCGGGCATCGGAGCAGCCAAGAATGATCGCGAACGGCGCTTGTCCCGCGCTCGGTCCTTCGTTCGGGCCGGGGACGCGCTCGACAAACCGCCGATTTCCTTCGCGCAGGCGCTCAAGCGCATCGCGGGCCGAAACCATGATTACTCTTGCCTCACCGCTGTTGTCACCGCGTCACAGAATGCCCAATCATCGACGACCTGGCCAAGAGTCGGGTGCGGTCGCGCGCCCCACGCCACAATCACGATCCTGGCCGCAGGATTCACGTACAAGTACTGGCCATGGATGCCCATGGCCATGAACGCGCCCTTGTGGCCGGGCCACCACAGATAGCCGTATTCCAGCGCCGAGCCATCGCGCAGCATTTTGGGCGTGGTGGCCTCGCGCACCCAACCCGCCGGAATCACTGAGTCTGTGCCAGCGACTCCATCGTTCAGGATGAACAGTCCGAATCGGCCGTAGTCGCGCAGCGTGGCACTGAACCCACTGCCACCGATTTCGACGCCGTCAGGCGAATCGAGCCACCAGTTGGCGTCGGCTTCCATGCCGAACCGGCTCCAAATACGCTCCGAGAGGTATGTCGCCAGCGGCCGCCCGACCGCGGCCCGCAGCACCTCTGCGACGACCTGTGTTTCGCCGGTGTTGTAGTTGTTTCGGGCCCCGGGCGGAGCCGTGCGCGGCAGGCGCTTCATCAGTGCGAGGGCCGATCCCGGCGCCTGTGAGATCTGCGCGTCGAGCAGGCGTCGCCGGTCCGACGAGGGATCGCTGTAGGTTTCGTTCCAGCGCACGCCCGACGCCATCATCAAAAGGTCCCGCACCGTTGCGCCGTCATAGGCGCTGCCGATCAGCGCGGGGACATAGCGCGTGACCGAATCGGAAAGACTCCGAATGTACCCCTGTTTGATCGCGGCCCCGACGAGCGTCGACGTGATCGATTTCGCGATCGACATGGACATCCAGCGCGTCCGCTCGGTACTGCCGAAGCGATAGCGCTCTAGCACGACCCGACCGTTCTTCAGAATCAGGAGCGCGGCCACGCGGTTCAGCTCGAGGTAGCGCTCGAGATCGTAGCTCGCGCCACGGTCGCTGAATGTGAACGCCGGCAGAGACCGCTCCGCGGCCGGCAGGAGTAGAGGCTTGGTGGAGGCCGGCACGAGCCGCGTCGGAAACAAACGGTCGATGTTGCGGAACGTGTTGACCGCCAACTCCGGCGTCAGCACGCCGTCGTAGATCTGCCGGACCGTGCCGATCGGCTCCGCGCGGTGGGGATAGGCGGCTGATGAGGCCTGCGCCGCGAGCAGTGCAGCCGTCAGAAGCAGGATCAGCCCAGGACCTGGCTGCTGCGATACTTCACATAGACGGTTCTGCCCGGCGGCAACGCGCACAACTCTTTCATCCCGATCTTCGTGGCGATGGACCGCGCGCCTTCATTATGATCGTCGATGCAGGCGATCACGCGCTCGACTTTGGCGGTGTCGAACGCCCACGCCAGAATCAGCTCGCAGGCGCGCTTGGCCAGGCCACGCCGCTGCGCTTCCGAGCGCATCACGCACAACACTTCGACGTCTTTGCCGTCGAGCGCATGGGACTTCACGAGGCCACCCACCCCCAGCGCCAGTGGACCCTCGACGACCGCAAACAGTCGGGATCGATCCCCCTCCTCCTCCGGCAGCTGTCCCACGAATTCCCACACGTCGTCCTGCTGCTGCAACGCGCCGAGCAAACCGGCATCCGAAGCGTTCAACGGGCGTAGTTCCATTGCCTATAGACTACTACAGAAACTCGTTAGATGCGGAGCGGCAGCGGCTGGCGGTAAGTCAGTCGCCGCCAGACCCACTCGACGGGCCCATAGCGGTACCGCGACAGCCACCAGGCACTGAGCGGGATCTGCACGGCGATGATCGCGACCGCGATCAGCACGGCTTTCGTCGCCCCAATGCGCCACCATAGCCCCAACCCAAACCCGTATGAGAGGAGCACGCAGATGACCGAGTGCATCAGATAGTTCGTCAGCGCCATCCGGCCGACGGGCGTAAACACGTTGAGAACGCGGCGGCCATCTACCACCAGCAGTGTCACCGTCGCCGCGTAGCCCAGCGCCAGCATCGGTACGCCAATCGCCTGCATCACGGTGCCGAGTAGGCCTCCCAGCGACGGCGGCAGGTAGGTCCAACGATGCAGCGCCCACGCCGCCACGACATTGGCCGGGAGACCCAAGGCCCAACCCAGCGCACTCCACCGGGCCAGCGTGGCGCGGTGCTCGGCCGGCGCCTGGGCCATGCCTGCGCGCACGACCCAGAGCCCCAGCACGAACATGCCGAGCACCTTCGGGAATCGCATCGTCACAAACAGGTCGGCCCAGCGCCCCGCGAGAAACACCAGGTTGCCAAGAAACGCGTCTTTCACACCGCCCCGCCCCATGCCTTCGAAGAACGCGAGGATCTGCGGGGGCGGGCCGCCGCCGCCCGACTGTGCGGGTGGTGCACCCGATGCCAGGAGCATCCATGCCGCGAGCACGACCACGTAGAGCACGGTCGGCACAGCCAGCAGAATCACGGTCCACCGCAGCAGCTCGCGGTTCGATTTGCGGGCGAACCACGGCAGCGTGAAGCCGAGCAGGGCGTACAGCATCAGAATGTCGCCGGCCCAGATGAACACGGCGTGGATGGCGCCGATCGCGAGCAGGATGCGCAGGCGCCGCTTGAATCTCGGCAGTGCCCCCCCCGCGTCGCCGCCGCGGGCGAGCTGCAGGCCGAAGCCGATGCCGAACAGGAGCGAGAACACCGAGTAGAACTTGCCGTCGACCAGGACCTTCTCGACAAACAACACGACCGCGTCGACGCGCGCGGTCGACAGCGCGGCGGCCAGCTCCGCTGGCCCGACGAACAGGCCGAAGAACACCAGCACATTTGCCAACAGAATTCCGCCAACGGCAACGCCGCGGAGGACATCCAGCGCTGGCACGCGCTCCGTGACGGGCGCGGCCGTCATGAGCGCATCTCTACTTGTTCCGTCGCCAGCGTCCACCGCTCGAGCCCCACCTCGAGATCGCGCTTGAGCGTCTCGAGCTGTGCGCCGAGCGTGCGAGCCGTCGCGGCACCGTCAGGACGGGTGTACAACGCCGGGTCCTCGAGCGCCGCGACGACGCGCGCGACCTCGGCCTCCAGTGTCGCGACCGCGGCTTCCGCCTCCTCCAGCTCCCGCTGCGCACGGCGCAGCTCCTTGCCTGGGTCGCGCTTCGGTGTTGGCGCGACCCGCTGCCGCTCGTGCACCTGGCGCAACGCCTGCTCCTCGGCGGCGCTGACGGCGGCGGCATGGGCGCGCTCCGTGCTGACTTCCTCCCACTCGGCGAAACCGCCGGCGAACTCGGTCATGTGCCGCTCGTGCAGGATCCAGATGCGGGTCGTGAGGGCGCGCAGCAGCGCCCGGTCGTGGCTAACGAGGATCACGGTGCCATCGTATCCCTCGATCGCATCTTCGAGCGTCTCGATCGATTCGACGTCGAGATGATTCGTCGGCTCGTCCAGGATGAGCAAGTTGGCGCCAGACAGCATCAGGATCGCGAGCGCGAGTCGCGCGCGCTCGCCGCCCGACAGCGAGTCGGCGCGGCGCAGCACCTCCTGGCCCGAAAAGCCGAAGCGACCCAGGTGCCCCTGGATCGGACCGCGCTCCCATTT
>Ga0137323_1000047_pt1 | contig 33737 bp, 23 predicted proteins | sample EasRivERMZT423_2_FD_102285 | JGI IMG/M metagenome (GOLD analysis project Ga0137323, IMG submission 102285) | Soil microbial communities from meander-bound floodplain in the East River, Colorado, USA - East River MetaG ERMZT423_2 | ecosystem: Environmental > Terrestrial > Soil > Floodplain ... | reverse complement strand
GTGTACGCGGCCTTGAACCAGCCCGATTCGCTGGAGGCGGTGGTGCGTCGCTGGGCTGCCTCCGCGCCGCACAGCGAACAGCCCTACCGCGAGTGGGGGCTCGCGCTCGCCGATCGCCGCCAATGGGATGAGGCACGACGCGCCTATCTCACGGGCCGGAAGGTACTGGGCGGTGAAGGGACGCTCGCTATCGAGCTGGCGGAGCTGGAGCAGCGCGCCGGCAATTGGGAGGCGGCCGCCGCAGAATGGGGCCGCGCCGTCACGCGCTCGGCCGACGTCGGACCCAACGCCGCGAGCCAGCTCGCCGAAGCTCCCGTGGCGGCGCGCGAGCGCATCGCGCGCCTGTTCACGGCGCCGGACGCCCCGGTGCGCGTGAAACGTGTCGGCGCCGAAGTGCTGCTCAGCTGGGGACAGCCGAACGAGGCATGGGCCCTGCTCGAGCCGACGCTGCCCGACAGCGACGCGCAACCCGCCCTGCGGCGCTTCGCCGATCTCGCGGGTTCGCTCTCGACACCCGAGGGCCATCGCGTTCGCGGCCTCGCGCTGAACCGCTGGGCCGATCTCGTCCCGTCGCCGCTGGCCGAGCGCGCGCGCGCCGAAGCGGTGCGCGAGCTGCTGGAGGGCGGCGATCGCGCCGCCGCCCGCAAGGTGCTCGAAGCGCTCGCGATGGATCGTGGTGTGCCCGGCGAAACACATGCGGTGGCCCAGGCCGCGTTGCTGGAAGTGTTGATCGCCGACGGCCAGCTCGACGTCGTCGAGCAGCGCCTCGCGGCGAGCCCGGGACTCACCGCGGACGACCGCGCCGGGTTGCGCCTCGCGCTCGCCAGGGCGCGGATCGCGCGCGGCGAGCTCGACCGGGCGGCCGCGGCGCTGGGCGATGACTCGAGCGTTGCCGCGATCGCCCAGCACGGTTGGATCGAGCTCTATCGCGGCCACCTGACGGGCGCGATGGAGGCATTCCGGATGGCGGGTCCGTACGCCACCGATCGGGCCGCCGCGACCGAGCGCACGGCGATGATGGCGATGCTCCAGCGTATTCAGGTCGAGTCGAGCCCGGAGCTCGGCTCGGCGCTACTGACGCTCGCGCGCGGGGATACCGCGACCGCGGTCGCCGGGCTGCGTCGCGCGGCGTACAAGCTTCCGGTGGAAGGCGGCCGCCTCGAGGTGCTGCTGGTCGCCGGCCAGGCGGCGGCGCGCGCCGGCGGCAACCAGGAGACGACGGCCATCGCGCTGTTCGACGAAATCGTCCGCGCCGGCCCCGGGTCGGAAAGCGCGGCGTTGCCGGCGGCCGAGCTCGAATGGAGCCGCGTGCTCATACGCAGCGGGCGCGCATCCGAAGCCGTTCCGCATCTCGAGCATCTGATTCTGACGTATCCCAACAGCGCGTTCGTGCCCGAGGCTCGGCGCGTATTGGAACGCGCACGCGGGGCGATTCCGAAGTCATGAAGCGCCGCGATTTCGCGAAGAGCCTGGGAGCGATCGGGGCGGCAACACTCCTACCGTCCCTTACCGTCCCTTACCGTCCCTTACCGTCCCTTCTGATTCCGATGGACGACGCCCAGTCCGATCATCTCAAAGCCTATGGCCTCTGCTACCGCGCCATCGAGGCCGGCCTCAAAGCCGAGTGGCTGCTCAACTATCGCGGCGGCTCGTTCCTGATTCCGGATCTGGACGCGCTGCGGCGGGACGCGGCACTGAACGGCATTCGGGTCGAGCTGGTCGACAGCGCGATCACCGCGATCCGGGGTGAGATCGAAGCGAACAACATGGACGCCGTGCCGCTCGAGAAGGCGCCCAAGGTGGCCGTGTACGCGCCGCCCAATGCCGCGCCCTGGGACGACGCGGTCACGATGGCCCTGCAGTACGCGGGGATTCCGTTCACGAAGATCTGGGACGCGGAAGTGATGAACGGCGGCCTGCGCGACTACGACTGGCTGCACCTGCATCACGAAGACTTCACCGGGCAGTACTCGAAGTTCTTCCTGATCTACTCGGGCCTGCCGTGGCTCGCCGAAATGGTGCAGCGCAACAGCGACATGGCGCGCCGCCTCGGGTTCGCCACGGTGCCGGCGCTCAAGAAGGCGGTCGGGCGGAGCATCCGCGGCTACGTCGAAAACGGCGGGTTCCTGTTCGCGATGTGCACCGCCACCGAGACGATCGACCTGGCGCTTGCGGCGCATGATGTCGATATCGCCGCGACCTTCGCCGACGGCTCGCCGCTCGATCCCACCGCCGACGCCAAGCTGGACTGGTCGCAGACGTTTGCGTTCACGGGGGGGCATCTGGAGCCGAATCCGCTGGTGGCGAGCTTCTCAGACATCGACGGGCATCAGGTCAACGGCGGCTCGCGCCGCCAGCCGCTCGGTGCGTTCAAGCTCTTCAACTTCAGCGCCAAGATCGATCCGGTCCCGACGATGCTGGTGCAGGGCCATCGCCAGACGGTCCCGGACTTCTACGGGCTGACGACCTCGTTCGCGCGCACCCGGCTGAAGCCGGGCGTGACGGTCCTGGCCGAAGAAGAAGGCGCGCCCTGGGTGAAGTACATCCGCGGCGAGCTCGGCAAGGGCACGTGGACCTTCTTCGGCGGCCACGATCCGGAAGACCCGCAGCATCAGATCGGCGATCCGCCGACTGATTTGTCCCTGCATCCGCATTCGCCCGGCTACCGGCTGATTCTCAACAACGTGCTCTTTCCCGCCGCGAAAAAGCGTGAGCTGAAGACTTGAGCGTCGAGCGCCTGACGGCGGCCGCGCGCGCTCTGCTGCAGGAGGAGATCGCGGCAGCGCTCGGGCGCGAAGTGTCGTTTGTGGTGCGGGCCGATCCCAACGGCACGCTGACGGACGCGCGCGTGCTGGCGCGCGGCACGGTCGACGCGGTGCTCGCCCTGCCCGGCGTAGCGCAACGCGGCGAAATGCTGATCCACAACCACCCCAGCGGGTTTCTCGAGCCCTCGGGCGCCGATCTCCACGTCGCCGCGCGCCTGCACGATGACGGCGTCGGCTTCGGCATCGTCAACAACGACGTCTCGACGCTGTACATCGTCGTCGAAATGCCGCGCGCGCGCACGCTGCAGCGGCTCGACGCGCTGGACATCGCGAACCTGCTCACCGAGTCCGGACCGGTAGCCCGTGTGTTGGGCTCAGCGGCGTTTGAGGATCGCCCCGGTCAGCGCGACATGGCCGCCTACATCGCCGACGCGTACAACGACGGCGGCATCGCGCTGCTCGAGGCCGGCACCGGCGTCGGGAAGTCGTTCGCGTATCTCGTCCCGGCGATCGAGTGGGCACGCGTCAACGGCGAGCGCACGGTCGTCTCGACCAACACGATCAACCTGCAGGAGCAGCTCGTCGGCAAGGACTTGCCGATCCTGTCGCGCGCGTTTTCCACGGGAGATCGCGCGGTCACGTTCGCGCTGCTCAAGGGCTGGCGGAACTACCTCTGCCTCTCGCGTCTCGAGCAGGCGCGCGCCGGCCAGGAGTCGCTGTTCGATGCCGGCCGGAGCGCCGAGCTCGAAGCGATTGCCGGCTGGGCCGCGCGTACGGCGGACGGCAGTCTCGCGGATCTCGTCGAAGAACCCTCGAGCGACGTGTGGGACGCGGTGGCGGCCGAATCGGATTTGTGCACGCGGCTCAAGTGCCCGCACTTCGATCGCTGTTTCGTGTTTGCGGCGCGACGCAAAGCCGCCGAAGCCGATGTCGTGGTCGTCAATCACCACTTGCTCGCGTCCGACCTCGCCGTGCGCATCGCGTCCGACAACTGGCAGGAGGCCGCCGTGCTGCCGCCGTATCGGCGCCTGGTGCTCGACGAGGCGCATCATCTCGAAGACGTCGCGGCGCAGCACCTCGGGACGCAGGTGAGCATGCTCGGTGTGCAGCGGCTGCTGGGCCGGTTGGAGCGCAACGGCCGCGGACTGCTCCCGGCGCTCGCCGCCGAGCTCGGGACGCACACCGACCTGCTCGCCTCGGCGAGCCGCGACCTGCTGAGCCGCAGTGTGTTCGACGCCCTGGTCGCCGCGCGGCGCTGGTCGGAGGAGCTGTTCGGCCGGCTCGCGCGCCGGCTCGGCGCCGAGGAGGGCGGCGGCGGCGCGACGTCTCCGATGCTGCGCCTCACCGACTCGTTCGCCGATGATCCGGTCTGGCGCGAAGGGCTCGACGTCGCGCTCGACAACCTGCTCATCGCCTTCAGCAAGCTGCGCGACGGCGTGGAGACCATCGCCGATCGCCTGTCGATCGACGATCCCGCGGAAATGCGCACGCGACTCATCGGCGAGCTGCGCGGCGTCGTGCGGCGTCTCGATACCGCCGCCGAGGGTTTGAAGGCCACCCTGCAGCCCGTCGGGTATCGTCCTTCCACCAGCCCCGCCGTGCGCTGGATGGAACGACGCGGACGACGCACGCCGAACCTGACGCTGGCGGCGGTGCCGCTCGACATGGCGCCCATCCTCAAAGAATCCCTGTTCGATCGCGTCGAGACGGTCATCCTCACGAGCGCGACGCTCGCGGCGGGTGGCGAGTTCACGTTCCTCGAAGAGCGCCTGGGGCTGTCGCTTCCCCCGTCGCGCGTCACCATGCGCGAGGTCCTCCCCTCGCCGTTCGACTTCGGCGCGCAGTGCGTGTTCGGAATTCCCACCGATATCCCCGAGCCGCGCGACGACGAATCCGGTCACGGCGCCGCCGTCGCGCGCGTGCTGCTCGAGCTGGCCCACGCGTCCGATGGCGGCATCTTCGCGCTGTTCACGAGTCACGGCGCGCTGCGGCGCACGGCGGATGTGATTCGCGGCCAGATCGGCGCGCGCTGGCCGTTGCTCGTGCAAGGCGAAGGGCAGCGCGATCAGCTGCTGCGCCGCTTCCGCGACGCCGGGTCCGCGATTCTGTTGGGGACCGATTCGTTCTGGGAGGGCGTCGACGTGCCGGGCCGCGCCCTGCGCGTGCTGATTCTCGCCAAACTGCCGTTCAAGGTGCCCAGTGAGCCGCTCACGGCGGCGCGGCTGGAGCGGCTGACGGCCGCGGGCGTCGACGGATTCAGCCACTATCTGGTTCCCCTCGCCGCGCTCAAGTTGAAACAGGGGTTTGGCCGGTTGATTCGGACCAAGTCCGATGTCGGGGCCGTCGTCCTCCTGGATCGGCGGGTCGTCACCAAGCGTTACGGGGCTATGATGCTGGAGGGTCTGCCACCGGCGGCGAAAGCGATCGGCAACTGGCCGGATATTCTCCGCGAGCTGGAGGAGTTCTTCGCGCTGCACGGCATCGGCGCGCCATCCCCTGTGTCCCGGAGCTAGATTTCGAGTCATGAGCCTTAGCAAGCGCGTCGCCCGATTGCCCGGCTATCCCATGGCCGAGCTGCCCGCGATCAAGCGGCGGCTCCTCCAGCAGGGCGTGGACCTCATCGACGTGGGGGCAGGCGATGCCGACTTCCCGCCCCCCGAGGTCGCGGTGCAGGCGCTGACCCGCGCGGTTCAGGATCCAGCGATGAGCCGCTACGCATTCCAGCTGGGTCTGCCTGCATTCCGCGAAGCGGCGGCCGACTACATGAAGCGCCGGTTCGGTGTCACCATCGATCCGTTCACTGAGCTGCATCCCCTGCTCGGCTCCAAGGACGGCCTCGCGCATCTCGCGACGACGCTGCTCGATCCGGGCGACGTCGCGATCGTGCCTGTTCCCGGCTACGCCGTCTATCACGGGGGAACCGTGCTCGCCGATGGCGAGCCGTACCTCTACGATCTCACGCCGCGGACCGACTTCCTGCTCGAGCTGGAGGAGATTCCCGCCGACGCGCTGGCGCGCGCCAAACTCGTCTATCTGAATTATCCGAACAATCCGACGTCGGCTGTTGCGCCGCGTGAATACCTCGAGCGCACCATCGCGGCCTGCCGCAAGCACGACATCGTGCTCGCGTATGACAATCCGTACTGCGAGATCACGTTCGACGGCTACGTCGCCCCGTCGATTTTCGAGATCCCCGGCGCGATGGACGTCGCGGTCGAGTTCCACTCATTCTCAAAAAGCTTCTGCATGACGGGGTGGCGGCTCGCGTGGGCGGTCGGGCGCCCCGACCGGATCGCCGCGCTGGCGCGCGTGAAGAATTACCTGGACACGGGACCGTTCCTGGCGGTCCAGGCAGCGGGCGCCGCGGTGTTGCGGCAGGCGGAGCGCATCGCGGCGGGATACGCCGCTCAATTCAAGGAGCGGCGCGACGGTGTTCTGCCGGCGCTGCGCGCCAACGGCTTCGAGGTCGAATCGCCCCGCGCCACGCTGTACGTCTGGATCCCGCTCCCCGACGGTCTCGCGTCCGCCGCGTTCCAGAAGCGCGCGCTCGAGGATGTGGGGGTCGTGACATTGCCGGGCAGCGCATTCGGTGCCAGCGCGGACGGATTCTTCCGGATCGCGTTGACGGTGCCGACGCCCCGTCTGATCGAGGCGTCGGAGCGATTGGGAAAGGTGCTCGCCACTGTTTGAGCGTCAGGTAGCCCAGCCCATCGGCCGCGCGTGGCTGATCGCCACGGTGCTGCACGTCACGGTCGCGATTCTGTTCTTCACGGTCCCGTTGCAGGCACCGTCGCGTCCAACGAACGCCGTGGTGCAGCAGCCTGAACAGGTCGGCGATACGATCGTCTTTGTGCTGGGCACGCGCGAGGAGCGCGGCAAGGGTCCGACGGTCCAGCCCAGCCGCCGGGATTCTACGCCGCCCCTCCCCCCCACGGTCGCGGCCCCGGCGCGGCCCGATGCTGCCCCAACGCGGCCCGTCGTCGCTGCCTCCGCGGCGGCCGCCGCCGCTTCGCCGTCCCCACCACTCGCCGCGACCGTGCCGCCGGTGCCGCTCGCCGCCGCTGCGCCGCCGGATACAGGCTCTCTCATGCCGGCGTACGACCCGAATGCGAATCGCGGCGCCGCTGCCGCACCGCTCGCTCCGGTCGCTCCGGTCGCCGCCGCACCACAAGTCGGGGATGGACGCCTGTGGGTCAGTCCGCGGCCGGGATTGCCCGCGGCGGTGGCCGAAGCGCTCTATGGAGACACGACGGGACGGAATAGCGCCGCGATCGGGCGGCTCAAGGCGATGGTCGATTCGCTGAATCAGATCCTCGACCAGATCCAGCGCGACAACCAGCGGCCTGCCTGGGTCGTGGGCGGCACACCCGACAAGCCCGCGTGGGGCCTGGATTCCCAGTACATCCACATCGCGGGCATCAAGATTCCCACGCCCGCGTTGGCGTTACTCGGTCAGTTCCTGCCGCAGGGCAACTACGACGAGGGCCTGCGCGCACGGCAGCTGCAGTACATGCGCGAGGACCTGATGCAGGCTGCGGCACGGGCGCAGTCATTCCAGCAATTCCGACTCTACGTGCGCGAGCTGCGCGACCGCAAGCAGGCCGAGCGCGACGCCGAAGAGCGGCGCCGCGCCCAGGACACCGTCAACGCCGTTCCGTAGCTACTGCTTTACCAAAAAGCCGCGAATCTCCCCGCCCGGGTTGAGCCGGGTGTGGATGTTCACGTAGCCCCTTCCCTCGCGAATCAACGCAATGACCGAATCATGTGGAGCGGACGAGCCTATGGTCGCCGTCCCGCTAAAGTCGAGGCCGGTCGCGGGGGGGGCGAAGTTCACGACCACGTTTCCCGTCACGGAATCGGGATGGATCCGGTGGATGTGCCCCAGCGTGATGCTGTCGATGGGTGAGTCGATAACGACTTCCCAGCTCACCAGACTATCGCCCAGGATGGTGACGATCGCATGGCCTGTCGCCGTCGTGGTGATCGGCGGAGACTCGTTCGCCCCGGTCAGTGTCGTGGTAAAGACGTCCAGCCCTGCAGGAATACCAGTTGCATCATCCTCGCACGCAATGCCCAGCAGCGCGACTGCGGCGAAGACGGTAACCACGCGCGTTACGCGCATACCAAATCCTCCTTCACATCAGTTCAGGTGAGACCGCACAAGCATCGGAACCGGATTCGGCCCTCCTTTCAAGGGCTAGGCGTTATTCGACAACGATTTTTCCCAGCATGTATGGATGTGGAGTGCAGTGATAAGTGAAGGTTCCCGGCGTCGGGAAGGTTTGAGAGAACCGCTCCCCGGGACTAAGCTGCGGTGAATCCCACCCGATGCCTGCGTCGGCGGTCGTGGTGTGCGGCTCCTGCGGCGGCGTCTCACAATTCACCCACGTCACCGTGGCGCCGGGCGGCACGCTGATCGAATCCGGCTGGAACGCAAAGCCGCGAATCGCGACGATGAAATGCATCGAATCGATGACCGAGACCGGCACGCTGCACTCGGCGGCGGCGTTCGAGGCCGGACCCGCACCGCGCTCCGAGAAACAGGCAAGCGCGATCGCGCCGCCGATCGCCGCTACACTAGCGAGCCGGGCCCTCATGGCTGCCTCACGACGATGACGGCTTTCATGAACGGATGCGGGGTGCAGTGCACCGCGTATTCGCCGGGCTGCGGGAACGTGCGGCTGAAGGTTTTCCCCGGCTCGATTTGTCCGGAATCCCACGAGCCGTCGTCCGCGCTCACCGTATGAAAGAGTGGATCGTTGTTGGTCCAGGTGACGGTTGTGCCGGCGATGATCTCGATTCGAGTAGGCGAGAACACCATGCCCTTCATTTCAACCGCCGCCCCTTCGCCGCCCTGCGCCGCCGCCGCACCTACCGCCGCCCTCTTTCCGAAGTACCTGCTCAGCGTGAACGGAATCGTGAACTCGAATCCGCCCCGCACCTGATCGATCCCGCGCGAGACTCCCTGCAGCGTTGCGGTGTTTGTGTTCGTGACTTGCAGTGACAGGCTGTGCGGCGTGTACGGAATCTCGATCTGGAGTCCGGCGCCCCAGGCGACTTCTTCGGCGGGGCCGCGGTCGAGTAGCGTGGTCACGTCGCCGGCGAGCGCGAACCAGCGATTCAGCCGCACCGTCGCGCCGGCGCCGACGGCGTAGCGCGTCGTGTCGCTGTTGTAGCCGTTGGAGAGCACGCGTCCCACCGCCATCGCCCGCAGCGCTCCCACGGTTCGTGACGCCGTCAGCTCGCCATCGAAACTCTCGGCGGCCAGGTTGTAGCCGCCCTGCAGCGCGAGACCGGAGCGGGCGTAGCGCGCGAAGAATTCCCACTCATTGGGGAAGGAGGCGGTGATGTCGGAGGAGGTGGCGTAATTGAAACCGATGAGGAGTGGGACAGGAAGCTTGTAGCTGAGGAGGAAGGTCGGCGAATTCGACACATCGCGGAGCGGGGGATCACCCACTCCGAATCGGTGCACGAAGTTGAACTGCAACGTGCCGCTCGTGCCGACCCAGCCACCCGAGAGATTGGGTGGTCGTTCGAGCACGGACTGGCATGAGGCTACATCGGGCACTCCGGCAACGGCGAGTAGGGCGCAGGGGACGCACACTGCGATCCGACGAAGCAGGGGCAACCGGGCCTCCTCATGTGAGAGACGCAGCTTCCAGGCGGCGCAGCGCCGCCTCTTTACCGACGACCGACAGCAGCTCGTTCACAGGCTCCGACACCGTGCCTCCGGTCAAGGCGATCCGGATGGGTTGAAAAACTTTGCCCGCGGCGACATTCCGTTGCTCAGCGAGATCGCGCAACACCTGCTCGAGACTCTCGGGCGTCCAGTCGGGCGCGTTCTTCAACGCGACCACACTTGCAGCCAGGGAATCATGATAGCCCGCGGGGTCCTTCGCTATTTCCCTTTGGGCCTTCTCGTCCAGGGTCACAAACTTGCCGTCGAGCCGCACCGTCACCTGCCGAGCCACGTCGAGCGTCGTGCGCGAGCGCGCTTTGACCGAGGCGATGGCCTTGAGGACCGCCTCGTGGTTGCCATTGAGACCCAGCTTCGCCAGCTCCGGTTGCACGAGTGGATACAGCTCGTCGGGAGACTTTGCCGTCAGATACTGTCCATTCATCCACTCGAGCTTCGTCGTATCGAAAACGGACGGCTTCTTAAGAATCCCCTCAAGCGAGAAGAGGTTCCGCAGGTCTTCCTTGCTCATGATCTCGCGATCGCCGCCCGGGCTCCATCCAAGAAGCGACAGGAAATTGCGCATCGCCTCTGGGAGAATCCCTAGGTGCTGGTAGTCGCCGACGGCGGTCGCGCCGTGCCGTTTGGAGAGTTTCTTCCCGTCCGACCCGTTGATCATTGGCACGTGACCAAAAATTGGGGTCACATGACCGAGGGCCCTGTACACCGCGAGCTGTTTCGGGGTGTTGGAAATGTGATCGTCGCCACGCAGCACGTGCGTGATCTGCATGTCGATGTCGTCGACGACCACCGCAAAGTTGTAGAGCGGGGAGCGATCGGCCCGCAAAATGACAAAATCGCGAATATCCTCACCCTTGAAACTGATGCGGCCGTGCACGGCATCGTCCCACGCCAGCTCGCCGGGCGGGACGCGCAGCCGGATCGCATCCTCCTCCATGTAGGCCTTCCCCTCCTTGAGCAGCTGATCGGCGATCTGTTGATGCCGGGCCACGCGGGCGCCCTGGAAGATCGGGGACTCGTCCCAGTCCAGGCCGAGCCAGGTCAGGCCATCGAGGATGACCTGCGTGTGTTCTTGGGTGGAGCGGGCTTTGTCGGTGTCCTCGATGCGCAGCAGGAACTTCCCGCCTTCTTTGCGCGCGAACAGCCAGTTGAACAGGGCGGTGCGGGCGCCGCCGACGTGGAGGTATCCGGTGGGCGAGGGGGCGAAGCGGACGCGGACAGGCATGGCGTGTAACATACGAGTGACAGGAACGGGTGGTAGCGGGCAGGCGCGCATGCGGCGGTGTGTGGCACCACCCTTGCCAGTACGTACCCGTACATGGCGACCTCACGAGTTTTCACGCTCTTTTTTGCCGCAGTTGCTTGCACAATGCTTCCGCAGGCGGCGGCTGCACAGCGCATGGTCGAATATGCGCCTCCAGGCGTGACTTTTGACCAGCCGGGATTCCCGCAGCTCGAGGTGACCGGCACAGTCCCGGTTCGCGTGGCCTGGTCTCAGCGCGACCTCGCCCTGGCGAGCGGGTTCGTTGCGGCGCTGCTGATCGACGCCGCTCAAACGCGGCGCCTCGCGCGCGGCGGGTGGCGCGACTACGAAGAATCCAATCCGATTCTCGGAAGGAACCCCAGCGAGGGGCGCGTGAACACCTACACGGCCGTCGCCGGTCTCACAGTGCTCGGCGTCGCGGCTGCGGCGCCGAAGCGTGTGCGGCCGTGGATACTCGGGGCCGCGCTCGCCGTGGAGGTCTACGCCCTCGCCGCGATGTCCCAGCGGGGCGTCGCCATCAGGTTCTAATGATCAATGTTCATTGAACATTGATCATTGATCATTGGACATTCTTTAGCACGGAGAGGGGGGGATTCGAACCCCCGATAAGGTTTTAAGGCCCTATAACGGTTTAGCAAACCGCCGCCTTCAGCCACTCGGCCACCTCTCCCGGCCGTGAATTATCCCCGGGAGAGACCCCGCGAGCAAGCCCGCGAAGCCGTCAGGCCGCTAGCGCATCCGCACCTCGACCACACCGCCGGCATGATTGTTCCCATACCGCATGGTGGCTTCCTGCCCGCTGCGGTAACGGATCTCGATCACTTCCGTGATGGGAATCTCACGCAGGCGCTCGATCTCACCCCACCGGCTGCCGTTGACGTACAACTGGACCAATCCCGCATCCGCGTCCTGGAAACTCGTCCGTCCACGGGAGCGCAGCCATTGCGGCCGGTATTGCTGCACCACGCCGAACGCATCGCGCGCCGGTGAGGCCTCGAACTCGTCGGGCAACAGCACGTCGCGTGAGCGCGATGGCGTGGACGGACGCGTGGGGTCGATCGCCGGCGTCGTTGCGGCCGTGGACACGGCCGGCGCGGTGGGCGGCGCGGGCGTCTCCGGAGCTGCGGCCGGGACCGGCGGCGGGAGCAGGGGAGGGGGAGCTACCGCGACGTTCTGCATCGTATCCAGCGCGCTCGAGCGGTAAACCACAGCTCCCGCTGTCGTTTTGACCTCCAGCGCGGTGCCGCCGCGTTCGCGGTACCCGGCGGTGCGCAGGAACGTCGCCTGGCCGGTCGGCGTGCGGCCCGTTTCCGCAATCGGCATCCGGATGATCCAGTCACGCACCATCCACGCGCCCGTGGGTACACGCATGAACGCGACGCGTCCCCCGGCGTTCGGTGCATTCAGTCCCTGCGGCAGGCGCACGTACTTGAACTCGAGGTGTCGCAGCTCGCCTGAGTGGCGGTCGACCCACAGCGTGCCGGTGATTTCGGGCAACTTGCGCCCGCGCGCCGGCGAGAACGCGAGGCCCACCAATCCATCCGTGTCGCCCTTCCCGACTTTGCTCTCAAAACAATGCGTCCGCAGAAACGGCGCACTCAACAACACCTCCGCGTCCGGCTCGTAGTAGCTCCATCCCTCCTGATCGACGACCACGAACCCGTCACTCTCCAGCTGCTCGGCCGCCGCGCTGCGGAACGGCACCTCGTAGAACCCCGCGTTACGCCAGGTCGAGTCGAGACCTTGCCGATTGTCCTGGGTGAATACCTCGCGTTCGAATTGTGTGACCTCATACCAGTATCCCGGCGCCTTGGAGGTCCAGGCGACTGCCGCGAGCGCTTCCTTCACTTCCTCCCAGAGCGCCGCGACCGACGCGCCCGCTTCCACATCGCATTGCCGGTCACCCGCGACCACCACCTGCTCGAGCGGTACGGGAATGGGATCGACCGCCGCATCGAACGACACCGTCTCGCCGGCGACCAGGGCGAGCGGTCCAGAGACGTACGGCTTGAATCCGATGCGCTTGGAGCGGATGCGATAGGTCCCCGCGGCGGGCGCGCTGAGTGTGAACGCCCCCGCGCTGTTCGTGATCGCGCGAGCGCGCTCCGCGCCCTGCGCGTCGACGAGCGTGAGAAACGCGCCGGCAATGGGGCTGCGGCTGATGCTGTCGGTGAGTTGGCCGCGCACGGCTTGTGCCGGCATGTTCCGACCAGCCGCGGCCAACAACGCCAACGCGATTACACCAGCAGTACGTGTCACGAGTTTGTCCCTAGTCCCCAACTCCCAACTCCCAACTCCCAACTCCTAGTGGTGCTCCCACCAGTGGAACCGTTGCGGCTCGAGCTTGTTGAGCCGGTACAGATTGCGCGCGAATCGGCCGACGAACAGCGCGACCATGCCGGCGAGCACGATCCCCAACGTCCAGTTGGCCACCAGATTGATCGGCACGGGCAGGGGAGAGGGCCACCCGCTGGTGATCAGGGCGATCGTGTTCAGCAGGATGAGAATGAGGCGCACTTCGGTCGGACCGATGCGGCCGTACGAGATCTTGAACACGCCGAACACGGTGGACTCGAGATAGACGTTGATCGACATCGCGAGATACACGATGACGATCCCGAGGGCGAGACCGAGGTAGACGTAGGGTGACAAGCCGAGCCCGAGTCCGATGACCACGGTCGAATAGGCATCCACGACGTGGTCCAGGTAGTATCCGTACTTGGGGCGCTGCGTGCCGCGCACCCGGGCGAGCGTGCCGTCGAGACTGTCGCCGACCCAGTTCACCACGATCATCGCGCTCGCGGCCCAGAGCCACGCGTGGCTGTAGTTGGTGAGCGCGTACGCCACGCCGGCGCCGGTGGCGCCGAGTACGCCGAGCGCGGTGAGGTGATTGGAGCGGATGGGGCGGGGGACGCGCGCCGCGAGCCAGAGGAGCACGGGACGCTCCAGGTTCGCGAGCAGGAACGTCAGCTCCCGCTTCCCACCACCAGTCCCGCTACCGGTCATTGCTGCTCCAGCCCTCCGTTCTCACGTCTGCGAGTACCGACTCGAGCGGGTTGAGGATGACCGCCCGGGGCGGCGCCGGCAATCGCACCAAAGCCTCAGTCGATTCCTCCCGCACCAACATCCGAATCACAGCCTCCCCTTCGTCGAACCTGATCAGGATCGGCACGTACATCGCGAACCCGGGCGGGACATCGTCCTGGCGCACGCGCAGGCGCACGGCGGGCTTGCCGGTGCTGTCGGTTTCGGCGTTCCACGAGAATGTGTAGGTAGGTACGGCAGTCCCGTAGACCCATTCGTTGAAGAACCAGTCCATCGGCTGACCGAAATGCTTCTCCACGGTGCGCTGGAAATCGAGCGTGGATGCGCGCTTGCCCCGATAGGTCTCGTAGAAGTCGCGCATCATCGTCTTGAATTTGTCTTCGTCCATAGTGCGGGTGTTCAGCATCAGGTTGCGCAGCATGTGCAGCACCCACGCGCCCTTCTGATACGTCATCAGCTCGTAGCCGCCGCGCGAGCTTTCGCCCGCGCGGTAGCCCAGGCCGATGGGGGCGGCTTTGTTGCGCTCCCGGCGGATGTCATCACGCGCCCGCCGCAGCGCTTTCAGGTACTTGTCGTTGTCCTTCAACACCAGCTGCATGTACCACATCCCGGCGAATTCGGAGAATCCCTCGGCGAGCCACGCGTCGCGATAGCCGGCCGGCTCGACCCCGATGCCCCACCATTGGTGCGCCATCTCGTGGGCTCGGAACATCTCATCGCCGCCGTCGCTCGACAGGCCGAGGAACGTCATCCAGGACAGATGGATCATTCCCGGAAACGCCTGGCCGTGGAAGTACGGGATCTCGGTTGCGAAGTACCGGCTGAACAGCGGCTTGCCGAACACGCTCGTAAAGAAGGAAAGGCTGTTGGCGACGTCGGCTCCGACGAACTCCTCCGGATGCCGTGCGGTGGGAATCAGGCGCGCGATCGTGTTGTGTGCGTCGGTGTTGACGTGGACGGTCACCGGCGGGATCCGCGGGTCGCGAATATCGAGCTGCTCGAACTTGCCGATGTTGAACGAGACCTGGTTGGTCGGCGCCTCGCTCACCCAGCGCGTCGTCGTGTAGTCGCCCGTCGTGCTCGAGTCCACCAGCCGGCCGATCGTCGCGAACTTCAGTTTCTTAGGCGTGCGAAACGTCATCGTGACCGGCGCGCTCTGTTCCGTGCTGTAGCGCGGATACCAGGTCCCGGTCGATTTGATGTAGGCCCAGGTGTCGAGCACGGGGAACATGTCGCGGCGTGCCGGATCCCACCTCGATGGCAGGAAGTCTTCGATCGCCGATCCGAACCCGATCAACCCACCGTGGTAGGATACCCGAACCGTGAGGGTATCGCCGGGCCCGACTGGTTTGGGGAAGCGCACCCACAGCTCCGGCTCGTTGTTGCGCCGGTAGTAGGTCAGCGGCGTGCCCTGGTCGGTGGTGACCGAATCGACGTCGAGCTCGCTATACAAAAGGAATCGCGCCCATTCCTGCCGGTCGCGTCCCGCGCGGCCGATCAGCCGCTGCGTGGCGGTCGCGGAGAACTTGTAGCTCCCCTCGATGGTGGCAGCGATGTCGTACGAATCCAATGCCAGCGGCTCCGGCTGCTCGGTCGCGACCGACACGCTGGCCACGAGATCGGGCGCGCGCTGGAACTGACACACGGTCTCGATGCGCTGGCCGGACATCTTCCCGCGCCGGTACAACGAGACCTCCTCGGCCTGCATGGGGTCGTACTCGATCATCACGCTCTCACCGCGCGCACGCTTGACGTATGCGGTGAAGTAGCCGGTACTGTTCCGGTTGAGCAGCGAGACCATCAGGGACGGCATGGCCGTGTGGCTGCGCCCGTCGAGGAGGTAGTCCCGGGCATCGTTCACGGCATTCTGGGTGTCGCCGATGCGCGCGGCATCGCCAGCGCCGAACGTGAGCTGCCGCTCGAGCTCCTCAGCGGTGGAATCGGCGAAAATGAAAACCGCCGCTGTGACGGGCCCGCTGATGCTCGAATCGCCGAACACGCGTCTAAGGTTGTATTCCTCGACGATGAGGGGCGGCTCGAACGTTAGGGCGGCGCGCCCGACGAACGCGATCCCGATGGTGCGACCCGAGAGCGGCGTCAGCAGGTAGGCGGTGCCTGACTCGAGCCGCAGCTCCATCGCGTCGCGGCGCAGCACGACGTTTTTTACGGCGGCAACGGCGTCCGGCCTGGGAGCGAGGCTCTTGAGTTGATCGAACACCCTGTCGTACGGGGTTTGTTGCGTGACGGTGGAAACAGCGAGTACGGCGGCGGCGACGACGGCGGTCATCGGTTCCTCCCGATCGGAGGGTGAGAGTCACGGAGGGCACAGGATTCGAACCTGTAAGGGCTTGCGCCCGCCGGTTTTCAAGACCGGTGCCTTAGCCATTCGGCCAGCCCTCCCCAACCGCCTCTAACCTACTGAGGTGGCTGTGCGTACCACAGTGTGGTGATGACCTTTGGCGCGCGCCCGCGCCTCTTGCGGGTGTTGATGGCTTCGGTGTATGTTCGGGTCCCTCAGTTCACACCAAAACGGGACCGATCGATGTCGAATTCCCGCGGTTTCTTTCGACGTACTAATGGAAGCCTGTGGAACCAGGGCGAGACAGGCCCCGTTACGTTCAGGGTTGTCCGCCCGAATCACTTTCCTGGGAAGACATTGCGCGTATGAAACTCTCCGAAATCTCCATTCGCCGTCCCGTGCTCGCGAGCATGATTTCCGCGGCGCTCGTGCTGTTCGGGGCGATCGGCTACACGCGCCTGTCCGTGCGCGAGCTGCCCGACATCGACCCCCCGGTCGTGTCCGTGACGACCGTTCTCCCCGGCGCGAACGCGCGCGTGGTGGAAACGGCGGTCACGGACGTGCTCGAGGAAGAGCTCTCCACGATCCAGGGGTTGCGCACGCTCAGCAGTGCGTCGGCGGAGCAGACCAGCAACATCACGCTCGAATTCACCCTCGACCGGCCGATCGACATCGCGGCGCAGGACGTGCGCGACAAGGTGTCACGCGTGCGGGGGCGGCTCCCGGATGACGTGCTCGAGCCGGTGATCGAAAAGCAGTCGGCGGACGCGCAGCCGTTCTTCTGGCTGGCGTTGAGCAGCAACAACTACGATCTGATGCAGCTCTCCGACGTGGCCGACCGCCTGGTGAAGGCGCGGCTGCAGAGCCTCCCGGGCGTCGGCAGCGCGCAGATCTTCGGCGAGCGGCGCTATTCGATGCGCGTGTGGCCCGATCCAAACGCGTTGTCCGCCCGCGGGCTGACCGTGCAGGACGTCGAGGGCGCGATCGTCGCGCGCAACGTCGAAATCCCCGCCGGCCGGATCGAATCGACGCGCCGCGAGTTCTCGGTGCGGTCGCTGGGCGAGCTCAAGACGCCGCAGGAATTCGGCGAAATGGTGGTCGCGAGCCAGGGCAGCCAGCTCATCAAGCTCAAGGACGTCGCCCGCGTCGAGCTGGGCCCGGAGGAGGACCGCTCGATCTTCCGCTGGTCGGGATCCTCCGCGGTGGCGATCGGCGTGGTGCGCCAGTCGAAGGCCAATCTGCTCAACGTCGCGCGCGGTATTCGCGAGGCGCTGCCCGGCATTCAGCAAACGCTGCCTCCCGGGGTGAAGCTCGAAAGCGCGTACGATGGCTCGGTGTTCGTCACGCACTCGATCGACGATGCGCGGCTGACGCTCGTGATCGCGGCGATCCTGGTCGTGCTGATCATCTTCGTCTTCCTGCGCAACGTCCGGGCCACGATCATTCCGGGACTCGCGATTCCGGCGTCGATCATCGCGACGTTCGCGATCATGTACTTCCTCGGCTTCTCCATCAACAACTTCACGTTGCTGGCGTTGACCATCGCGATCGGCATCGTGGTGGACGACGCGATCATCGTGCTCGAGAACGCCTTCCGGCATCAGGAAGAGCTGAAGGAAGATCCGGAAACGGCGGCGGTGAACGGCACGAACGAGATCGCGTTTGCCGTGATCGCGACGACGATCGCGCTCGTGGCGGTGTTCACCCCGCTCGGATTCCTGCGCGGATCGACCGGCCGCCTGCTCAGCGAGTTTGGCATAGCGGTGGCGGGCGCGGTGGTGATCTCGGGCTTCGTGGCGCTGACGCTGACGCCGATGCTGTGCGCCAAGATCCTGCGGATGCAGCACTCGCATGGCGCGACGTTCCAGATGTTCGAGCGCGGCTTCAACGCGCTGTCGGAGCGCTATGCCCGGCTGCTCGATCGGGCCTTGCATCATCGCGCGGCCGTGCTGGTCGGCACGCTGGCGATCGTCGCCGTCTCGGTCTTAGCGTTTTTGAGCCCGCTTTCGCCGGTGCGGCTGCAGAGCGAGCTGATCCCGGAAGACGACCGCGGCTTCTTCCTCGTGGTCGTGCGGGGACCCGAAGGCGCATCGCTCGATTACACCGACGGCTACGTGCGCCAGGTCGAGCAAATCATCGGTAAGTCCACCGATATCAACGGGTACTTCACGATCGTCGGCGGGTTCGCCGGCGGCGTGAACAGCGCGTTCATCGGCGTCATCCTGAAAGACTATGGCGAGCGCCAGATCACCGTGCAGCAAATGGTGGGCGGCCTGTTCCCGCAGCTCATGGGCATCTCGGGCGTCATGGCGTTCCCGTTCGCGCCCGGCGCGATCGGCTTCTCGCAGCCGATTCAGTACGTCGTGCAGCATCCCGATTTCGACAAGCTCACGGAAATCATGGGGCCGTTCATCCAGCGGGCATCGCAAATCCCCGGGATCGTGAACGCCCAGAGCGATCTCTACATCAACAAGCCGGAGCTGCGGGTCACGTTCGAGCGCGACCGCGCCGAGGACCTGGGCGTCCCGGTGCGCGACGTGGCTGGGGCGCTCCAGACGCTGCTCGGCGGCCGCCGGGTCAGCACCTTCACGCGCAACGACAAGCTGTACTACGTGATGGTTCAGCTCGATCCGCGGGATCGCGCCACGCCGAGCGACATGAGCGGGATCTACCTGCGGGGCAAGAACCGGCAGCTGGTCCAGCTCGCCGCCCTCGCCAACATCGAGGAAGGGGTAGGCCCGCGGCAGATCAACCACTTCAATCGCGTCCCGTCGTTCACATTGTCGGCGTCACTCATGCCGGGGCTGGCGCAGGGCTCGGCGCTCGACTCGCTCGACGCCGTGGCGCGCCAGGTGCTGCCCCCGGGAAGCACGACCGAATTGGCCGGCGAGTCGCGCGAGTACCGCGAGAGCGGCGGCGCGTTGTACTTCGCGTTCGGCGTGGCCCTCATCGTGGTGTTCATGGTGCTGGCATCACAGTTCGAGTCGATGGTGCATCCGTTGACGGTGCTGTTGGCGGTTCCGCTGGCAATCGCAGGAGCGTTGGCGACGCTCTGGCTAGCGTCGGTGACGGGCCGGTCCGGGGCCACGCTCAACCTGTACAGCAGGATCGGCATGATCCTGCTGATCGGGCTGGTGACCAAAAACTCGATTTTGCTCGTGGAGTACACGAACCAGCTGAAAGCCAGGGGCATGGATACTATCTCGGCTGTGCTCGAAGCGGGCCGGATCCGGTTGCGGCCAATCCTGATGACGTCGGTCTCGACCATCATGGGCGCGGTGCCGATCGCCTGGGGAGTTGGTGCCGGCTCCGCGTCCCGCAAGCCCCTCGGGTACGCGATCGTCGGCGGGATCCTCTTCTCGACCGCGCTTACGCTGTTTGTCGTCCCCGCGGCCTACGTGATGTTCGACCGTGCCATCGAGCGCTATCGGGCGTGGCGGGCGCGGCACCGGCTGGTGCCGGTCACCGGGGAGGGCGACTGATGCTGGCGTGGCTGCTCGCCCTTCAGGCTGTGACCTCCCCCGCGGCGGACTCGCTGCCGCGCGTCACACTCAGGGAAGCGCTGCAGCGCTCGGCGCGGCTCGACCCCTCCTACGTAGCAGCGCTGGGACAGATCGACAACGCCCAGTGGGCGCGGCGCAATGCGTTCGCCGTGTTCATCCTGCCTGCAGTGACGATCGGAACCATCGCGCAGCGCACGAATCCACCGGGTTTCCTCTTCACGGACACCCTGCAGCGGGTGTCGACGACGTGGTCGGCGCAGCTCATTGCGCGGTACGACCTGTTCACGGGGGGGCAGAAATTTGCCGAGCTCTCCCGCTCGGGCGCGGCCCTCGCGGGCGCCCACGCGGACGAGCTGCGCCAGCGCTTCGAGACCGCGCTGTTTACCGAGTCGGATTACTACGCGGTCGTCGCCGACGTCGAGCTGGACCGCGTGGCGCGGGAGCGGCTGCAGCGTGCCCAGGAGCAGCTCGCGGTCGCGCGCGCACGGGTGCTGTCCGGCGCGGCGGTCTCGACCGATTCGCTCAACCTGCGGCTCGAGCTGGCACGCGCGCAGGTGGGGCAGATCCGGCAGGCATCGGCGCTGCGCGTGTCGCGCCTCGCGCTGGGCCGCCGCATCGGGGTGTCGGGACCGGTCGACGCGATGCCGCTCGATACGGCGCCCGCCCCGGACCTCCCGGTCACATTGGCCGCCGCGATTTCCGAAGCGGCGGTGCAGGGCCCGGAGTATCGCCTGGCGGCGGCCAACGAGCGCGCCGCCAACGCCAACTACCGCTTCGAGCTGGGGAACTATCTGCCGCGCGCCACGCTGACGTTCAACGCGAACGCGCTCGACACCGAGTTCTATCCGAACGCGTTCACGCAGACGAGTCTTGTGCTCGGCATTTCGCTGCCGATCTGGGACAACGGGCAGCGCGAGCTGGCGCTGTCACGCGCGCGCGTGATCAAGGACGTCGCCCGCACGACCCGTCAGGACATGGATCGCGCGGTGCAGCACGACGTCACGGCCGCATATGACGCGTACGAGACCGCGCGCGCGACCGCGGGGTTCGCGCGTGAGGCCGTGGTCATTGCACGCGAGAACTTCCGCGTGCAGCAGACCCGCTATTCCGCCGGCGCCACGACGATCCTCGACCTGATTACGGCGCAGGTCGCTCTGTCCGAGGCCGAAGGGGCGCGCGTGGAAGCCGAATACGCCACGCGGCTGTCGCTCGCCGGGCTCGAGAGTATTCTGGGCCGCAGACTCTTTACCGATAAGGGAACTCCCTAATGTCGTACCGCTCAATTGCTGCTTTCGTGTTGCTCGCGGCCGCATGCAACAAGGCCAAGTCGGCGGCTCCTGGCGGTGGGGGTGGGGAAATGCCACCCATGCCCGCCGAAGTCGCCGCCGCCATTCGGGACACGGTCGTTGACGCGATTCAGGCGACGGGTCAAATCGAAGCCGTGCAGTCGACCCAGCTTCGTCCCGAAGTCACGGGTCGCATTACCCAGATTCTCGTGCGCGAGGGTCAGTCGGTGGTTGCGGGAACGCCGTTGTTCAAGGTGGACGACGCGGAGCTGACCGCGCAGGTCGCCCAGGCGGAGGCGGAGCGCGACGTCGCGCACCAAGCGCTGGAGCGTACCAAGCAGCTCATCGCCCAGAACGCCGCGTCCCAGTCCGATCTCGAGACCGCCGATGCGAACGCGCGTTCCAAAGCGGCCTCGTACCAATTGCTCCGCACGCGCCTCGAGCGTACCGTCGTGCGGGCGCCATTCGGAGGAAGCACCGGCCGCCGCCTCGTCAGTGTCGGGGACTACGTGACCCCGCAGACGCCCCTGATCTCGCTGCAATCCGTGCATCCGCAGCATGCCGCGTTCCAGGTGCCGGAGCGGTACGCCGAGCGCCTGCGGCTCGGCCAGCTCGTGAGCTTCCAGGTCGCCGCGCTTCCCGGCAGGAATTTCTCGGGCGAGGTCGTCTTCGTGGATCCGGTGGTCGAGCTGCCCGGGCGCACCATCCTGATCAAGGCGCGGGTGCCCAATCCCGAGCGCCGCCTGCAAGCCGGCATGTTCATCGAAGCCCGGCTGGCGACCGAGATCCGTCCCAGTGCCGTGATCGTACCGGAGGACGCGTTGCTGCCGATGGGCGGCTCGACCTTCGTCTGGGTGGTAAAGGACGGAGCCGCCGACCGGCGCGAGGTCGCCGTCGGCGTGCGCACCGCGGGATGGGCCGAAATCCTCGGCGGTGGCGTGGAAGCGGGCGATCAGGTCGTCGTCGGGGGAGCGGAGCGGCTCTTCCCCGGCGCCAAGGTGATGGCGCAAGTCGTCGAGCGCCGGCGCGGCGTCCAAACGGCCGAGTCCGCCGCGTCGAAAACCCCGACGCCCTAGGGCGCCCTAGGGCCGGCGCTGCGCCGGCGGCGCGGGCGGAGCCGGCCGCTCCGGGAGCGGCTGCACCGGAGTCTCCGTGTTGCGGAAAATCCCCTGCGCAATCGCCTGCGCGCGCGCGGCCAGCGCTGAATTCGTGGTCTGGAGCTCCTGGGCCATCGTGTAGTAGGTCAGCCCGTACAACGACAGAATCCCTTCAGATGGCTTGTCGACCCAGCCGCGCGGCCGCGGGCGCGCGGCGCCGTCGGCGTGGTAGACGTCGAACAGCAGCGCCGTCGTGCGCGGCCCGTTCACATACCCCAGCGACTGAACCGGCTTGATGCTGTCCGACGGCACGAGCTCCTGCGCCCGCAGCGCGCGCGCAAACCCGTGGCCCTCCAGCCGCGACGTCAGCCCGAACTGATCCGCGTACAGCCCGACCGTCCGTGAGAAGTAGATCGGCCGTTTGCCGAGCTGATCCTTGATCACCTGGAGCACGATCACGTCGGCGCGCTCCAGATAGGAATGCCCGAGCATCTGCGGGTCGAGCACGACCTCCAGCTCGCCCAGCCGCGCGACCCGCTTCTGATCGAGGATGTAGTACTGCTCCAGCGCGTCGAGCTGCTCGTCCGAAAAGCTCATCAACCGGCCGGCCGGCCTGGGCCACTGACGGCCGCGGTAGATCGCGGGCGCATTGCTCGAATCGAACGGCTCGACCGGGCGCCGCTGAATCTGGCGCACGTACCAGTCGGTGTTCGCGAGCGAGAGATTCAACACGACGACGTCGCGGCGAATGCCCTCGACTTCCTGCGCGTACCACAGCGGGAACGTGTCGTTGTCGCCGGCGGTCACGAGCACGCCGTACGGCTCGACCGACTGGAGCAGGTCGTAGGCGAAGTCCCGCGCCAGCTTCTCGCCCTTGCGCGACGCGGTGAGCCGGTTGCCGAACAGCGGAATCAGTGCCACGAGGAGCAGCGGCGTGCCGTACCACCAGCGCCGCTCCGCGGCTGGCTCGCGCTCGCGGAACCAGTCGCCGATCCATTCGACGAGGGACGCCAGCCCCATCGCCACCCAGATGCCCCAGATCGCGAACGAGCAGATGAAGAAGTAGTCGCGCTCGCGCACTTCATGCTGGCTCACACCCGCGTCCGGCCGCAGCGAGTACCCGTACTTGAAGTTGAGATAGAACACGAGCGCGAACGTGAACGTCACGACCAGCACGGTCATCGCCAGCGCCGTGCGCTTGTCGGCGCGCCAGTGCCGCACCGCGCCGCCCACGCCGAGGAACGCGAACAGGACCGCCAGCAGGCGCTGCGCCCGCGCCGACCAGTCGTGGCCGAACTGCCAGCTGAAGTACTGCGCGTAGTTGATGATCTGATCCCCGAGAACGAACAGATGGCCCGAGTTGCCGATGCCGGGCGCCTGTGTGGGATTGTCGAAGATCGACGGCTTGCCGTACTGCTGGCGCGTGAGCACCGCCCAGAGCGCCTGCCAGTTGGTCGGCTCCCCCTCGTTGATCGGCGGGTAGAACGCCGCGCGGATCGGCAGATACACGTAGACCGAGAGTCCCACGACCACGAGGCCGAGCGCGGTCAGCGCGAACAGCGCGTTGCCGGCGAGGAACGCATAGATCAGCGCGGCGACGAACATCACGCCCGCGAGGATGACGAATTCCGAGCGCTCGAGTCCCAGCGACATGAGCAGGGCCCACACGCTCGTGAACACGACGAGCTGCGACCACTCCAGGCCGCGCTCGAGGTCGGTGAGCGGCCGCTGCTTCTTGAGCGTCGGCAAGAGCAGAATGATCACCACCGGCCCGACCAGCACGCCCATCATGTGATTCGTCGCGGTGACGGCGAGCAGGTAGACGATCAGCAGCAGGTAGTGATCGTGCGCCTGGCCGGCGGGCTGGTCGTCCCAGCGCACGATCAGCCAGAGGATCAGCGCGATCGAGAGCAGGCTCAGCGTGTAGACCTTCTCGTTCACGACCGACTGATTCCAAACCGTGAATGCCGTGGCGGACACGATGGCCCCGGCGAGCGCCGCGAGCCGGCGCGGCCAGCGCGCCGGGACGAACGAGCGCAGCCAGCGCTCCCCGACCAGGAACCAGCAGCCGGCCGACACCGCGCTGGTGGCGGCGGCGAACAGGTTGATCCGCTGCGCGTATCCCTCGACCCAGGGAATCAGGCCCCAGACGTGCGCCATCAGCACGAACAGCGGATTCCCCGGCGGGTGCGGGATGCCGAGCGTATACGCCGCCGCGATGTACTCCGAGGTGTCCCAGAACTGCGTCGTGGGCGCGAGGGTGAGGATGTAGAGCAGCAGGGCGCCCGCGGCGACGCACGCCGCCATCACATACGGCGGCGCCTCGACGTCCTGCAGAGGGACCGGTGGCCGCGGCCCCCGCTCGGGGTACCGCACAGCGGACTGCATCGTTGACATGATGGGAATCGCTTAGTTGTCGCTCTTGGAGAGACCGTAAGTGGTATTCGCGAGAATCGAATCGCGCAGCGCGATCGCGCGCGTCGCCAGCGCCGGCTCGCGCTCGCGCAGCGCGGCGGCAATCGTGTCATACACGAGCACGTACCCAAACAAACTGTTCTGGGACGGGGTGTCCACCCATCCACGCGGCCTGGGCCGCGCCGAGGCCTGGCCGCCGCGATATACCTCGAACGCGAGCCGCTTCAGGCGCGGCACGTTCACGTAGCCTCGGCCCTCCATCAGCCGCACGCTGTCGTTCGCCACCACCGGCGCCGGCATCACCCGGCGCACCAGTCCCTCGCTCACGAGGTACGGCGTTAACCCCATCTGATCCGGGATGTTGGCCGTCGAGCTCGAGAAATAGATCGGACGCCGGCCCAGCTGATCCTTGATGATTTGCAATACCGCGAGGTCCGACCGGCCGAGGTACGGTCGCCGAAGCACCCGCGGGTCGATGGTCACCTGAATCGGCCCGATCGCCCCCGTCGCTGCCTGATCGAGCAGGATGTACGGGGGCAGTGTGTCCGCCGGCCCGTTGAGGTAATAGCGGCTCATCCACTTGTTGGTGGGTGCCGGTGCGCCGGGGAACTGGGCGGGGGGCCGGCGCTGCAGCTGCGCGAGATACCAGTTGGTATTCGCGAGCGACAGCACCATGACGCTCACGTCGCGACGCAGCCCCTCGACTTCCTGGGCATGCCAGAGCGGGAACGTGTCGTTGTCGCCCGTGGTGATGATCAGCGCGTACGGGTCGACCGACGCGAGCACGTCGCGCGCGTAATCGCGCGCTACCGTCTCGCCGTTGCGCGGCGCGGTCAGCCGGTTTCCGATGAGCGGAATCAGCGCGATGACGAAGACGGGCGCGGCGAGCTGCCAACCACGTTGGGGCACGCGCGCGGCGAGCGCGGCCGCGATCGCCGCGAGTCCCATCCCCACCCACACGCCCCACGCGGCGAACGAGGCGACAAAGAAATAGTCGCGCTCACGCACTTCGTGATCGAGCCCCCCTCCGGTATATGGCTGCGAGTAGCCCCACTTGAAATTGAGATAGAAGACCAACGCGATCGTGAGCGTGAACATCAGCGCGCCCATGGCGAGCGCGGAGCGGCGGTCCGCCTGCCAATGCCGCCGCGCGCCGATCAGCCCCAGGAACGTGAAGCCGAGCGCGAGCAGCTGCTGGACCGCCGCCGGCCAATCGCGGCCGAACTGCCAGGTGAAGTACTGCCAGTAGTTGAGATACTGTTGTCCGATCAGGACCAGGGAGCGGCCGGGGTTGTCCTGGCCCGCCGGGTACATCGGATTGTCGAAGATCGACGGCTTGCCGAACTGTTCGCGCATCAGCACGTCGCGCAAGTTGGCCCAGGTCCACGCGTCGCCCTGGTTCAGGTACGGATCGAGCGCCGCGCGGATCGGAATGAACAGATTGACGCTGAGTCCCACCGCCACGACCAGCGCCGCCGCGATCAACAGGCGCGGCCGCAGTAGGGCCCGCGGGTCGGTCTTCATGACGTACACGAGTACCGCGGGCACGACCAGAATCCCCATCAGGTGGTTCGTGGCGCTGAGCGCGATCAGGTAGATGATGGCGAGCAGCAGCTTGTCTCGGCGGTTCTCGTCCGGTTCATCGGCCCACCGCAGCGTCAGCCACAGCACCAGCGCGATCGAGAGCACACTGAACGTGTAGACCTTCTCGTTCGCCACCGATTGGTTCCAGACGGTGAACAGCGTGGCGCCCACGAGCGTGCCGGCCGCCGCGGCGACGGTGCGCCAGCCGCCGGGCACGACGATCGTGCGCAGCCAGCGCTCCCCAATCAGAAACCACAGGCCCGCCGTGGCCGCGCTGGAGACGGCCGCGAGCAGGTTGATGCGGCGCGCGTACTCGGCACCGAGCGGCAACAAGCCCCACACGTGGGCGACGATCACGAAGAACGGATTCGCCGGCGGGTGCGGAATACCGAGGGCGTGGGCGGCGGTGATGTACTCCGACGCGTCCCAGAACTCCGTGGTCGGGGCGAGGGTGAGGACGTAGAGGATCAGGGCCCCGAGTGCGACGAGAGCCGCCTTCACGTAGGGCGGTGGAGGGCGGTCGAGGGCGGGCGAGGGTGGTGAAAAATCGGTCATGTGGGCGCGAAATCTAATGACGGAATTGCCGCATACCCGTCAGGATCATGGCAAGATCGTGCTCGTCCGCGGCCGCGATGACTTCGGCATCCTTCACCGACCCGCCCGGCTGGATGATCGCCGCGACGCCCGCCGCCGCGGCTTCGTCGACGCCGTCCCGGAAGGGGAAGAACGCGTCGCTCGCGAGCACGGCGCCCCGCGGATCGTGTCCCTGCTGCCGCGCCTTGTGGACCGCGAGAAACGACGAGTCCACGCGGCTCATCTGCCCCGCGCCAATACCGATCGCCGCTTCATCCTTGACCAGGATGATGGCGTTGGACTTGATCGAGCCGGCCGCGGCCCACGCGAACCGCAGGTCGTTCCACTGCGCATCAGTCGGCGGCCGCGTGGTCGCCACTTTCCACGTCGACTCGTCCGCGACGGTGCTGTAGCGAAACCGGTCTTGCACCAGGAACCCGCCGCGCACCCGCTTGTAGTCGAGCGTGGGCTCGTCCGCGAGCTTGGGCAGCTCCACCACCCGCAGGTTCTTCTTCTCCTGAAATACCGCGAGCGCCGCGGCGTCGACGCGCGGCGCGACGACGACCTCGACGAACAGGTCGCGCATCGCTTCCGCCGCCGCGCGGTCCACCACCGTATTGAACGCGATCACGGATCCGAAGGCCGAGGTGCGATCGGTGGCGAGCGCGCGCGCGTACGCGTCGGCGGCGTTGTGGCCCAGCGCGATCCCGCACGGCGTGGTGTGCTTGATGATGACGCAGGCGGGGCGGGCGTCCTTGCCACCCCAGGGCGCGACGGCCATGGCCGCGGCATCCACGTCGAGCAAATTGTTGAACGACAGCTCCTTGCCGTGGAGCTGTTTCAGGTCCCGGATCCCCGGCTCGTCGGTCCCGTACAGCGAGGCGCGCTGGTGCGGATTCTCGCCGTAGCGCAGCAACTGCTGCCGCTGCAGCGTGAGACTGAGCGTGGGCGGCAGCGCCTCCTCGGAGCGCGTCAGGTAACCGAGGATCGCGGCGTCGTAGGCGGCGGTGTGGGCGAACACCTTCGTGGCCAGCTCACGTCTGAGGTTCCCCGGGCTGCCGCCCGGGGTTAGACGTCCTTCCTTCAGTTCCGCAATGACGCGGGGGTAGTCATCGGGATCCACGACCACGATGACGTCGCGATGATTCTTGGCGGCAGAGCGCAGCATCGAGGGGCCACCGATGTCGATGTGCTCGATCGCCTGCTCGAACGTGGTCTGGGGTTTCGCGACGGTCTCCCGGAACGGATAGAGGTTCACCGCGACGAGATCGATGGGAGTGATGTCGTGCTGCCGCATCGCGGCGAGGTCGTGCTGATTGTCCCGGCGTCCCAACAGGCCGCCGTGGACCTTGGGGTGCAGCGTCTTCACCCGGCCATCCATCATTTCCGGAAACCCCGTCACGTCCTCGATGCCGATGACCGGGACCTGCTCACGCCTGAGCGCTTCGGCGGTGCCTCCGGTCGAGACGATTTCCCAGCCGAGGCCCACCAGCTCTCGTGCGAAGTCCACGATACCGCGCTTGTCGGAAACGGAGAGAAGGGCTCGCATCAGGCGGACAAGAAACTACATCCTACTCGCCAAATCCAGCACCACCCGGGGCAGCAGCCGATGCTCCGCTGCCAGCACCCGGGCCGCAAGCGTGTCAGGAGTGTCTCCAGGCAGCACCGGTACTCTTTCCTGCTCAATGATCGCGCCGCGGTCGAACTCCTCGTCCACGAAGTGCACCGAAGCGCCCGATTCTCTAGCGCCGCTCGCCAGCACCGCCTCGTGCACGTGATGGCCGTACATCCCCGGGCCGCCGAAATCGGGCAGCAGGGCGGGGTGGATGTTGATCATGCGGCCGCGAAACTGCTTGACCACGGCCGCCGGAACGAGTTTCAGATATCCCGCGAGGACAACGATCTGAATGTCATGCAGGGCACCGAGCAGCTCGGTCGCGTCACCGGGTTGGTTCAGCACGACTGCCGCTACATGGCTGCGGCGGGCGCGGTCGAGCGCACCGGCGTCGGGCCGGTTCGAGATCACACGCGCGATTCGGGCGATGGTAGAGTCGTGCAGCGCATCGAGGAGGGCCTGCAGGTTCGTGCCGCCGCCCGATACGAGCACGGCGACACGAACCGGCCGACCTGAAGCTGTCACTGATTGCTACGATTGCACCGCGCTACCGACTTCGGCTTCGAGCCGCTGGTGACGCTCAACGAGAACGCCCCGGTGGCGTAGTGGTCGGCGGTGTTCACGACGATTTCGTACGAGCCGTTCTGCGGGAACGTCGCCGTCAGGCGCGCATGGCAGTTGCCGCCCGAGTCGTCGTCCTGGAAATCGCGCCCCCCCGAGATCCCGGGCCCGCGCAGGAACAGATACGCATCGAACGCGTCCGACTCGAGGTCGATCGTGATGGTGGTGCCGGCGCGGCCCTGGATGGTCCAGGCCTGCGCGTAGGTGCTGTCGCTGGTCAGCAGCACATCCGACCGGCTGAGCGTCCCCTGCTGCGTCTGGCCGATGGTCATGGCGTGGGCCGCGGTCGAAGCGGTGGACCTGTTGTTGGCGCGCTGCGGCGGCTGGCAGTCGGCATTGCCGCCCGTCTCCTGCACGGGCTTGGCGCCCTGCGTGATCGACAGCGAGAACGCGCCGGTCTGTTTTTCGGGGTCCGACGTCGTGTTCACGAGAATCCGGTACGGCCCGCGGCTCGGGAACGAGCGCGAGATGCGCGACGAGCACCCCGGCCCGCCGTCGTCGTTGATGATGGACGCGTCGAGGTCGTCACCGCGCACGATCAGCACCGGATCGAGGTCGTCCGACGACAGGTCGATCGTGACGGGGCCGGAGGGAGCCGTGAACGAGTAGAACTTGAAGTAGCTGTTGTCGGGATAGAGGGAATCAGACGACGTGAGCGTCCCACTGATGGTTTGGCCGATGTTGATCAGGGGGATGCTGGCAGCGCCCGCCCCAGTGTTACCCCGACTGCTCGTGTTCTGAGGGCTCACGACGTGTTTCGGCGTCAGCAGGCTCTGGCCCTCCGCCACCGCAACCTGATCGTTGTTGAGGTTCCGGATCGCATCGGTCGCGGTCGCGAAATTCAGCGACTGACCCGCTTCGATGGTGCTACGCACGATCCCGACTACCTGACCCCGCGTGTTCAACACGGGCGCACCGCTCGAACCATGGGAAATCGCCGCCGAGATCTGCAGCAGCTTAGTGCCATTCACCACGCGCGATGCGGAGATGATGCCCCGCGACACTGTGCCAGGCAGCTGACCCAGCGGATTCGAAATCACCGTAATGTCGTCCCCATCCTTGATTGCCTCGCTCACTCCCCAACGGAGGGTGCTGGGCGGGGTGCCGGAGACCATGAGCATCGTGACGTCCTTGATCGAGTCCGAGGCGGCTACGGAGCAGCGCTGCCGTTGCCCATCGGTCAGCTCGATGCGGCAGCCGGCGGCGCCTGCGAGTACGTGTGCCGCGGTCACCACGAACCCTTCGCTTACGAAGAAGCCCGTGCCACTCGCCATGAGCTGGCCGCTCGCGTCGAGTGCCTGAATCGTCACGACGGCCTTTCGGGCGGTCGGGATGTCGATCCCGGCAGGGCGCGATGGCTGCTGGGATTTCACCGGAAAGGCGAGAACGGCGAGGGCGGCGAGAGGTGTCAGGATGCGTCCGCGCATGGCAACTCCTTCACGAGGGCGAGGTGGCGAGGTGGGGCTAATTTGTGGATCTACAATCCCAAAAACAATCAGGGATCGAGCACTTTCAGCCGCTGAATCTCCTCGACGGCTCGCGCCAGGTCCGCGACGACCATCACACCGAGGGCGCGAGCCTGGCCCTGGTACAGGTTGCCCTCCCCGGTCACGACCAGAATGCCGTGGCCGCCCAACGCGAGCGCCGGCTGCACGTCCGACAGGCGATCGCCCACCCACCACGACCGGGCGAAGTCGATGTCCAGCGCCTCCTGGGCCTCGAGAAACAGCTTCGAGCCGGGTTTGCGACACTCGCAGGGGCCGGTGATCCCGGGGTGATGGGGGCAGAAGTACGAGCCGTCCAGGTGCGCGCCGTGGCTCTCCAGCAGCTCGGCGAGCCGGCGTTGGACCGCCGCGTAGTCCTCCACCGTATACCGGCCGCGCGCGATCCCCGACTGATTGCTGACGGTGATGGCGAGGAAGCCGTGCTCGTTGAGCCGGCGCACGGCGTCGGCCGCCCCGGGCAGCAGTTTCACCTGGCCGGGCGCGTGCAGGAATCCGGGGTCATCGACGATCGTGCCGTCGCGGTCGAGAAAAACGGCGGGATGGCCGTCAGCCATCAGCCCGCAGCGCAGCGATGACGATGTCGACCTGGTTTGGAAGAATCGTGCGCGCATCGAGCAGCACGCGGTTGCCGGCGACGCGCGCGATGATCGGCGGATCGTAGCGGCGCAGCCGCTCGGCCAGCGATTCGTCGGGGAAGCCCGCCAACCAGGTCCGGAGTTTCGCGCCCGGGAAGGACCCGCCACCCACCTCCGAGTCGCCTTCGATCAGTTGGCCGCCGAGCCGCTCCGCGCGCGCCCGGATGCTCTCCGCAGTTTCGGTCAGCATGTGGAGCACCGGGATGTCATGCAGGGCGCTGTCGCGATCGCGATAGAGCGCGAGCGTCGCCTCGAGCGCCGCGAGCGTGAGCTTGTCCGCTCGCACAGTACGCGCGATCGGGTCGACGCGGCACGCCGCGATCGCCTGCTCGCTCCCGACGAGAATCCCCGCCTGGGGGCCGCCCAGCAGCTTGTCGCCGCTGAAGATCACGAGATCGGCGCCCGCCGCGACGCCTTCCTGGACCGTGGGCTCGCCGCGCAATCCCCACTCCGAGAGGTCGACGAGCAGCCCGCTGCCGAGATCGTACACGCACGCAATGCCGCGCTGGTGCGCCAGCTCCGCCAGCTCGGCCACCGCGACATCGGTGACGAAGCCGGTGACCTGGAAGTTGGAGCGGTGGACCTTGAGAAGGATCTTGGAGTTGGGAGTCAGAGCTCGTTCGTAGTCGTGCGGATGTGTCCGATTGGTCGTGCCAACTTCCACGAGCCGTGCCCCCGAGCGCGCCATGATGTCGGGAATCCGGAACGACCCGCCGATCTCGACCAGCTCGCCGCGCGAGACGATCGCGTCACCGCCCTTGGCAACGGCGCTGAGGGCGAGCAACACCGCGCCCGCGGCGTTGTTGACCACCATGGCATCCGCCGCTCCCGTCAGCTCGACCAGCAGGTCGCGGCAGTGCGCGTGCCGCGAGCCGCGCGCGCCGCGGCCCAGATCGTACTCGAGCGCCGCGTACCCGGCCGCGACGCGGGTCAGCGCCGCAATCGCCGCCTGGGCGAGCGGCGCACGGCCGAGGTTCGTGTGCAGGACCACGCCGGTGGCGTTGATGACCGGCGTGAGTGAAGAATCGGCGAGGCGGCGCACCGCGGTGCCGACGGCCGCGTCCCAACCCTCCGCCGGTGGCGTGCCGCCGTTGTCGCGCGCGGCATCGACGGCCGCGCGCACGGCTTTCACCACCAACGTCCGCGGATGGTGGGCAAGCAGCGCGGCCACGCCCGGGCCCGCCAGGAGCGCGTCAATGGAAGGCAGCTGGCGGCGGGGATCGCTCATGGACGGCTCGGGGGGGGGCGTCGTGCGTCGGGCGTGGTGTCGCGCGGGGTGGGCTTCGGCACCGTGAAGCTGACGTTCCCTTCGCCTTTTCGGCCGATCAGATTCGTCGCGCCCTGGACCGCGACGACGTAGCGCGTGTCGGGCTTCATCGGGTTCACGAGCTTGAGCACGATCTTGTCGGACGGAATCGGACGGCGCGAGAGCAGTTGCCGCACGAGCGCCGTGTCCACCTTGAGAGCAGGGGCGGCAGGGGCGGCAGGGGCGCCAGGGCGGGGGGCCGGTGGGCGTGGGGGAGGGGGGGGGGGCGCGCCCCTTGTCGTGTCCCTTGCCGCCCCCGCCGAGTCATTTGCTGCCGCCCTTTCAGAGTCTGCCTTCTGTCGGGCCGCGGTCTGGAGCGAGTCGTACTGCCGTTGCGTAAGAATCTGGGCCACAGCGACCCGGGTCGAATCGGGCAGCTCGAGCACGCGCACATTCGTCGTGTCGAACGATGCGGTGGGTTCGAGCGGTTGGCTGAACTCGACGCGCACCGTGACCGAATCGACGAATGTCGCGGTGCGTGGCCGCGGCGGTACCGTGTCGTGGGGGAACGTGTAGAGCGCGACGTTGGCGCTCGAGTCGAGCGTTACTGCGACCGAATCATACGCCTCTCGCAGGCTGCGGCGCCGATCGCCGTTGGCGTCGGCCGTTGCATACACGATGTAGCGCCCCGGTTGCAGGTTCTCGAGATTGAACTGGCCGCCCGAATCGGCCATGGTCAAGTAGCCCACCGTGTCGGGGAGCGGGACCGCTTCGATCAGCGCGCGCAGCAGAATCGTCTGCTCGACCCATTTCAGCGCGATGCCGCCGATGCGCGCGTGACCGATCGCGGGCCCCCGCGAGAACAGAACCGTGGCGCTCGAGTCGAACCGGTTGCGGCGCAAATCGTAGAAACCGGGCAGGACTTCGACCCGATACACGCGCCGCTTCCATCCTTCCTTGGGTTTGACGGTGATGCGCGAGCGGTGCCAGCCGACCTTCACGGGACCCGCGACCGGCGACAACAGCACCTGCGGCGCGAGTCCGCCCACTTCACCGCCGCCGCCCGACCCGCGGCCACCGCCACTGGGTTGCTCCTCGACGGTCTCGTCGAACTGAATGGCGACGTCGCCGTTGAACTCGGGGACGACCTTGCCCGACTCCGGCTGGATCGAGACGATCTTGGGGGGCGCGACGTCGGGCGGCCCGCCGGGCGGGTTGCCGACACTGGCGCACGCGAGCAGTACGGCAGCGGCCCCCGCTACGAGCAGCCGAGCGATTTGAGCTTCCCGGCGAGAACGTCGCGCTGGTCGCGCCATGCCTTTTCCTTTTCGCGCTCCTTGGCCACGACATCCTGCGGCGCGCGCGAGACGAAACTCTCGGTGGTCGGCCGATCCGCGAGGCTCGTGAGCTGTTTGTCGAGACGCTCGAACTCCTCTGAGAGCCTCCGACACTCCTGCGTGACGTCCACCAAGCCTTCCAGCGCGACGACCACTTCGCTGCCGTCGCCGAACACGGCGTGCGCGCCGGCGCCCTGCTGGGCGCCATCGAGCGCGAGGTGGTCGAGCTGCGCGAGCCGCACGATCGTGT
>Ga0137323_1000046_pt1 | contig 33753 bp, 45 predicted proteins | sample EasRivERMZT423_2_FD_102285 | JGI IMG/M metagenome (GOLD analysis project Ga0137323, IMG submission 102285) | Soil microbial communities from meander-bound floodplain in the East River, Colorado, USA - East River MetaG ERMZT423_2 | ecosystem: Environmental > Terrestrial > Soil > Floodplain ... | reverse complement strand
GTCCACGGTCATCGGCTTCTCAGGCATCGCGGCCCTCCATGCAGCCGCAACTTATCAATTGCCCACCGCATTTTGGACACCGCTCAAAGTCGCATCCGGGCACGTGGTATTGCCCGATTCTGGCCGCGCAGTCGTGGCAGGTCGATGGGGGCTCCCACGCATCTCCGTCCGGCCACTTCTCTTTCCCAAACTTGACGCGCTGTCTGTTCAGGCCGTCAATAGTCAGTGTCACAGCCAATTGCGCGTTCTCCAGTTTCTTGCCCCATCCGTCCATGACTTTCCCTCCAGCATGTCGGCCCAACGATCAAGCGCCGAATTGAAGTTACGCATCATCCCCACGACCCTCTCCCTCCGCTCCCGGTCGGCGTGGATCAGCGCGAGGGCGCGGCGCAGTAATTCCAGGTGGGCCACTTGATCTCTGTATCCCACTGGAGCTTTTGCGTTAATCACCCTCTCCAGCAACTCCTCCGCGCTCTCCTGCTGCGGCGGGGATGGCTTCGCCTCCTCCAGCACCGCGCGGGCGGAACCTCCCCGAATCCCGTCTTCAGTAGACCACCCCCGCACCATCGCCATCAGGAACTCGTCCGTCGCCTTCGTGTACTCGGACATCACTACCTCCAAGCGCTGGCCGGGATGATCTGGTCCCCGCCGGTCGGAGTGAGCCACCGAATGGACGCCGCGGCCTGCCCGGTCTGGTGGCGGTACTCCAGCACCGCGTCGTAGCGGTTTCCCGCCGTGAGCCCGACCGTTTTGCACAACTCCCCGCACGACGTGCCGACGTCCCTCTGTGACAGGAGCGATCCGGTCAGGTAGAACTTGAAGTCCCCGTTGCACACCTCGGGGCAGATGGTGAAGTTCCCGCTCATGGGCGCCCGGACCTGCCCCGTCCACCGCACCGAGAACTGGTCGGCCCCCATGCCTGGTAGCGGCGCCCCGCCCCACGACTCGTTGATGATGGAGTCAGGCAGCGCGTCGAACAGGGCCGTGAAGTCGGCGTTGTCGTAGTAGGCCGCGGTCAGGTCGGACGGGCTCGGTTGGGGCGCCGTGGTCGTGTCCATCGGGACCGCGAAGACGTAGTGCGCCGGGCAGGAGTAGTACCCGTAGATGTCGCCCGCCTCGACCAACAACTCCCCGACGGATCCGTCCTCGACATCGAACAGGATGCCGATCAAGTCTCCTTCCTTCCCGTGTACCGTGACGGTGCCGAACGGGATGGTGTCGGGGTCGGTGGTGCGCCACCCGAAGATTCGGAGCGTGGCCAAGTCCTGGAGCAACGTGCCGGTGGTGTCGAGGCACACCGTGTCCTGGTTCCGGTCCGGCAGGGTCATCCATATTCGGAGGCTTCCGCCTTGCGCCGTTCCCACGTACGAGCCGAGGCACAGGAGACAGAGCAGCACAGCTCGTGCGGATCGAGATAGTGCTGCTTCCGCTGCATCCGTACATAGGACGGCAGCTTGCTGAACGGCTTTCCGCACTTCGAGTAGGCGCATTTGAGTAGTACCCTCCGCCCCTTCACCCCTCCGGCGGCGCCTCGGCCAGCGGCAACTCTTCCTGGCCGCTCTCGACGCAGAGCCTCCGGATCTCCGATACCAGATTGTCGATCGACTTCCTGCACCGCTTCGCCTCTTCCTTGTAGGCGTCCTCTTCCTTCTCGAGCTGCGTGACGATCGCCCACTTGGCGCGGCACTTGTCGACGATCACTTGAGTCGTCTCAGACATGCGGCATCCCTCCTATTTCCGTCCACTCGACTTCGATCCGATGCTTCACGGGGCATCGGTACTCTCTCCGCATCACTCGCGCAGACCCTCCCATGCCCTCGTAGGTCTTCACGCATCTATCCGGGCCGTACGCGATGGCGGTCAGCGAACAGGAAGACCCGTGAGGGACCAGTTCCCTCCAGACGTGCGCGCACATCCGATCAAGGATCTCGGGTTTCTGGGTCACGCGCTCTACCTTCACGGGAGTAGCGACCCCTGCGTCTCGGAAACGGCGCGAGCTGCCTGAGACGGGACCTCGATCTCATCGATCAAGATCGATACCCCCGGCTGCTCGGAGTAGACCTTCGCGGCACAGAGCCGAACGATCTGCGAGTCGTCCACGTAGGCGATCCCATTGAGCGCATCGGCAAGGGCCTTGAACAGGTTGTCTATGTCGGGCCTCTTCACATGGTGGAGCACTCGCTTCGGCAGGCTCGCAGGGCGAGGGAGATAGAACACGAGCGACATCTGTAGCGGCCCCGAGAGTGGGATCTCCGGCTTCACCGCGATCGCCTGCGCCTGAATCGTTCTCTTCCAGTCGGTGACTTCCTTCTTCTCGAAGACCTGGACGAACGCGCCGCGGCGCTGGAATCGAGGCCGCGCCCAGGGCGTGGGGTAGCCGTAGATGCGCGCGCAGAAGGTCACGGACGCAGCATCGCCTTCATCCCTTGGCAGCTGGCGATCTCGGATTCCGTCAGGTCGCGCCCCAGGAAGTCTCGCCAATTGTCCGGACGCATCTCGGCTCCTATGAGATTCTTCCTCTTCTCGTCCCATATGATTGTTTCCCCATCGTAACCGGCTATGAGCAGGAGCCTGGCCTGCTGTCGCTTGTGCAACTTGCGCGCGAACAAGAACCGATACTTCGTCACTCCCGATCTCCCTTCCCGATGTCAACCGCCCTCGCGAGCATCCACACCACCGCCACCACCATCGCGACCCAGATCGCAACGCCGACCCAGATCACGGCATCGCCTTCTCGGCCGCCAGAGCCGCGAGCGATGCGTTGAATCTCTCCAACGCCTCAGGGTCGTCAGGTGGCGCGTCCCGCTCCCGGCTCTCCTCAAGCTCACGAGCGCGCTGCTCCCGATGCGTCTTCTCCGATGCGACGCGCTCCTCCGGCGTCAGTTCCTTCTCGACCCTCGGAGCCTTCTGCTGATCCTCCGCGAGCCGGTTCACGATCCAGACTCGGGTGAACCTCGGGAGCCTCAGCTTCGCCGGATTCGCGAGGAGCCATTGCCGCAGGTGATCCAGCTTCGCGGGGACGTCTACCGACGGATAGGCCTTGCTCCACTCGGCGACCGATGCGTGATCGATGTGCTCCAGCACTCCATCGAGCTTTGTGGGGAAGGAGATCGCGATCGTGGGGTCAGCGGACGGAGAGGCGATCGGCTCTCGCTTGGGCGAGCGGTTGTCCCGCCAGTACTTCCGGTGATAGTCCCGGCGATCCTCGGTGCTCCGCAGCTCTCGGTACTTCTCGTAGTTGACTATCTTCCAGCCCCAGGTGCGGTCCTGGGTGAGGCGGACGAACCTGCGTCCATCGTGCTCGGTGCTCCGGCTCTCAGGATCCGGCTCCTCGAATCTCCGGCATACGATCCAGACCTCATCGACCACGAGCCCGGTAGCCTCTGCGATCGAGCGAGGGTGCTCATCGAGCACACCATCGATGTCACAATTCGAGCAGGCATACATCATCACCAGCTGCCCGTGCGAATCGCCCCGTAGCGATCCCTTCCACAGCGACGAGTGAATCTTCCCGTACCCGGCCATCCGCCCTCGACCTCCCTGTCTCCCGCCCCGCTACGGAACCGCCTTACTCCCTCGCCATCGATAGAAGACAACCGGCCCGTCCTGCTTCTCCCTCTCGTACTGGTCGAGCACTTTCAGCGGTCCCAACCAAGCCTTCCTCGGCAGCTCCATGTGAGTCGGGGGCTCCACGCCGAGAGGCAGCGCGAACCGGAGCCCGTCCTCCCACCCTCCGACCAGCTCGACCACGACCGGATCCATCAGGCGCCGGCCCGCTTCGCCTCCTCAGCTGCCGCGAGCTCCCGGTACTCCTTCGCCGCCTCGATCAGCCGCTTCGTGACCTCTGCCATCTGGTCGCCGATCGAGAGCCCGCTAGCCGCGACCTCGTTCGTGATCCGGGTCCGACGTGCCGCGAGCCAGTCGTGCTGGGTGGGCAGGGGCTCCAGCTGGGGGGGTGTGGACACGGAGGGAGGAGCTGGCGGTGCGGGCGCCGCCACAGGTGTGACAGAAGTGACAGAACCGACACCCACGGCGGCCTTGAGCCCCTCCAGCCCCGGCGCCGACGATCCGACAGGAACCTCCACCTTCTTCGACGGATCTATGAAGGCCTCGTCGACCGTGGCCTCTCCGTCCCGGATCGCGCGAGCTGCCGCCCTGAGCGTCACCAGGTGGTCCGACGTGATGTCCTCGATCCCGGAGACCCCGAGGGTCGTGAAGACCATTTCCTGGGACACGCCCAGGTTCTGGAGGTAGGCCAGGCTGTCAGCGCGACGGCTGGAGAGCGTCTTCTCGTCTCCCTTGACCACCTTCCTCGCTTCCTGGTAGATCGGCTCCCAGAACGCCCGTGGGACGCCCGCGAGCGCGGCGTTGCGGCGGGCGATGGCGCACGCGGCGCGCCCCGTGACGACGACCATGTCCGGCGTGTACCGCTTCCCGTTCTTACCGAGGATCCCGCGCTGGACCTCGTCGCTCGTCGCCGAGTTGCTCTCCAGGTCGTGGAAAACTCCCTGGGCCGTGACCGTCGCGTCGTCTACCGCGACCACGCGGGACGAGACCCGGCAGTTCCCCCAAGCCGAGATCGCCATCTCAGCGAACCGGATCGATGCCCCCTCGATCGTTTTCCCGGCCCGCGGCATCGCGAAGATGCAGGCCTCCGCGACGTCAGGGTTGAGGACGACCATGTCCTTGAGATGCTTCGTGAACCTTGTCACGCTCCGAGGGAAGGCCTTTGCGGTCGCGACCTGGGAGTCGATCGCCGCCCTCTCGAGCAGTACAAGATTCGTAAGCGATGGGACCTCTAGCGGCTGCACTTCGATCACTTCCTGCTCCTGCTCCAGCATCACGCGCCTCCTAGTCTCGGAAAAAGGGGGCGGGGCTACCCTGCGAAGGTCTTCGCTGGCCGCTTCCCCGTCAGCCGACGGCTCAGCGTCGAGCCCGCCCCCATCTAGCTCTTCTTCTTGATCAGCCGGAACGTGCGGATCCCCGGCTTTGAGTACCTAGCCTTGGCAAGTTCCAGGTTCACCATGTCCCCTTGGTGGAGCTCCTGAAGCCGCTCCATGAGCGCCTGAGAGAGCCGCTCCCACTCGACCGCCTGCTTCGGTTTCGCCGCCTTCCAGGTCACAAGCCAGCCGTCACCGTCCATCCCCTCCGCGTCCCCGATCAAAGACTTCAGCTGGTTCACGATCGAGCCCTCTCTGCCCTCGAGCTCGCTGATCTGTTCCTTCAGGGATAGGAGCTCCTTCCCGAGGATCTGGGCGGCGTCGGTGGCAGGGATTCGAGGCGCCGTGTCGGCCGGGTGGAAGGCCTTCAGATACGCCGACGCTCCGTCGCTTCCGTCGATCGGGGGCTGGGCGCCCTGGACGATGTAGGTCTGCCACCACTCGGTTAGTCTCGAGATCAGGATCTCCTCGAAGACCGCGTCGCGACGAACCGTGTAGATACGGAAGTCGGATCCACCGATCAGGACCGCGATGTCCCAGACGGGGAATCCCGTCACGGCCATGTAGTGCAGGCACTGTACGAGGTAGTGCCTTGGGATCTCGTCGGTGCCCTCGGGGCCCCAGCCGGTGTCGGCCCAGGCGTTCGCGGTCTTTATCTCGAGCCCCCGTTCCTCTCCGATGACGAGGAAGTCTGGCGTCGCGATCAGGCAGTCGTGTTCCGGGTGCTGCATGAGCTTCTCAGGCTTCCAGACCTTCAGACCCGTCTTCTCGGTGTACCGCTTCGCGACGATGTCTTCGAGCGCAAGGCCCCACCACATGGGCTCGGTTCGGTTGGATGCTGGCACCGCTGCCACTCCGGCGCCGGAGAAGCGGCGAACGACAACCACGCGATCCGGTTCCACCTGCTTCTTGGTCTGCGCGCCTCCCGTCTTCTCGAGCCAGATGCTGAATGAAGTCTCCCAAGGGGAGAGCCCGAGGATCGCCGCCGCGTCGGACCCGCCGATACCGCGGCGCCTCTGCGCGAGCCAGAGCGCGCGCCCGATGGTCCGGTCTTCCAACGCCACGCCCGCCCTCATCGCGCACCTCCGTCGACGAGCTCGCGCTCGCGGTCTGTGAGCCCGTCCGAGTTGCCGAGGTCTACTTGATCGGGATTCGAGAGGATGACGACGCGGCTCGTGCCGTACTGCTCGCGCAGCTTCCGGTACTCCATCAGCGCGCGAGTGAAACCGAACCGCCCGTGATCGCACCGGACCCCGTCCTTGCCGACCGACTCGACCGCGTACCAGGTGCCGGGGATCTTCGGCGTCTCGACATCGACGCCGCCCTTCCGAAGCAGACCGTTCATCCGATCGAGCGTCATCGCGCACCCGCCCGCTTCTGCTCGAGCTCAAGGCCCGTTCGGATGGGAAGCGTGAACGCGCCGGCATCGGCCCCAACGAAGAGCATCAGGTCCTGGCCGCAGGTCATGCACATGTACAGCCGCTTGCCGACTCGCTTGGTCCGCCGAGATCCGCAGATGCATTGGATCGATCGGTAGATGTGTGAGTCAGTTAGATTCTTTCCGCCTTCTGTCTGGACGGTGAGCTTGGTCGTAGCAGCGGGCGCAGAATCCACGACGGAGTGGCTTGTAGGGGCGGGCGCAATTGGCGCATGGTTTCGGAGGCGCCGCTGGCCCGCTCCTGGGCGAAGCAACGAAGCGATCCAATCGCCCATCGATCTGCATGTGGCAACGGCGGCAGAGAATCTTGATGTTGGTCTGGGCGTGGTTGTTAAGGTCTCCGTCAATGTGGTGCCGGTCGCGCCCCACGGCGCCACACAATTCACATCCGCCAAGCGCGTACCGGTGACTGACTCGATATCTCTTTGATCTGTCTGAGGCGGCGTCGCCTCGCCAGGCGTAGTGGTCCGCTTCCGTGGCGACGTTTCCCTTGCCACGAGGCATGGGCCCTCCTCAATCGAGTGGTATGTCGGGGTGAGTGGGACTGACTCGGAAAACTTGCTCATCACTGGCCTCCGCAGGGCTTGGGTTTCCGCTGCGGCGGACCGCGAGACAGCCGTTGACGCCCAATCCGCTCCCGTCATAGGCTGTCGTCACGACACCGCCGCTAGCGGTGTTCGAACCAGGCGGGGGCCGGGTCTGCAGGCATGCTGTTCCCGGCTTCCCGCCTTTACTTCTACTCCGTTGCTGCACCTACACTTACCGGGGACGGATGGGATCTGGTGGTCTCCGAGGACTTCAAATCCGATGCACCGTCTCAACCGTCACACTCAGAACTATACAGCGCTCTATATCGGCTGTCAAGGGGAATTCTGAACTTTTTTCTTAGCCCTCTGCCGCTTCGTCCGCCAGGCTTTCAACGCGCGCTCGCGCATGATCCTGCTCCGCTCGGCAGCGCTCACTAGCTTCCAGGAGTTCTTGCCTCCCTTGCGACCAATCTCAGACGCGGTGGGTTGCTTCTTCATACCGGAAACTTCCGAAGTGACTTCATGATTTGCCTGGCCGCCTTTTTCACAAATCGCTTCACCCGCCGCTGTCGCTTCGCCTCGATCTTCTTGGCGAGCTTTGACATTTCCTTAGCGGTCAGATACTTCCTCTTCCCCACCACGACCCCCAGTTGACAGCTTCGCAATCAGCCGAATTCCGCGACTCAGATCCTGCTCGTTCGTGATTGCGTAACGACGGTAGATCGACTCCGTTTTGTGCCCTGTCAGGGCCATCGCTACGGACCTCGGTACGCCAGCGCGCTCCATGTTTCGAACCGCACTTCTGCGCAGGTCGTGAAATACCGTATTCCTCACACCGGCGTCCCTGCAAGCCCTAATCCACTCGCCCCGGAAATCTCGGACCAGCTTGCCGCCGCGGTGGAAGACGTACCGGCCCGAAGCTCGGGCGAGAGCCCGCCTGATCACCGCGCGGAGCCAGGGGTGCCCGTCATAGGGGATCACCCTCCCCTCGTCGTTCTTCGTCTCGCCCGCGGCAAGCCGGACCGTGGAGGCGTCCAGGTCGACACGGTCCCAGGTGAGCCCGAAGATCTCGGCCCGGCGCCACCCGGTCACGTAGGCGAAGACGGTGGCGTCCCGGACCGGCTGGGGCAGCCGGAGAAGGATCTCCCGGAGAGCGCCAAAAGTGACAAAACCCTGCCGCGTGTTCCTGACCGTCGGGCGAGCAACCAGCGGCCTGGCCGAGATCCACCCGTGGTGCACCGCCAGGGTCAGCGCCCTCCCCAGGAGCGCGATCTCGTATCGGATCGTGGACTGCGCCGCACCCTCAGCGCGTCGCGCCAGAGCGTAGTCCAGGCTGAGCCCGTAGGCCGCAGACGAAGGAACTCGGTCCAGGTGGGCTCGGAGGTGGGCAAGGGCCGCCGAGGCCCGCCTGAGGCTTCTGCGGCCGTGGAATGCGTAGTCCCTGAGAAGGAGCTGCTCGAGATCGCCCATCCGTGGGCCGGCTCCGTTGGCTCGGCCCATTCGGCAGAAGAGTAATGGGTTACGGCAAGTAGAACCGGACGCCGATCCCCATGGTGATCAGGCTCAAGCTCGTGTAGGCGGTGTTCGGCTCCTCAAGCGGGTCCCGGCCAGGGGAGTCGGCCACGCTCGCCGCCATGACGAAGCTCACCCACTTGTCTGCCGGGATCGTCAGCTCGCCGAAGAAACGGTTGGAATCCTCAACAATACTCAACTGTTGAGTCAACTGGGGGTCAGAGATGACGATTTCACCCCAAGCCCTTCCATAGCCTACAAATAGGCTGGTTCTTTGGTCTGGATTCCCCTCAACGACACCCGCAGCAGCAACCATCGGAAGACACGAGCACCCCAGCAGCACGAGCCCGACAAGAGCCTTCATTGACGCCTCCTGAGTTGTAGACGGGGAAACGTAAACCATTATACCACCTACATCGACTCAACATAATTGTTGAGTACTCAACAGCACTCAAATTGAAATTTGAGGACTCAACAACTCAACCGAGGCAGAGGCAGAGGCATAAGAAACACGTAGAGGTTCGCATAGGTCTTCTAGTCTTTCAGCCTCTACGCATACTAGCGCTGGACACTCAACACCCTCAACAAGACTCAACAGTTGAGTTGTTGAGTAACGCCTCCACCGGCTCCGACCGTATTGCCTCAGTCGCTCCGCTCCATCGGCCAGCAACAGTTTCATTCTGAAACATACTGAAACACCAAAGGCCCCAGCAGAAAACCTCAACACGACTCAACACCGCTCAACACCGCTCAAGAATTACGCCCCACATGTTCCCCGATGGAACTTGACCCACATCTTGGCGCAGGTGTATTCCCCGCAGCGTGAGCCAGCAGATCGAGCACGTGAAGGGATTCCGTGGCGGCGTCGTTTCTCACGGGTACGGATCTGGCCGGCCGCTTCTCTCGGACGAGGAGCGGGCGCTGCGAGCTCGAGCGAGGCTGTACGGGAACAGGTGGCTACCGAAGGCGGTGGTGTACTGCATCGGGGTGCTGCGCGATTCGAAAGCGGACCCGTTTCTGCGAATGCGCGCTGCGGAGAATCTGTTCGATCGCTTCGGTCTTCCCAGGCGCAAGGAGACAGACGTCGAGGGGAGCGTGAGCACGGAGAGCATGGCGATCGCGATGCATGCGCTGATCGAGGACGTCGTGACGAAGATCCTTTCGGAGCGAGAGAAGCACGCGGTGCGCGCTGAGGACGTGCCCTTCGTGGAGTCGAGCAGCGGGAACGGGAGCGGCGTGGAGTAAGGCAGCACGGCGGGGCGGGGTGGAGGTGGGGCGGTGGAAGTCGGAGCTGCGAACTGGGGCGGCGTAGTCTCGGCGCACGGAGGTGCCGGCGCCGCCTTTGACGCGGCCGCCCCGCCGGTTCAATTCGAGATCGGTGGAGATCTCGAGGAGATTCTTCTCTGCACTCCAGGCATCGGGCCAACACCGACCGCGCACTTTGTCACTCGCTACTGCAACGCGAAGGGCCTCATTCCCGCCTGGGACTTCACCCTCGAGTACATCGCAGCCTACGAGTCGCACGTAGACCTGCACGTCGAGAAGTCTCGGCAGATGCTGATCTCTTGGCTCGGCTGCGCTTGCTTCCTCCACTCGCTGATGTTCGAGCGCGGCTTTGCTGGGCTCATGGCTTCGCGGCTTCAGGACCTGGTCGACGACGGTGGAGAGCACTCGACGACGGACTCTCTCTTCGGTCGCATCCGCCACCTGTACGAGCACCTGCCTCCGTGGCTCCAGCAGCACGCTCCGGTTCGGTTCGCTCACCTTCGAATTTCGTGCCCGTCGATGCAGTCGTACATCGTTGGAGATGCGTCGAAGGGGAACACGGGGCGAGGTGGGACGTATGACCGCGCGCTGGTGGACGAGGCGGCATACATCGAAATGTCCGAGGCCTCGCACCGCGCGCTTCGTCCTGCCTGCCCTCGTGGAATCATCTACCAGTCGACACCGAACGGGAGGAAGAACCTCTTCGGCCGCATCCGGTACAACCGAGAATCAGGATTCACGAAGTTGTCCTACCACTGGAGCCGGCACCCATCGAGGAAGCGGGGCCTGTATACCGACGAGGATGGGAAGGCCCGGTCCCCGTGGTACGACGCTGCGACTCAGGATCTGAGCGACGAGCAGCGCGCTCGCGAGTACGACCTCGACTACACGACCTCGCTCTCTGGGATCGTCTACAAGGAATTCTCGATCCGCACTCACGTCAAGCCCGCGTCGACGCTCCCTCTGCTGCCCGGCGTGACGGTCTCCGTCGGGATCGACTTCGGGCATGCAAGGAAGACCGCGGCTCTGATCTGCCAGCAGGTCGGACCGGTGTTGCGGGTGATCCAGGACTTCGAGGGAAAGCATCGCGCGGCGAGGCTGAACGCGATAGACCTTGCGACGCTTCTCCGCGCGACTGGATTCACGCCTCCGCTCAAGAGCGAGCTGCTAGAGCTGGTCCCTGATCCCACCGGGCAATACGAGGGGGTGCCCTCAGGGAATTCGATCTTGAGCTACTACGATTCCGTGGGATTCAAGCGGGTCCGGTTCCCGATGTTGCAAGGTCCTGGAAGCGTCGCCCTAGGTATCGAGCTCGTGCGCGAGAAGCTGGTCGCGGGCGAGATCGTGATCTCGGACTCGTGCCGGATTCTGATCGACCGGATCGAGGACTACCGCTACAAAACGGACCGCATCACGGACGACATCAAGAGCAACATCCCCGACCACGACATGGCGTCTCACATCATGGATGCGCTGCGCTACGTGGTGACCGGGCTGTTCACCGCCGCAGGCCCGAATCCGCTCGACGACTTCACCCCGCTCAGCGAGCGCGCCTACACGCAGGACGGCGAGAGATCGATCCTGGACGACGATGACGACAGCGCACCGAGCGGCCCTGGCCGGATGCTTCCCGCGATGCGGGCCCAGTGGGGGCTCTACTGATGCCTCTCCTGGAGCGAGTCGGTCAGCCCATCGGTGGATCTGGAATCCCGCTCATCGGGAACGAGAGCTGGAGGGCGGACGAGTACAACGTCGACCTATCGTCTCCGCAGCAGTCGGTCGCCACGTTCGACCGGATGCAGAGGTCGGACGCACAGGTCAGGCGCTCTCTCAACAACCTGCTCTACGCGCTGACTTCGGCCCAGTGGAGGATCGACGCGCAGAAGGACGACAAGGATGGTGAGAAGGTCGCCAAGTTCGTTCGTTCAGTCCTGATGCCCGGAGAGACCTACGGATACTCGGGGCTGACGCCATGGCGGGACACGCTGTCGAATTCGCTCATCGCGACCTGGGCGGGCTTCTCGGTGATCGAGAAGGTCTGGGGCTACCGCGCGTCGGACGGTAAGCAGGTCTACGGGGCGCTCGAGGCGCGGCTTCCGAAGACGATCCGCAACTGGACACTCGCTCCGAAGGGGCCGTCGCGGCTCGAGTCGGTGACCCAGCAGGTGCAGCTTCGGACCGGGGAGATGAAGGACGTCACGATTCCCGCAGAGCGGCTGATCGTGACCTCGTTCAATCGGCAGGGAGACAACTACTGGGGCGAGTCGATCCTCCGGCCTGCTCACTTCAACTGGCGCCGGAAGCTCGACCTGCTCAAGTTCGACGCGATCCAGAAAGAGCGCATGGGCGGGATCTTCTGGGTTCAGTCGAAGGAGGGCACCAGCCCAAGCCTGGAGCAGATCCGGGAGGCGAAGCGGGTCCTCGAGAGCTTCCGGATCCACGAGAAGCAGGGGCTCTACTTCCCGAGCGTGTTCGAGTTCCATGCGCTATTCCCAGGAGGAGAGGGCGGGAAGTTCATCGAGTCCGTCGAGTACGACGACCGGATGATCGAAGGGTCGATGTTCTCGATGTTCCAGTCTCTCGGGACCGGGGACAAGGGCGCTCTCTCCGTGGGCACCGTGCAGCTCGACTTCATGCTCCTCGCCTACCAGGGCGTTGCGAAGCTGATCGAGGACACCTTCGGAGAGCAGGCGATCGTTGAGCTCGTGAACATGAACTTCGGGGAGCGGGAGCTCTACCCGAGGCTCGCGTGCGAGAACTTCCTCCAGATGAAGCCCGACCGCCTCGCCTCGGTGCTCGAGCCCCTGGTCAAGGTGGGGCTCATCCGGATCGATCAGCCTATCCGGGTCCTCATGCGGGAGAAGTTCGCTCTCCCCGAGGAGGACGAGGCGACGCTGGAGCCGAGTCCCGCGGAGCGCGCCGAGGCCTTGGCGAACGCAGCGGTCAAGGCGAGCGCGCGAGAGGGTGGCGAGAAGAAGCCCGAGGAGAAGCCCGCCGAGAAGATCGAGAAGGCATCGAGGCTCGGGCAGCCCTTCTGGCGGGATGCGATGCCGCACGAGGCGCACGTCGACTGGGACGGCACCGCGGCCCTCCTGGCGGGCGAGCCGATCCGGATCTGGCATCGGGTGGTGGCGCCCGCGCGTCGTGAGATCGCCATCGCCATCGCGAAACACTTCTCCAGCGCCACGGATCTCAGGCAGGCGAGGCGTCTCGCTGAGGTGCCTGGTGAGGCTGAGCTCGCGCGCGCCGTGGGCGACGAGCTGCAGGGCGTGTACGGAGCTGGGCGTAAGAGCGTGCTCGGCGATCGGAAGCGTCAGCTGCTCCAGAAGGCGGACGACGAGGACGACGACGATGAATTCAACACGGAGCCGACCGCGAAGCAGCGAAAGGACGTTGACTGGTTGGCCGCCGGTTTCACGACCGTCATGGTGGGTTCGATGGTGCAGCGGGCGATCGAGGCGGGCCAGGTGTCGAGAGACGCGGGCCGGTCACCGGAGCGCCAGGAGCGGGACATCCTCGAAGCACTCGTCGGCTCTGAAGGACTGAGCGAGAACGTCCAGCTCGCGAACCTGGCGGGGAGAGTCGCGCGAGCCTACACCAACGGGCGAGTTCAGCAGGGCCAGGCAATGAAGACCGCAATCTCCTCGATCTTCTACTCCGCACGGATGGACACGAACACCTGCGATCCGTGCTGGGCGATGGACGGAGAGGAGCTCGACTTCGACACGTACGAGAGCCAGGTCCCGAATCCCGAATGCGACGGGCTGGATCGCTGCCGATGCGAGCCGGTCTTCGTGTTCCGAGAGGTAGCCGCATGAACAGAGACTTCTACCTGCCCATCGACAAGGTCGACGAAGAGACTCGCATGGTCTACGGCTACGCCTCCACGACAGCACTCGATGCCCAGGGCGATCGCATCAGCCTGGAGGCGATGCGCGGCTCGCTCCCCGACTACATGCGGTTCGGAAACATCCGGGAGATGCACCAGCCGAGCGCGGTCGGGAAGGCGATCAGCGCGGTCGTCGACGAGACCGGGATGTACATCGGTGCGCATGTGGTCGACGACGTCGCGTGGAAGAAGGTGAAGGCGAAGGTCTACAACGGATTCTCGATCAAGGGGAGCGGGAAGCGAGAGGGAGAGTGGATCACGAAGCTCAGGCTGGTCGAAATCAGCCTGGTCGACCGACCGGCCAATCCGGACGCGGTGTTCGACGTCTGGAAGATGGACGGCACTCACGAAGGAGAGCGGACAATGAACCTGAAGAAGTTCGGCGGACCCGAGAACGGGACCGAGGAAGACGTCGAGAAGCTCCTCAAGGCGTCGACGAGCAAGATGATCGAGGAGAACGCCGGGCTTCGCAAGGAGCTCTCCGAGGTGAAGACCACCGCCGGCGAGGCTTTGGCTCTCCAAGCCAAGGTCGAGGAGCTTCAGAAGAACATCGACGACCGCAACGAGAAGGACCTCGCGACTTCGATGAAGAAGGTCCTCGACGGCGCAGTCGCGGCCGGGAAGATCCGGGCTGCGGAGCGCACGGAGTGGGAGAAGAACTTCCGCGATCTCGGCGGCGCTCGCTGCGAGCGGATCCTCAAGAACATGGCAGCCGTCGTTCCGATGGGTCAGCGGATCGGTGCCGGAGGGGACGGGGAGGAGTCGACGACCGAGCGCTGCGAGAAGATCGTCCAGAAGATCATGCAGGACGAGAAGGTCACTTTCGACGTCGCCTACTCCAAGGCGTACGGGAGGAATTCGAAGCTCTTCCAGCAGCGAGACGCCGAGCAGCTCGCGATCGCGGGCGGCGGCATCGGTGGGGGCGTCGAGGGCGACGCCGAGTAGTCAAGAACCCGGTTCGCCCGTAAGCGGCTGACCGATCAAAAGGGAGGTTTCGAGCAATGCCATCGAGTGGAGAGCACGGAGCATACAAGTGGGCGAACGCAACGCAGGGGATTCAGGGTCAGCTCGCGAAGCTCAGCGCGGCCGAAACTCTGGACGTCAGCACGTCACTCGCGGACACGCCCTACGGGCCGCTGCTGAATCAGCCCAAGCAGAACGAGGGCGCGCAGGTGCCCAATCCGAAGTACGGGGAGGACGTCCAGGTGCTGTGCGACGGGACGACCGACATCCTCGTCGGAGACCCGATCAAGGTGAACGCTACGGGACGCGGTGTGAAGGCAGCTCGCAGCGGGACGTTTGTAGCCACCACCACCTACATCATCGGCTACGCCCAGGAGGGATTCACGACGAACGGGGACGGCGTAATCACGATCAAGTGGATGCCGCAAGAGGGCAGCTGGGCCTAAGTAGGTAACTGATCGCCGCGGCCAGGGGGTCGCGGTTGCGCAGCATGGGGCTGTGACGGGAGGAATGAAGAGATGCCTGGTGATGTCAGATTCGTTGCCCCGATCGACACGCTTGCGAGCAGTGTCGGCCTGGCGTACATGCAGAATCGCGCCCGCTACTTCGGCGCGGACGACTTCTTCCCGTTCGTCCCGTTCGACGGGTACAACGGGTCGATCTTCGTCGAGGAGGCGCTGAGCAATCTGACGGCGCCGAACGCTCTCGCGGGCGACGAGACCGGCTATAAGACGGTCAGCTTCCGCGGGAAGGCCATCCCCTTCATGGCCGAGGACTTTGGCTTCCAGAGCCTCGTGACGTGGAGGCAGCTCAACTCGACGAAAGCGCCGGGCATGCCGCTCACCGCCCGTCGCCAGCGCTCGCTCACCGAGAAGGTCTGGCTCGCTCGCGAGATTCGCGCGCAGGTCATTGTGGACGCGATCACCCCGGACACCTCGCTCTCGGGCGCGTTCAAGTGGAACGCGACGTCCTCGCCAACGCCGGCGCCGCGCACCGACATCATGGCGGGGAAGAAGAAGGTGCTCCAGTTCACGGGACGGGAGCCAAACAAGGTCGCCATGACCGGCACGGTTACGGACGACCTCATCACGCGCGAGTCGAATCTGTCGGCTGGCGCGCTCCTCAAGGACGCGATCAAGTACGTCATGCAGGCGACGGGGCGCCAGATCAACGAGCCCCTGATCGCTGCGTACTTCGACGTCGAGATGGTCCGCTTCCTGAAGGGAGTGAAGGGGACGGCCGCTCCGACGGGCACGGTGGAGGGAGCGCTCGCAACGCAGGGCTCCTACATCTGGCCTGCGGACGAGGTCTACATCTGGTACGGCGAGAGCGATCCCGGTGCCGAGACGTCGAGCTTCGGCCTCTCGCCGGGCGTCCTGAATTACGGAGCCGCTTCGTTCCCCGATTCCATGCGGCGCGGCATCTGGGTCCAGGCGTTCCAGGCTCTGATCGAGCTCACGGCCGAGGCGAAGTCGATGTACGTGCTCGGCACGGTGCTCTAACCGATGCGCAAGCTGAACGTGGAGCTCCCGAATCACTGGGAGCTCCACGCGGACGGTCGCCGGCCGATGCTGGTTCATCCAGACGGTCGTCGTCTCGAGCCGAAGGACTTCGCCGCCGAGGCGGACGCTCAGGCGGTCTACCGGGCGTTGAAGCTCGAGGAGGATCGGCGCGGCCGCATCTACGCCGGAGTCGAGAACAGCACCGATTGGATCGTGATCTGGTCGGCCCGCGTCGTGATCGGGGACTACTTCAACAGGAAGACGTCTCCGTTCCATGCGGACAAGCTGCTTCACGAGGAGACGGAAATGGCGGTCCGGCGCGAGCAGCTCGAGCGCGCCTGGATCTGGAACTGACGGAGGCGCGCGATGGAGGAGAAGCTCAACAAGATGACCGTGGAGTGCAACAGTCTCCACTTCAGAACGGGGATCCACGCGAAGGGCCAGGTGATCGAGGCGACCGACGACGAGGCGATGGAGCTGATGAAGGACGGGAACGCAAGCCCGGCTCCAGACAACGCGGTCGTCAGCGTGGGAGTCCCGAAAGTGATGGACCCGATCGAGCGCGATCTGCGCGAAGGGAAGTTCAAGGAGATTCGGGAGAGTGGAGCGATTCAGCCCCCCGCGGGTGCCGAGAAGCTCCCTACCCCTCCCGTCGGTCCTGGGCCCGCCCCGCGCGATTACGCTGACATCCAGCCGATCCCGAAGGGCTGAGCTGATCCGTGGCCGGATACTGCGACATCGACGACGTCCGCCAGTGGATGCCCGGCGGGCAGTCGATCGATCAACAGACGGGGAATCCGACCGCTCCCACCGTGATCGAGTGGATCGATCAGGTCGCGAACCAGGTCAATGCTGCCTTCAAGGAAGGTGGCGCGAGTGTCCCGCCGGGGGACGTTGATGTCCTCGGGGACCTGAAACTCAAGTGCGCTCGCGAGCTCGCCTATCAGGTGATGACCGTGAGGGGCGCGATCGGGGACGACGACACCGTCCCGCTCTTCCGCGAGTGGCACGAGGATTTCAAGAAGCTGCTGGAGCTGATCGCGGCGGGAGAGTACGGGGCGACCACTGGCGACACCGACGTTCCCTGGAGTCACACTCGGGACGCGGACACCGCCGATCCAAGCGACGATCGCAATCCCGTCTTCACGAAGGACTACGTACCGTGATCGCGATCCGGGTGAGGACGGAGCCCGATCTCCAGAGGCTCTCCGGGATGCTCGGGGAGATCCAAGCTGCGGCCAGGAACATCAGGCCGGCCCTGCCTGCAATCGTGGCGGTGGTGAAGCGGCAGTTTGCCCATCAGTTCGAATCGGAAGGAGCTCGGAGCCCCTCCGGCCGATGGCAGCCGCTCTCACCCCGCTATGCCGCTTGGAAGGCGCGGCGACACCCAGGCGCCAAGATTCTAGAGCGTACAGGCGCCCTCAAGCGATCACTCACGAGCTACGGTGCGGGCTCTATCGTGACCTACGGGGCCAACTCGGTCTTCATCGGATCGTCGATGCCCTACGGACCGTACCACCAGACGGGCACGAGGAATATGCCGCGGCGCGCTCCGATCGAGCCGACGGATCGGGACGTGAAGGAGTGGGTCGTCGTCATCCGGGACTACTTCGAGCGCGTCGGCAGTCGAGCCGGATTCACTGGCCGATTCGCCGGGGCGATGAGGTGATCCGTGGCGATCAGCGGAGAACCCAATCTCGCGTTCATCATGGAGACGCTCAAGATGGAGTTTTCTCTGATCCAGCCTCCCGACTTCTTCACGACGCTCCGGGATGTGGACTGGCCCGAGTTCCCAGATGAAGCGATCGACATGGTAGCGGCGAGCGAGTCTCAGCATTCGGTGCGCCTCTGGGCCCCGTTTCACGGTGGGGAGGGATCCCGCCAGGAGAACAGCAGCGAGCTCTCTCCGATCGCGAGCATCACCTGCGGCTGGGTCGTCAAGGGGACTTCGGAAGTCCAGCGGCAGATGGCTCTCGCGACCGCAGACGTGCAGCACCTGATGCAGGACAACCCCGCACGGGATCGGCCAGGTTACTCCGGGCCGAACACCTGGGGGCTCTTCACGAGGAAAACGCCGGGGACGCGAATTCAGTGGGAGATCCCGAAAGTGGCCCAGTCCTACGGCATCGGGATCGTCTGGAGCTTCTGGGATGTCGAGTATCGACACCCGATGCCAATGGGTTGAGGGGAGGAGAGGGGCGATGAAGAAGACGATCTATCTGGAGGGGCCCGCGGAACAGATCGACATCATCTGGGGCGGCGGGCACCTCGAGTTCAAGAAAGGGCAGCCTCTCGAGGTAGACGCGGCCTTGGCCGACGAGCTCCTCGCGCGCAACCCGGAGGGCTACACGCTCGACGAGGCTGCCGGCTACGGTGTCAACATCTGGACGGAAGGCGGTGGGGAGTAAATGGCGATCGCGAACGGATTCAACCACTTCCTCTCTTGGAAGCCTCAGACCGCCTTCGGCACGAAGGCCACCGGGCTCGCGAAGACGATGGTCCCGATCCGCAGCGGTCAGATCTTCGACCCGCAGCCGTTTCGCCGGATGCGTGGGACGGTCGTCCAGTCGATCGGGAAGGTATCGAACCTCTACACGGTCGCGAAGATTCTCCCGTGGCGGGCCGAGCTAGAGCTCATCAGCCCGAGGACTGCGAACGACACCGTTCGGGACTTCCTCCGCGCCGCGTTCGGGAAGGAAGTCATCACCACCGTCGGCCCTTTCACGAAGAAGTACACGATCAATGATCCGCTGGTTGACGGTGGGACGGACACCTCGACCGATTTCTACGGCCGCGCGCTCACGCTCCACGAGCAGGCCGACGACTCGGCCGGAGCGGCGATCTTCTCCCACGAGGTGCAGGACGCGATCGTAGATCGGGCCGAGTTCATCTTCGAGCCCGACGCCGTCACGAGGATCTCGCTCTCGGGCCGGGCGTCGAGGCTCACTGCCGGCGCGACCGACATCAGCCCGGCCGACCCAACGGGCGGCGTTCACACCTGGGAGCACATCCGCAACACCGCGAACAGCGGGCTACGGATCGGGACCGCGAACCCCCCGACCGTCACCGACAACGTCGTCTACTCGAGGGCCACGCTCCGGGTACAGAACACGGCGCGCTACAACCCCTGGTGCGGGGAGGACGTGAACAGAGAGGCTCGGATCTCGGTCCGCGGGGAAGTCTGCGACATCGAGCTCGAGGTCGTGCTCGACGTCGAGAACGACATCGCGAGCCAGTACGACACAAAGAACATGGTCGACCACTGGGCGGCGGCGACGGCGGTCAACATCGACTACCTGTCCTACATCAGCTCGACCGAGATCTTCGAGCTGAAGGCGAGCGCGGCGACTGCCGCTGCGATCGTCGATCGGTGGGGCTTCTCCACGCCCGGACCGGGCCCGATGCAGGCCACGGTCGTCTTCAAGATTCTCCCGAACGTGCTGGGCGACGCGTTCATTCAGCTCACGACGGTAGACGTGTAGACGAGTAAACCCGTTCGAGAAGGAGGCGCGCGATGTCGAACGTACTGGAGAGATATCTCGGGGGGAACCAAACCCGACGCTTCACCGATTCAGACGGCTTCACCTGGGAATACAAGCCCATCATGGGCGAGCAGGAGGTAGAGATCTGGGGCGGCGTCCGGATCCTCGGCGCCGCGGATGGGAAGGATCAGACCGCGGAGCGCGCCGCTGCGGTGGCGAAGAAGCGGGAGAACATCTACAGGCTCTGCGTCAACGGTCTCGTCGAAGAGGGGAGCGGGCTGGTCATGCCGCTCCCCTTCGAGTCCGTGCGCCGGAAGAGCCTCTTCGAACTGACGGAGCACATCCTCGAGGACGACCCGGTCTCGGGAGCGAAGGCCGAAGCGGCCGGGAGGTTGCTTCCGAAACCCTGAGTTCTGCGCCGTGATGGACGCGATCGGCGAGCGCTACGGGATCCGCCCCTCTGCCTACTTCAACATCTCCCTCGAAGAGGAAGGGGACCTGGCGCTCGCCTTCGATACCACGGTCCGGCTGAGGGGCCAGCGGTACCGGGACGATCAGATGCACCGGGAGCGCGGGACCTTGAGACCGAAGGGAAGAGAGGAAATTCAAGTCCAGAAGATCGCTCAGGCCAATGCGTTCGAGGAAATCAGGGCGAAGCTGGACAAGGTGAGGGCGATGAAGGGCACGGAAAATGCCTGATACCAGATTCGGGCTCCTGATCGAGGGTGAGGACCGGGCCTCCCAGGCCATCGGCCGCCTGATCCAGGAAAGCCGAGAGCTCAACGCAGAGATGAGGCGCCTCCACGACGCCGGCGCCCTCGGAGCCGACGTCGCGACCAAGCTCGGGGCCGCCTACCAGCGCCAAAAAGAGATACAGGGCCAGCTCCGGATGGAGTCGAAATCCCTGGCCGATCAGACGGCCGGGCTCGAGACGATCTTCAAGTCCCTGCTGGCCTTCCTCCCAAGCTTCACCGCGGGCGCCGCCGTTACGGGCTTCGTCACGATGGCGCGCAACGCCGCGGACCTCCAGGAAGGGCTCGCGAACCTCACAGACCAGCTCGGGATCGGGGAGGCATTCATATCGGGCCTCCAGATCTCAGCAAGGGAGGCGGGCCAGGACTTCGGCACGCTGTCGATGGGCGTGACCAGGTTCAACGTCAGGATTGCCGAGGCAGCCCGCGGTAACAAGGAGGCGACCCAGACCTTCCGAGAGCTCGGGGTCGCGGTCCGAGACGAGGCAACTGGGGGCATCAGGCCGACCGAGGAGATCCTCAAGGACGTTGCGGCCGCGCTGGACTCCATTCCGGACCCGGCCGAGCGGGCCCGCGTCTCGGTCGAGCTCTTCAGCCGATCCGGGAGCCGGTTCCTCACGACCCTCTCGGCCGACCTCGAAGCCAACAAGAAGCGTGCGGAGGAGCTGGGGCTCGTATACGGCACGACCGTCGCCGGGCAGGTCACACAGGTCGATCGGTCCTTCGATCGCCTCGGCACGGCCACGAAGGGCCTCACAGCGAGCCTCTCAGCGATCGCCGCGATCACGCTAGCACCGATCATCGAGGACTCTGCGGCTCTGGCCGAGAACCTCGCGAAGGCGGCCAAGAACGCCGCGGATGCGTTCGCCGAGATCGAGAAGATGAAGCTCCCGCCTACGGTCGTCGCGACCCCGAGGGGCTTCGCGGACCGAGCTCAGGCCCAGGCTGAGGCGGGCGGGAACTTCCTCCAGCAGCAGAACGAGCAGCTGCGCCGTGGGCTTGGCCTCATCGTCCCCGGCACGACGTGGCCGCCCCCAGGCCCCGCGTTCCCCAGCCAAGAGCAATTCATGGAGATCGACCGGGCCACGGGCGCCCTGGTCAAGTCGGCCGAGACGCTCGAGGAGGAATTCAAGCGGCTGTCGGAGGCCTCGATGTTGGTCGGAGGCGGCCAGAAGACGATGTCGGGGATGTCGGTCCGCGGGCTCCCGACCCCGGAGGACAAGATCTCGAAGGCGTACCGGGAGAACGACGCCTTCTGGGAAGAGGTCGCCGAGCAGCAGAAGAAGAGCAAGAAGGAGGCGCTCGATGGCGGCAAGGCGGCCGAGGCGTCGAAGGACAAACTGAAGACCCAGGTAGACGCTATCGACGATGCGGTGACCAGCGTCTTCTCGAATTTCTACCGATCGGTGATCGAGGCTCGAGATCCGCTCCAGTCTCTGGTCGAGGTGCTCATCAATACCGTTATTTCCGCCTTCGCCCGCGGCGGCTTCGGTGGCGGCGGCGTCGGTGGAATCATCGGTGGAATCGTCAGTGCGGTCATCCCCTTCGCGCACGGAGGCACGATCGCGAGCGGGATCCGCGGCAGCGACACCGTCCTTGGGGTCTTTCACCGGGGCGAGACCGCGATCGACTCGACGCTCACGGACTGGCTCACGGAGCAGATGAGGGCTAGCCGGGCCCCGTTCTCCTCAGTGGCTCAGCAGGGAGCGACGATCGTGAACTTCAACGACGGCGCCCTCCGCATCGAGGCGGGCGGCGGGCTCACCGACCGGGCCTCTATTCGCCGCCTCGTCAACCGGGACTTGATGCCCGAGATCGAGCGCGCGATCCGAACTTCGTCGTACCGGAGGAGCTGACCCCGTGCCCGTTGAAACCATCCTCTTCCTGGACAACAAGGTTGATCCGTCGAACACGGCGCTCTCGATCCACAGCGCGAGCAGCACGGAGAATGGATACTCGACCGAGAACGTGCGTGACACGGACTACTCGACCGCATGGAAACCGAGCGACAGCTCCTCCGACGAGTACATCCAACTCGACGGAGGAGCCGCAGGCTTCCTCGGGAATTCGCCGGACACGAACTACATGGTGATCGGATACGACGCCCGTGGCGTGCAGCAGACCACGATCCGAGTCCGGACTGACAGTGGCGATAACCCGGCGGGTGCGTTCTCTGAGAACCGAGCGACATTCACCCTGAACGCCTCGGGCCCCACCTGCGCGTGGGCCTCCACCGGGGCCGCTTCGACCGGGCGGCGCTACTGGAGGATCCTCCAGCTCAACTCGGAGCGCGGGGGAGGCACGAAGACCTGCCCGATCTTCTTCGCCGCCCTATACAACTCCGTCACTGGCGTCTTCAGCATCGACTCCGACTTCCCAGGCGAATCGATCGACGCTGCGCGCCTCGATTCCTCCTACAACGTAGCCATCGCGAAGAGCGTCGGCGGCCACGTCTTGACAAACAGGATCGCCAAGGGCCAGCAGGACTTCGATCTCGTCTTTGACCCCGCATCGCTCACTCTCTGGGAGACGCTGCGCGATCAGTTCTTCGCGATGGACGGACCGCACCGCGCCTGGCCGATCCAGATCCAGGGACTACGCAATTACGCCCTCGCGAACTTCCAGTTAGTCCGCATTGACGGGAACCGCTGGGGCTCTCGGCGCGGCTACGTCGACACCTACCCGGCCAGCATCCCGCTAGTGACGGAGCCCTTCTCCTAATGGCGCTCAAGGAGGAACAGGGCAGGACTGGGACGAGGGCGAGACTGACCGTCTCCTTCAGCGTGACGGACACCCCGCTCGGGAACCCAGCATTCATCGGGTCGGACTCGGGCTTCCTGATCGGAACGAACCGCGTCTACCCGGTCATCCACTCCTGGGGGGACTTCGCGAAGGAAATGGGAGGGTCGACCGTCGACTCGGCCACCGTGACGCTCTCGTTCCTCTCCGACGCGATCTGGGCGCCTACGAACGGAACCACCAGGAAGAAGGTCGTCGACTGGTTCCGGGAGCTCCAACTCAGGGATGTTGGGGTCGGTATTCTTCAGTGGAGCGACCTATCCCTATCCGGCGAATTCATCTGGATTGGGTATGTCGTTGGCATCGAGAACTCCAGACTACAGGACGGGATCCCGGTCCTAGATGTCCTGCTGGCAGCTTCGGTGCGGGATCTCGAGCGTATCCCGATTTCGGACCTCATCACGAAGGCCAGCTTCGCCAACTGTCCGGACCAGTCGCTCGGGCTGATGCTGCCTAGAGCCTACGGAGAGGTGTTCAACGGGCTCTCTGGTGGAGGCGGCGGGCGCAACACGCGCGGGATGACGGGGCACACGATGCAGGGCATCCGTGGCGTCGTGGTGGATGAGAACGTGGCGACCGCGAAGTCTACGATCCGCTTCTCCAAGAACGACGGCACCACGGCGGCGAAGACCTTCGTGGAGAACACGGCCGGAGATCCCATCACGCTGGGCGACCTTTGGGTCTGGGACCCCGCTGTCGGTGCCTACGGCATGGTCGACAACTCTTCGATGTCCTTTGTGAACGACGTGGACAAGCTCGACGTCACCGTCGACGCCGCCCCGAAGGTGTTTTTCTACATCGTTGCCACTCTGCCGGGAGACACCGCCTCTGCGGGATTCACGGATCTCTATAAGCTCTACAACTCGAATCCGGACGACTTCAGCCTGTCCACGGCCACCGAAAACATCTGGGCTTTCGATATCCCAACCATCGCCATTCAGGGTCGGATCACGGCGGCGACGGTCATGGTCGACTGGTCGAACGGGCACGCTTCGGAGAGCCGGCGGATCCGGTACGGGATATGGGATAAGTATCGGGACTCGGCTCCCCTAACGGGCCCCGGCTACATGAATCAAATCGCGACCGACTCGAGCACACGCGCAGCGGGATCCGCTCGCGTCCAGGAGTCGCTCGTCACCGGATATACACAGTTCGACTTCCGAGATCACACCGGGAGCGACACCGCGGCCGAGTTCGCGACGGGCCGGTTCTTAACCAGAGACACCGGGAACACGAACGAGGCCGCTCTACAACTGCGGGCTGAGGTGCTGGATCTCGGCGGGGCCGACGCTGGCAAAGAGGACGTGAGGCTCAATCATATCGTCCTGATCGTTACCGTCACGCTGCCGAACCTCCCGAAGGGAAACGCTGGGTCTTGGCTCGGGCCGGGAGCCGCGGACACCTACAAGGGCCAGCGATGGAAGCGCTTCCTGGAGGAAAACAACATCGGGAAACGCGCAATCGAGGCCAGACTCGACGCTCTGAGCAGGTCTCGAGGCACGGACTACTTCATCACCGGCGCCTACCAGAGCGACGACGGATCCGGGACCTATGGTGGAAGCGCCTCTCAGGCGATCCGGAGACCGCAGGACATCGCGAATCACATCATCCACAAGGTGGCGGGGAAGACGAGGAACGTGACGGCATCGACCCTCGGGAACTTCGTAGACCCGAGAACGAACGGGGTGCTCAAGGACATCCAGATCGTAACCCCGTTCGGGCCGGACGAGGTGAAGGCCGGAGAGGCTCTGGACATGCTCCAGGACCGATTCCCGATGACGGTCTTCGAGGACGACGGGGTCTTCCAGTGTATCCCCGACGACATCAACCCCCACTCGTCCCGGCTCTACAGGTCGACATCGGATCAGGTTTGGATCGGCCCCGAGGACATCGTCGAGGGGACATTCGAGTGCCCCGAGCATCTGTCTCAGGACTTCGTCAACAGCGTGGTTCTCAAGTACGGGCACGGCTTCCCGGACCGAGAACCGTCGGGCACGAAGACCTACACCGACCCGCTCTCCGTGATGTACTTCGGGAAGAAGGACGATAAGACCTTCGACGAGCCGATGCTCACCGACGCCTCTGCGAACGGGCTCACCGCGATGGCCGAGTGGCTCGGCCGCCGCAGCGCTCGCCCCCGCCTTCGCCCCTCGTGCGTGCTCCGGCAGAAGTTCTACGACCTGCGCCGCGGGCACATTGTCCAGTTCAAGGACCTCGAGGAGGTCGGGCTTCAGTGCCGAGCGTTCCGGTGCGGACTCATCGATTACTACTTCACGTACTCGGGGAGCACCACGAATCTCGGCAACTCGACTGCGCCGAACTTCATCCAGACCGGGCTCGCCGAGGCCCTCTACGTTGGGCTCTCCCAGCAGACCGACCATCTCGACTTCTGGGTGAGCGTCGCAGCGGCGTACACGACGGTCTCGAACGCATGGAAGTACCTCGACATCAACCAGGCCTGGACGAACCTCACCGGCGTCACGAACGGGGATGCGATCAAGGCGACGGGGAAGCAGCGGATATCGTTCACTCGGCCGACGCCCACTTCCTGGGCGAAGTGGGAGCAGCCCTTCGGCGCGTTCGGGTCCGCTGGCCCGTGCTACTGGCTCAAGATGGACTACACGGGCGGCACGGTGGCTGGGACTGGGAACGCGAGGACGAGCCACGACCCGAACTGGTTCGGCCGGCTCTTCGAGTGCCTCGGCGTAGGGCGCACGCCGGTAGGCGAAGGTGAATACCTGGGCGTCTCGGCTCGATTCCGGGAGGTGATGTAGTGCCATACAACGCGAACCAGTGGGCGGCGGTGATCGGGTCCGTCCAGAACCGAGGCTTGAGAGCTCAGCTCCTCATCCAGGTCTGGGAGCTCCAGAAGGTGTCCCCCGTCGGGCTGGATCCGAATGATCAGACGTATCAGCTCGGCATGTCCATCGCGCAGCGCCAGGCGATCCGGTCCGAGTTCCTGTCGATCGTTGACTCGATGATCGTGGACCTGACCACGGCGAGGGACGCTCCGTAAGATGGCCTCGAACGGTCCAGGCGTGAACCTTGACGCGAGCGTGCCTCCCGTACGCATCACGTTCTACGACACCGCGCACGCCGATGCCCAGGACGACGGGCTCGGTAACTTCGATTACGACTACCACAAGATTTGGGCTTGCATGGGTCGGGTTGGATCGAACGCGGTCATGCGGGTTGGTTTTGTCGAGGAGGGGAACCCCTTCACCGGGGCCGCGGCCGGGTGGATCGAGCCGAACGCGGGTGGAGTGTTCGGAGGCGTGAACCAGTGGAACGCGCTCACCGCCTACGATCCGCTCGGAGGTCCGGCCTTGAACGACTACTGCATCTACGGTGCGCTGGAGCCGTTCGGCGGGTTCATGCTCCACCTGGACGCTCCGCTCGCGGGACAGCCCGCGTTCACGTTGCAGTACTGGAGTGGGGCCTGGACGACGATCGCGTTCACCACGACGCCCGACTTCACTCAGGCGCTGGGGACTCCGAACCAGCGGGCTGAGTGGACTTTCTACGGGCTCTCCCCGGCTCCTGTGGCCGCCGTGATCGGGACCAGCGTCACGCCGTACTACTTCGCGCGGTTGCTCCGTGGGGCCGCGGACGCATTCGGCGCTCCCGCCGCCAACACCGCCTACAAGGACTACCTCTACGGGCACTTCAAGCGGTACTGGAGTGAGTACGATCTCAAGCGAGGAGACGACGGGGCCGGATCGTCCCCGACGTCGTTCCACGACACCCTGTTCAGTCTGTCCTACCGGCACGGGTTCGGCACGGACGGGGCGCGCGGCAACCAGGCGCAGCGCGTGATCTTCGGGAAGAAGACGACGCAGACCACGCGCGCGTCTCCGCTCTATCCCTGGGTGATTCAGCAGAACGTGAAGAAGGCGCAACGAAACTACAGCCTGTACGGCGGTGCGGTCGTAGGGGTAGGCGAAGCTGGTGGAGCCGTCACCTGGATCAAGTCCGGCGGGACGGCCGAGATCCTGGCGTGCCTGATCTCCGGGTATCAGAGGCTCGGGTTGGGGAGCGCTGGAGCATCCACGCTCGATCTTGTCGAGGACCTGGTATTTATCAACGCGCCGGACTCACCGAACAAGATCAGCGAGAATTTCGCAACGCTTGCCGGAAAGAACATCTCGATGTACGTGAACCAGAAGGGACTTTCGACGTCCTCCGGCATGGTCCGCTTACAGTCGTCCGGCTCGATTCAAGGCGCCAAGTTCAATGATGACCGATTCACTCCGGGCAGTTCGGTCGGCCAGATCTTCAAGAGCGTTCCTGGGCGCAACTTCATCGTGGACCACCAGTGGGGAGGGCCGGACTCGAAGCTCGCCGAAGGCTCCCTCTTAAGCGCGGGGAATGAACTGGTGGAGCCACGTCGCCTTCACATCCTAGTCCACGAGAACGGGACCAATACGCCGCCGGTCTCCGGGATGCCGGTACGGATCACCGGGTCCGACGGTGTCGTGCAGACGGAGCCGACGGCTGTGCTCGACGCGAACGGGGAGTGCGACTTCAACAACGATCTGGGCGAGCCGTACGGAGACGTCTCAGGGAATCGATTCGTCTGGGCCAGCGTATGGCGCACCACGGGGACGACGACCGAGGAGCTGCTCGACGAGCCGCTGAAGGTCGAGATCAACGCCGGCGACATGGCCGGATTCAATCCCGACTACGTGTCCATGACGATCCTCATGCGGTTCCCTCGCGGCCTGGTCTACAACCTGGACACCGCCACGTGGGAGCGCGTTGAGTGGCAGCGGGAGGACGCCTCGATCATGCTCGGCTTGAAGAGAAGCGCGATCACCCCGATCACCTCGGCCGACATCCCGCTGCCCGAGTCCTCGGAGATTCGCTACGAGGGCGTAGTCCCGTGACCTCTATCACTGAAACCGGAGGACAGTTCCAATGTCTCAGATGACCGATTTCCTGGAAGCAATGCTCTTGAACGGACTGCTGAGGACGGCGGCGTTCACGAAGCCGTCCACGGTGGCGGTAGCTCTCTGCACCGGGGCGCCGGGTGAGACAGGCACGATTGCGAACGAGGTGACGAACGCGAACGGGTACGCGCGAGTGGACCTCGGGGCCCCGGCCGACGCGGACTGGGCTGCTCCTGGAGCTGGCGGGCTCGTGGACAACGCGGCAACGATCACGTTTCCGACCTGCGTCACGGCCACGTGGGGCACCGTGAGCCACGTGGCGATCACAGACAGCGCGACGCACGGGGCGGGGAACGTGCTGCTCTACGGCACGCTGGACGTGAGCAAAGTGGTCGGGGTCGGGGACGTCGTGAAGTTCAATGTCGGCGAATTGAACGTCACCTTCGCCTAGGGGCTGGCTATGTCCGTAGCGCTACGACTAGGGTCAACCGCGCTCACTACGAGCGCGACCGCAGACAACATCACGATTATCGGTCCGTCCACCGGAGTCGTGAACGGCGACCTATACATTGCCTGCATCTACGGGAACAACAACCTGGCCGTAACCGCCGAGGCTGGGTGGAATCTACTCCTCGAATTGAACAACACATCCGCGATGCGGGGCACGATCTTCTGGAAGATCGTCGAGACGGGCGACCCTGGTAGCGGGCACGTCTTCACGAAGTCGGCCGACGACAACCTGCTCATGGCCGGGTTTATTGTGGTCTACAGCGGGTGCGATGGCACAACTCCAATCGACTCGGGAACCCCATCGACAAGCGCGAACGCCTCGTCAGACACCATCTCCTACGCTGATTTCAACCCGGCCGAGTCGAGCGCCTACGTTCTCGCTGTCGCGTTCTACGCGGAGAACACTACAAATCCTGGGACCGTGAGCGGGACGAACCCGACGTTCGCAGAGGATGCGGACGCTGAGACGGGCGTGGGAGCCGACTGCTCGATCTTTGTCAATTCCGGGTCCTCGGACGGGTCCGCAACGGGATCGCGCACCCAGGCGAGCAATGCCGCGGTTGACAACATCAACATCGGGGTCCTGTTCGGGCTAAAGGCGGCCGGGACGATCCATACAGTCTCGGCGTCGATCAGCGCGGCCGCAACGGTCGTTGCTTCCCTGGTCCTGACGGCCGTGGCGGTGGCCAGCATCGCGGCTTCCGGGTCCGTCACGGCCGCAGCGGTGGCAGAGTACGCCGCGGCATCGAGCATTGCAGGCTCCGCGACGGTGGAAGCGGCTCTCACCCTAGAATCCGGCGGGACCACCCACGAGGTGGCCGCCTCGATCCAGGGAGCCGGTACCGTCACTGCCAACGCGGTCACGGAGTATGCCGCCCAGGCCTCCGTAGCGGGCTCAGGTGCGGTCACAGCGGCGGCTTCGGTAGACCGTCTGGCCTCGGCCCAGATCGTCGCCTCAGGCAGCGTAGAGGCGGCCCCGGTGGCCACCTACGCGGTATCGGCGTCGGTCCAGGGCTCGGCTACCGTCACTGCGGATCTGACGCTGGAGGCTGCTGGCGGCACCACGCACGAGGTCGCGGCCCAGATCGCGGGGGCCGGTACCGTATCAGCCAACGCCGTAGCAACTTACTCCTTGGTCGCTACGGTACATGGCTCGGCGTTCGTTTCCGCAGTCGAGGCCTCGTCTCCTGTGCCTCAGCCTGGCCCCTCCATTCCTCTCGACGCCCCTTCCAGCGAGACCTTCCAGGGCGTCGTGCCCGACTTCATCTCTGAATCTGTAGACGCCTCCAGCGTCGTCACCTTTCAAGGGGTCGTCCCGGATTTCGCGGTCTACGACCTGGGGCCATAGACCAATGCCGAACCTGATGCCGGAGGTCGTGAAGGAAGTCCACGTGGGGGACGTGAGGCCGCTCTCGTTCGTGTTCCTGAAGCCCAACCGGGTCGAGCCCTGGTCTCTCGTCGGCTATGGCGCCGGGATCTCGTTCTGGTACGGGGACCTTCCGCCTCACATCGAAAGGGCCGCCTCGGTCGACGGGCCCACTGGCGTCGTGACCTATGAGCTCCTCGGGGATGAGTTCACGACCGAGGGCGATATCTTCGCCCAGTTCGAGGTGATCGTTCCCGACTGGTACGTGAACGGTGCCGTCGGCAGGTCCTTCGTCCGGACGTGCTCTCCGATCCTGAAGCTCAGGGTCATGCGGAGGCCCACGTGAGAGAGTTCGATCCCATCTGGGACGGTGCCCAGGGCCCGATCTTCCGCTTCAGCGTGAGAGACGTCGCCGGAGTCCGGGACATGGCGACCGCTGCCGTCGAGCTCTACGTCGAGGACGACGACGGGAATCCTCTCGGGATGAGGCCCGGAGTCGTGATCTCCCCGAAGGTCAATGGGGAGGTGAACGTCATGCTCAAGGGTAGCGAGACCGACTTCGCTGGCCTCGGAGACCGGCTGGTTCTGGTCCCCAAGTTCTACTACGCGACCTCGCTCGCGGGACTGCCCGCGACCAATCTGCTCGCGAATCCCTCGTTCGACGCGGCGACCGGGACGCCCCCTGCGAGGCTCCCGGACGGCTGGACGCTCGTCGGAGCGCGCACCGCGACATGGGACAACTACGCGAACGACCCGGCTCCTCCCGCGATCTTCGGGACATTCCAGCTCGTGAAGCACGCGACGGTCTCCGAGCCCGACTACATCCAGCAGGTCCTCTCTCTCTCTGCGGCCGCGGGAGACGTGCTTTCGGTCGGATGCTGGCACCGATGCCATTCTGGTGCCGGCGAGGCCGCGAACGACGACCACGCGCTCAAGTTCCATCTGGGTCTGAACGCGGACACGATCCAGCGACTACGCGTCGGGTCGAATGACTGGTACTTCACGGTCGGCTCGGTCGTGGCGGATACCACGTTTTCGGCAGCTACCGTGGCGATCGATCTCCGCGGCACGACCATGTCGAACCGGCTCGACGAGGCCTTCGCCTTCCTCGGAACCTGGAGGACCTTCTTCGGAGAGAGGAAGCGGATCCAGGTGAAGCCGAGATCGAGGCCCGTGAAGAGCACGAATCAAATCGCGAAGGTCGGGGGATTCGAGAAGGACTCGAACGCGGACGGCTTCCCGGACACCTGGTCGAACCAGGCCGCGGGCGTGACGTTCTCGATGGAGAAGATTCCGGCGAACGTGGCAGAAGGGAGCTCGTCGCTCAAGGCGGTGCTCACGGACGAGACGAACAACCTGATCCGGCTCGTCTGGCGGGACAAGTATCTGGCTGGCGAGACCTGGAGGGCGCGAGTCAAGGTGAAGACCTCGGGGGCGCTTTCGGGGGGATCCGGCACCGGCGGATACAGCATCGCCCTCCAAACGGCCCCGTTCGACGGAGTCGATCAGTTGGCATCGACGACCCTGGGGACGAGCCTCGGATCCTTCACCGACCACGAGGTTACGCTCGCTCTCACCGCAGACCGGAGCGAGCTCTGGATCACGATCAACCTGAACGGACAGACCGGAACTCTCTGGCTCGACGACGTTCGCCTGGATCGCACCGCAACCCCGTGAGGAACTGAATGAACGAAAGCCAGTGGATCGGGAGCGGGCTTCAGGCGCTGATTGTGTTGGTCGCGACCGTGGGGGCGTGGTGGGCGCTCAAGTCCGATGTCCGCTCTCTCCGAGAGGCCCAGAACGTGATTGCGTCAGACGTGAACGAGATCAAGGAGAACATCAGGCAGGCTGGATACATGTCGAAGGCCGACGTCGACCGGCTGCTCAACGATGCGAACGGGGTACACCGGCGCCATGATGACGAGATCGCGGACCTCAGAAGGGAGAAGCTCTCCGTCGCCGACTACGGCCGGGAGCGAGAGCTGATCCTCGAGCGCCTTGCAAGGCTCGAGAGCCCACGGCGTACCGGGAGGCGGTAGGGAATGATGTTCTTCGTTACGATCGCCGCGCTGGTGGTCGTGTTCCTCATCTGGGTCAGGCTCTGCGACTGGGTCCTCGACTGGGTTGATCGCGGAGGAAGGGGGAAGAAGTGACACTGGGGCAGAAGCAGCGCCTCTTCGCTCAGCACGTCGCCGGGCTCGTCACACACATCTACGCGGTCGGCTACGAGGTCTCGCTCGACTGGTGCTACCGACCCCCGGAGATCGCCGCCTACTACGCCGACCTCGGCATCGGAATCAGGTCAAGCCTCCACACCGTGAAGCTCGCGATCGACCTGAACCTGTTCCGGGATGGAGTCTGGCTCAGGACGACGGAGGCTCACCGGCCGATCGGTGAGTGGTGGGAGAAGCAGCACGAGCTCCTGCGCTGGGGCGGGAGGTTCGGGGACGGGAATCACTACTCGATGGAGCACGAGGGAAGGAAGTAACGCCGGGTGGCCCGCGCCGGCTGAAACGGTGCTGCGGGTAACGTGAAGCGGGGAGGTGAACGATGGATTCGATTCTGAAGCTCTTGACCGACAACTCGGTCCTGGTGATCGTTGGCATCGTGACCGGGATCCTGATCCGGTACGTGCCGGTCATCGGTAAGATCCCGAACTGGGTCACTCCGTACCTGAACGCCCTGGTGCTCTTCTTCGGGGCGTGGGCTGTGCCCCCAGCGGAGGCGGGGATCCTCGGGGACATCGCGAGCAAGTTGGGGGTATTCGGCCAACTGGTGGGGTCGATCGCGATCGCATCGGTGCAGTCTGCCATCTACGAGACGTTCCTGCATCACCCGATCAAGGTGCTGGAGGCAAAGGGCGCGCTGAAGAAGCAGTAGGGAATTCGGGGGCCTGAAGGTTCGAGCCAGGGCCCGCGCCGCCCTGGTGGTTTACATCGATACCCGACGGCCCCCTTCATTCCCTCGCCGCCGCGTCTCGACGAACTTCTTCCTCGATGCCAGTATCGCCTCGATCAGCTGGAGCCGAGTCATCGAGTTACCGTCGATGAGGATCGGGAGCTCTTCGTAGACATCGTGGCAAGCCTGGTGGCAGTCCCTCAGCTCGTCGTGATTCATCCCGATCAGAGCGCCCACGTTCGACAGCGGGTACTTCCCCTTGAGCCGGTGGATCCGCTCCGGCGCGATCGGTGCCCACTTGATTCGCTCGAAGCCGGGCCAGCCCATCAGTCGCGAACTTCCTCGATCACGATTGTTCCTGGTAGCGGGGTGAGTACCAGCTTCCAGCCTTGCGATTGGGCTCGTTTCGCTGCCCTCTCAGCGTGAAACCTACATGCTTCCACTTCTGGATAATGATCGTTCCACTGGTATCGGAACGCTGCGGGATTCTGGCACCACTCACGGTTGCACTTTGTCTCGGTCATGCCTCCCCCTCGATCACGACCCGGACCTTGATCGGCTTGTCGGTTATCGGTGGGCACCCGGCGCGATGGAGCCACTTGATGCAGACGAGCGCCTTCTCGTGTCGTCGCTGTCCAAAGGGGCGCACTTTGGCCTGACCACAGTTGGCCGTGCATGGGCACCGCCACACCCACACCTCGATCCCCCGCCGCTTGCGCTTGGAGATTCCCTGACCGCACTGAGGGCAATCAATGCCCCCTTTGCGCGGCGCAGCATTCATGTCCTGCTTACATGTCGGGCACAGCGCCCGCCGCTTGCGCTTGGTCATTCGAGCCCCTTTTTCATCCGGTCCGCATCGTCCTGCGCGTCGTTGAGTCGCTGCTTTAGTAGCTTGGCAATCGGGTCTATCAACATGAAGCTGAGGCAGGCCGGTGGATAGTAGAGCGTCACGGATGCCTTTCTGTTCCTTCCTGCCCAATACGGAAGGCGCAACATGATATTTCCGTTGGTGAGAGTCTT
>Ga0137323_1000045_pt1 | contig 33961 bp, 25 predicted proteins | sample EasRivERMZT423_2_FD_102285 | JGI IMG/M metagenome (GOLD analysis project Ga0137323, IMG submission 102285) | Soil microbial communities from meander-bound floodplain in the East River, Colorado, USA - East River MetaG ERMZT423_2 | ecosystem: Environmental > Terrestrial > Soil > Floodplain ... | reverse complement strand
CTTCCTTTCATTTATTCTATTTTCTTTTTTATTTTAATTGCTAATTTAACAGGTAATATTCCTTATTCTTATACTATAACTTCTTCTATAATAGTATCTATCGGATTAAGTTTAACTATTTTTATTGCTGTCACTTTAATGGGATTAACTATACATAAATTACATTTCTTTGCTTATTTTATACCTTCTGGTACACCTTTAGTTTTAGTTCCTACTCTAGTGTTAATAGAATTAATTTCATATATTTCTAGAGCTGGTAGTTTAGGAATAAGATTATTTGCGAATATTGTAGCTGGTCATACTTTATTAAAAATTTTATCTACATTCTTATATCAATTATTTAGCGGAAGTATAATTTTATTTTTTTTAACACTTATACCTTTTTCTATTTTTGTTACTTTAATTGGATTAGAATTAGCAGTATCATTTATTCAAGCATATATTTTTAGTATATTAATTTGTTCTTATATTAAAGATGCAATAGATTTACATTAAATTTTAGTTTAAACATTTAACCCCTCTCCTGCTTCGCACGGAAGAAGCACTGCCGCAGCGAAGCAGGCGCGAATCAGCTAAACTAAAAGAGAGTTAAGATATCTAAAATTGTAGTTAAGTAAATGAATAAACGTTTAATTTTATTTAATTAGGAAGGTTCTAGGTTATTATTATATTTAATCATAGGTATTCAAAATAATTTGAGGTAAATTTGTAGAAAATATAAATTATTATAAAATAAATCCCTTCATTTAAACACTTAAGTATGTTAATCTTTTATTATTATATAATTAGACACTATATTTCCTAAATATAACCTATAAATTTTTATAAAAATCAATATATACAAAATTAGTCCTATAGATCATAAATCTAACGACAATAAATATTATACGCTCCTCTTGTGATAGCGAAGCTAGCGAAGCAGGCGAAGGTAATAAACACATCATTAAAATGTTATGTTATTAATCTTTATATTTTTTTTTTAATTTCACAAAGAGTTAATAGGTCAATATACGTCCATGCGAAGCACGGACGTATATTAAAGGTTCGATTCCTTTACTCTTGAGATTTTATTTATAAGGCTATGCCATTGTAAATAAGAGAATTCATTAAGACTAATCTTAATCTCTTTTTCATCTTTGATTTATTTCAAGATTGTTTTAATACTTATGATAATATTCTTTTATAATTTAATAAAGAATATTATTACTTATTAATTAGTATTTATAAAGAAAAATGAGGATTAAGAAATAAAATTTTAAAATTTAAATGCTTATTTTTAATACTATATTTAATGATGCTCCACAACCTTGGCAATTAGGTTTTCAAGATAGTGCTGCACCAGGTTTTACAGGACTTATTACACTACATAATACAATAGGTTTTTATTTAATAGTTATTTGTTTTGGAGTTTTTTGGGTATTAGCATCTCTTATTTATTATTTTAATTCTAAAAGATCTCCTATTGTGTATAAATATCTTAACCATGGAACATTAATAGAATTAATTTGAACAATTACGCCAGCATTAATTTTAATTGCTATTGCTTTCCCTAGTTTTAGATTACTTTATCTATTAGACGAAGTTATATCACCTACTATAACTATTAAAATAGTAGGTCACCAATGGTATTGGTCATATGAATATTCAGATTTTGTAACTGAAAATGGAGAATCTATTGATTTTGATTCTTATATGGTACCTGAATCAGATTTAGAATTAGGTCAATTCCGATTATTAGATGTGGATAATAGAATGATTATTCCTGTTGATTGCCATATTAGATTAATTATTACGGGATCTGATGTAATTCATGCTTTTGCTGTACCTTCTTTAGGTATAAAATTAGATGCAGTACCAGGTAGATTAAATCAAGTCTCTTTATTAGCTGAAAGAACTGGTACATTTTATGGTCAATGTTCTGAAATTTGTGGTGTTTGGCATGGTTATATGCCTGCAGTAGTAGAAGCTGTTTCAATTAATGATTTTTTAAGTTGGTTAAATAGTCAACTATAATTTTAAAAAATAAACTTTCAATACTTATAATCCCCTGCCTTCGCAGCTTCGCAGGAGGGGCAGCGAAGGAAGCGTTTTTCCTTCGGATAGGCATATTTAAATAAAATTATAATGTACATAAAAATAGTTAAATATAAATAAGCGTATATTATATATATATAATATTATCAATACTTTTGTATCATAATAAAACATGTTATCTTTATAATTATATTATTATTTTTAAAAGGAATATATATACTATTTATATCAGCTTTGCCAATATTAATGGTAGATGACAAACAGGTTCGTCGCTCCCTTTGGGTGGGAGACCTTAGCGTGTTCGAGTCGCGCCTACCATATTCTACCGTGCTTCGCCTGCTTCGCACCGTAGGAGGAGTAATAAATATAACGCGATTAAAATAAAAGGTATCATGGCAGAGTGGTTAATGCGAGGTACTGTTAATACTTTTTTCAGAGGTTCAATTCCTCTTGATACCTGTCCGTCCGTGCTTCGCCTACGGTGCGAAGCAGGCGAAGCCGGTGTAGGCGAAGCATGGATGGTCCGTAATAAAGCGAACGTGTTGAAATTGGTAAACAATCTCCTCTTAAGCAGGAGTGGAAGTAATTCCTTAAGAGTTCAAGTCTCTTTGTTCGTAATCATTGTTTCAAAGATAGTGTAAAAAATCCTCTAGGTCCATAACGATAAAATATAAAAGGGAGATAGAATAAAAATATGTCATTATAATATTAAATAAGCGAGATAGTGTAATGGTAGCACAATAGTCTCATGAACTGTTAGATTAGGTTCGATTCCTAATTTCGCTATAACTTATTTATAAAAATAGGTCTTTTAGTATAAAGGTTGTACAGTTACCCTTCAAGTAACAAGAATCAGTTCAATTCTGATAAAGACTATATATATATCTAAATATAATCATAAAATTTTAATATTAAAATTTTATTTGCAGAGCATAGGAATAGTGATCATTGGTAAGATAAGACGATTGCTAATTGTTAGGGTAACACCCTTAGGTGTTCGATTCACCTCTATTCCGTAAATTTATAAAACGTTTAATTTTTATTTAAATATATATATTAATAATAAATTATATGTTTATAAATGTTTGATGATATTATGGATAAAAGTATTATAAAACATTAATAGTAAACATGAATTGGCTTTATTCCACTAATGCTAAAGAGATAGGTACTTTATATTTAATTTTTTCAGTTTTTGCTGGAATGATTGGTTCAGCTTTTTCAGTATTAATTAGATTAGAATTATCTTCTCCAGGTGTACAATTTTTACAAGGAGATCACCAATTATTTAATGTTATTATAACAGCTCACGCTTTTATAATGATTTTTTTTATGGTTATGCCTGGACTTGTAGGAGGTTTTGGTAATTATTTATTACCTGTTCAAATAGGAGCCCCAGATATGGCATTCCCAAGATTAAATAATATCTCTTTTTGGTTATTACCTCCTTCTTTAATTTTATTACTTGTTAGTTCTTTAGTAGAAAATGGAGCAGGTACTGGATGAACAGTTTATCCACCTTTATCTAGCATTCAATCACATTCAGGAGGTAGTGTAGATTTAGCTATTTTTAGTTTACATCTTGCTGGAGTTTCTTCTTTATTAGGTGCTATTAATTTTATCACTACTGTACTTAATATGAGAACTAATGGAATGAGTTTACATAAATTACCTTTATTTGTATGAGCAATTTTTGTAACTGCTATACTTTTATTACTTGCATTACCTGTATTAGCCGGTGCAATAACTATGCTTCTTACAGATAGAAACTTTAATACTAGTTTCTATGACCCTGCAGGAGGTGGTGATCCTATTTTATATCAACATTTATTCTATAAACCTTATATTACTACTTATTTGTTTTCTGCCTACGGCGCCGAGTTTATGGCGCCTATAGCAGGAATTAAAAATACAGAATGACGAACTATTTTTAACTTTGAACAATTTTATTATAATTATAAAGAAAAATATGGTAATAATAAAATTCCTTCTTCTAAATTCTTAACTTGGTTTATAGGATTTGTAGAAGGAGATGGTTCTTTTGTAATAGCAAAAAGAAATAACGAAATGCAATTTGTAATTACTCAATCAACAGAGGATGTTAATATATTATATATTATTCAAGAAGAGCTAGGTTTTGGTAAAGTAATTAAACAGGGGGAAAGAACATCACGATTTATTGTACAAGATTTAGCTAATATACATTTACTTATTTTATTGTTTAATGGTAATTTAGTATTACCTACTAAAAATAAAGTATTCAAAAATTTTTTAGACAATTTTAACACAAAAATAAATAAAGGTAAAATCAAAAATATTAAATCTATAAATCAAATCCTATCAGAAATTTTACCTAGCTTAACAGATAGTTGGTTATCCGGGTTTACAGACGCAGAAGGTTGTTTTACAGTATCATTTTTATCTAATTCTAATGCATTCAGATTAAGATATATTGTCTCTCAAAAAGGAGATATAAACATCTCTGTATTAAGTCACTTAATATTATTATTTAAAGCAGGAAAATTAGAACCACATTATCAAAAATCTAATTATTCTTACATTTTATCTGGGGAAAAAGATTGTTATAGTATTTATGATTATTTCTGCAATTTCCCATTAAAGACCAAAAAATCTGTCAGTTTTAAATTATGGAAAGAAATACATTTATCAATAAGTAAAAAAGAACATCTTGATTCAGTATTAAGATTTAATTTAATAGAACTAGCTAAAAAAGTGAATTCAATTAAACGAAAAAGTAAGTAATATATAAAAACACAGGAATACAGGGTATGGTTTAATGGAAAATTATGAAACTGTGAAGGCAAATGTTGTTTGTGTTTCTGCATGAATCATAAAAATTTTAAGACCTAAAACAGTAAACATTCTTATCTATAATTAGAAGGTGTACCATATTCTAGTCCAATATGCCTCATATTGCATTTTCTGACGAGGAAATGGAATTTAACTCTCTGTTAAATTTGGCAATGCTAGTGAAAACGGTCAAAGCTTCCTAAGCAAGACCGTCGGTTTTCTATTTGAGAATCGCTACAGACTGGGTCACTGGTGGGTGCAATTTATCTCTGTCCGTGCTTCTCCGAAGGAAGCGAAGCCTGGACATATATTGCAGATAAAAAGTGCTTAATGTACAGTCGGTTTCTTGCTTTATTATTAAATAAAGTATTAATATTATATTCAATATTAATGCCTCTTATTCAAGGTTTTAAATAAGAGGTAAAGAAATGGGTTCTTTGGTCATCCAGAAGTTTATATTTTAGTTATACCTGGTTTTGGTATAGTTAGTCACATTGTATCTACTTTTTCAGGTAAACCTATATTTGGTTATCTTGGTATGGTATATGCTATGTTTTCAATTGGTATTTTAGGATTCTTAGTATGGAGTCATCATATGTTCTCAGTAGGATTAGATGTGGATACAAGAGCTTATTTCACAGCGGCTACAATGGTTATTGCTGTACCTACTGGAATAAAAATATTTTCATGGTTAGCAACTTTATATGGAGGTAGTTTAAGATTTACTACTCCTTTATTATTTACAATTGGATTTATTGCTTTATTCACTATTGGAGGATTAACTGGAGTAATTTTATCTAATGCTAGTTTAGATATAGCTTTACATGATACTTTTTTAATTGATTCATATAATCTGACAAGTATTATAACCTTGTCAACTATTAGAAAAAATGAGGATAGTAAAATAAGTTCTGATGAATATATAAAAATGTTTTGGGTTGGTTTAATGGATGGAGATGGTAGTATTCAAGTTAATCATTGACGAAATAAGTCATTACAATTTAGAATTATTATTAAATTGTCCAATATTAAATCAAACTATAATATGTTAATAGAAATTGCCAAAGTAATTGGAGGTAGTGTAATAATAACAGGACGGCGAAGCCATGGTGATGATGTTATTTGAGTTGTCAATAAAAAAGAAACAATATTAGAATTAATGAAAATTTTTGAATCATATCCTTTATTAACTTCAAGAAAAATTTGTCAACTTGAATATTTAAAAATATGCTTATTGAACAATTCAGTAAATAAATATTTATCTACTAGAGATTCTAAATATATTAACCAACATAACATTATTAATTCAAATCCACTTTCTAGTATTCCTAATTATTTTAATGGGTGAATATCAGGATTTATAGAAGCAGAAGGTTGTTTTTCAATTAGAAAAAATAATCATCATTCTTTTTCTATAGGCCAAAATTATGATCTTTATTTAATAAATGCCATTAAAAATTTATTTGGTATTACTAATGCAATAAGAAACCCTAAAAATAATTTTTATACGATAGAAGTTTATAAAAAAGAAACATTAAAATCGATTATAAATCATTTCAATAACTATCCCTTGCTAGGAGAAAAAGCAACATCATTACAAAAATTAAAAAAAAATATACAATAAGTGTCATGTGGTCTTGCCACCATGAAAAAAATTATACCTCTTTTTTTCTGTAATATATATTATTATATTGCAAACGGTGAAGTCTAATATGTTTCAATAAAGCTTGAAACGGAATAAAAGTATTAGATAATACCGTGGAAACCAAAATTAGTATGAACAACCTAATGAGTAGGATCCGTAGAGACTAAACGTGGCTATCGAAAGTTTATTTAGTTAAAAAAGTAGATAAGTTATAGTCCGATCCTCAGGGTAACCTGAGTTGTATAAAATTTAAATGACGACTTATTATGTAGTTGCTCATTTTCATTATGTATTATCAATGGGAGCTGTATTTGCTTTATTTGCTGGATTTTATTATTGGACTCCTAAAATTGTAGGTAAAACATATAATGAAATACTAGGTAAAATTCACTTTTGGACACTATTTGTGGGGGTTAATTTAACTTTCTTTCCTCAACACTTTTTAGGGTTAGCGGGGATGCCAAGAAGAATTCCTGATTATCCTGATGCATTTAGTGGTTGGAACACAGTATCTAGTTTTGGTTCTTTAGTTTCTATTATAGCTGTAATTTTATTCGGTTATATTATTTACGATATATTTGCAAATCAACCTGTGTCTTCTAATAATCCTTGGGCTGTACCTTCTTTTTTTACTTCTACAAAAGAATTTAATAATGATATACAAAATTCTACATCTAATACATTAGAATGGGTTTTAGGTAGTCCTATACCATTTCATGCTTTTAAAATGTTACCTGTTCAATCATAATTATTTAATAAAATTTAAACCCCTCTCCTGCTTCGCACGGAAGAAGCACTGCCTGCCTTCGGCACGGCACGCTATGCTCATATAATGCCCGTAAACATAATTTAAGGTTTAATATTATAAATCGGCATACTAAAATTTAAATTTATTATATTTCTAATATATATTTCTCTTTAAAAGAAATATTATAACATCATTAAACTATTGGCTTCGCCTGCTTCGCACCGTAGGTTATATAACGAGTATAGTTAAGGGGTATAACATCTACCTTCCAAGTAGATATCCTCAGTTCGAATCTGATTACTCGTATAAATTTTGAATAAAAATATTATAAAATGCATATATAGTCATTATAATTAGTATTAATACGTGCTGCGAAGGTGGGAGTAAGACATGATCACTATGTAATAAATTGGAATTTATAAATATTATTTATAATATTTTATATAAAAGAGGTAAAATTAGTTTAATTGGTAAAAATAACGTTTTGTGGCGACGCTGTTCAGAGTTCAAGTCTCTGATTTTACCTCTTGACAATACTTTTTATTTTTTATAATGAACATAAATTAATATATATAAAAGTATATATTAAGTGAATATAATAAGAATATGTATCCATTAACTATTTAAAGATACTCCGATAACGTTAACATATATTTTTAATATATTACTGATTTTATTCTTAATATAATTTTTATACTTAACATAATTAAGATAGTATCTCTTATTTAAACATTCTTATCTAGAATTATAAAACGTATGTATATTATAAAATATAATGGATGTTAAGTTACTAAATAAAGAGAATATTCTAGTTAATGATAAAATAACATATTTATCGTTACTTTATTTAGTCCTTGTGACAAAATATTTAAATCGCCTAGACATAACCCGACATGAAATCATTCACTCAAACTAACACAAATAATAGTTTATTAGAATTTAATTTAAAAGGATTAAATTTATATAATAAAAGTTTAAAATCATTTATTTCAAAATATAATTTTATCAATTTAATTTTGAATGTAAAAAATAAGACTCATTTTCAAGAATCAGGCTACGAAGCAACGAAGCATGGACCGAAGCTACGAAGCACGGACGGTACTGCCGTAGGCGCCGTAGGCATAAAAAGTCACCATCAACATTTATCAGACATTGAAAATAATCATATATTAATTAAATATTTAGAAAAATTAAGTTTAAATAATAACATTGCGGACATTAATTATGTTAAAAATATAAATTATAAAAATATTAGTACTAATTATATCGGCTTCGCCAATACAAATTTATATGATTTATTATTTAATTCTTTTTTAGCGATGAATAGTTTAATAAGTAAACCTGTGTTTGAAATAACAAATGAAAAAGTAAAAATACATTTATTTATGTATCTTTTTTTAAATAAAAAGAGTGCAACGGATAGTTTTACAAAATTAAATAAAATAAAATTAGATATATTATGTCAAATTTTAAGTCATATTTTTAAAAAACCTGTACAATTAGAATTAGTTAGATTATATTATCCTTATTTCGATAGTAATATTTTTGTTAATTTATTATCTAAACTAATTAATATTATTCAAGTAAGAGTTATTATGAAACGATTTTTTAACAAAGCTATAATTAAAAACCCTATTAAAATTTCTAATAATAATTTAGTTATTAAAATTCCTTCTTTATTATCTGGATTAAATATAAGAATAGGAGGAAGATTATTAACTCAAAGAATAGTACCTAGAAAAACTGTAAAAACTATTAGAAAAGGAACTTTATCTAAAGGAAAAATAAACTTTTTAGATGAATCTAGATATACAAATAAAAACAAAAGAGGAGCATATACACTAGTAGTTTCTATAGGACATTATTTAACATAATTTATTATTTATTTATTCGAGATATTGTTTTATATTTGCTTTTTATTTTATGGCTTCCTTATTTCATTTAAACCCCTGCTTCTTCGCTTCCTTCGGAGAAGCGAAGCACTGCGGCAGGCAAGGGACGGTTTTTAAATGAAATGACGCTGCTCGAGTATAATTTAATAGATGATAATTATGCTCAGTAATATATATTAACGGCTTCGCCAATATACCATAAAAGGAATATTATTATTTAAAATTAAACTTTGGTAGCTTATTGGTAAAAGCACTATTCTGAAGATATAGAGACGTAAGTTCGATTCTTTCCCAAGGTATAAATATAATATAATCAGGATGCCGAAATAGTTTAGTAGGTAAAACGAATTCCTTGTAAGATTTAAATATTGGTTCAATTCCAGTTTTCGGCTTTATAATATATTACTTTCAAAGAAATATGCCTTTTGAGTTGTAGTTTAATTGGAAAAACACCATTTTTTGGTGATGCTTAATATCAGTTCGAATCTGATCGACTCAGTTATTAAATATTATGGTTATTTAAAAGAGATAATAAAAAAGTGCTTACGGCATATAAAATACGTCCCTTCCCGCCTTTCCAAAGGCAGGCAAGGCGTTTAAACATAGAAAGAATTTAATTTTGGTTCCGATTGAACGTTTTTCAGTAGTTTTGAGACATGCAAATCGTTTTCTCTAAAATTATTTTTATAATAACATTAAGAGAAAAGGTGTACAGGTGAGTATAATAAATAAGATACCTTATAGACTCCATAAATAGGAGATAATGATGTTCAAAAAGGAAATTTTCTACTATATGATTCTATTTATTTCGTTTAGGTAGTAGGTAGGGTAAAAGCCTACCTAGCCATCGATCGAAAGCCAAGTTTGACAGAACAGATGGCCACATTGGGAATGAAATCTCCCTAGTAGTATTTACTACCAGCAGTCAAGAATTTTAGTCAATGCTCGCAAGAGTGAACTAGCTAACTGAAATCATGCGTCGCATGATAACGTAAGGGAAGATAATGACATTACCTTACTATTAGTGTCGTCCAAAACTGGTGCCAGAAGACTCGGTAAGGCCAGAGACGCAAACGTTAGTCGTCCTAATCAGGCGTAAAGGGTTTGTAGGCTGCTTTATAAACTATTTAAAGCTAGAATCATATAGAAGATATATCATATAATACTTAGAGTAGGGCTGATATTCACATATACTAAGGGGAATACTAACGGCGAAAGCTTTTTTCTACTAATGATTGACGCTGAGAAACGAAGGTGAGGATATGAAACAGGATTAGATACCCAAATACTCCTTACAGTCAACGATGAATGGTGGTTGCTAATTTTAGTAAAAATTGGTAGCGATGTTAACACGTTAACCATTCCGCCTTGCGAGTACAATTGCAAAGTTGAAACCAAAAAAATTAGTCGGTCTCGAAGCAAACGAAGTGAAGCATGTTATTTAATACGATAATCCGCGTAAAACCTTACCAGTTCTTGCATATAAACTTCATGCCTTATTATAATATGTTCTTTATATTATAATAAGTATTTTTCGAAGGAGTATATACATAAAATATTTATTTGTACTTATTACAGGTGTTGCATGGCTGTCGTCAGTCCGTGCTGTGAGAAGTTAGGTTAACTCCGCTAACGGACGAAATCCTTGTTGTTAATTTATACTTAACAATTTATGATATTTATAAAATATCATTTAGGGCTAAGACAAGTCGTTATGGCCCTCATGAACTGGGCTATAGACGTGCCACAAAAACTTTTACAAAGTGATGCAAAACTATTCTATGCCATAGAAAAAAGGAAGAGCTAATCATTAAAAAAAGTTATTTTTATTAAATAGTAGACGGATTGTCGTCTGCAATTCGGCGACATGAAGAAGGAATTTCGAGTAATCGTTGATCATTAGCGCAACGGTGAAGATAGCATTCGTGATGAACTAACTGTCTGTCGCTGGGAAGAAGCTTAAACTATAAGAAACTATGACGAAGTTTACCTTTAATATTAATGTCTCGCTGTTATTGTATGCCGAACATATAATAATCATTTAAATAATATCCGCCTATTATTAAGCTAATTAGTTTTAGTCAATATATTTAAGTAACATCTCAAAAGTCATAGCAAGGTAGCTGTACTGGAAAGTGTAGCTGTAAAATAAATATAAATTAACCCCCGTCCATGCTTCTCCGAAGGAATGCTTCTCCGAAGGAATGCTTCTCCGAAGGAATGCTTCTCCGAAGGAATGCTTCGCTAGGAGCAAAGCAACAATCTTTAAAGGAGTTAGCTGAGTGGTTTAGCAGTAAATTTACACTTTACGGACAGAGTTTCGATTACTCTACTCCTTATATTCTTTTTATAATATATATGTCCATGCTTCGCTTCCTTCGGAGAAGCAGGACAATGATGACGAGTGTGCCGAAATTGGTAGCCGGGTGAATCTTAGGAATTCATATTTTAAATGATAAGAGTTCAAGTCTCTTCACTCGTATATTAAAAAATCGAGCACATCTTTAACTGAATTGGTACAGTGTTTGCGTTCGAAGCAAACGTATATTGGTTCGAATCCAATAAGATGAATAAAAAGACATAAAAGAGAATATTTTAATATTGCGCAGAAATTAAAATAATGACCTTTAAGCAGCCAACGCTCGTCCTGCTTCTCCGAAGGAAGCGAAGCATGCGAAGGATAAATATAGACCGCTGCTACGGTGAAGCACTATACAAATTCCTTTTTTAAAATATTAGTACTTGGCATAGATATTAATAAAGGATTGTAATAAAATGAAAAATATTAATATAAAAAAAAGTCAGTTTCAAGCTTTTCCTTATCATCTTGTAGATCCTTCACCTTGGCCAATATTAGTGGCTTTTTCAGTATTTTCTATGGCAATTGGTGCTGTAATGTATATGCATGGATTTTCTAATGGAGGTTTATTATTAAATTTAGGTTTTATTCTTACAGTATATGGTATGATACTTTGGTTTAGAGATGTTATATCAGAAGGAACTTTATTAGGATACCATACAAAAGAAGTTAAAAACGGTTTAATGATAGGTTTTGTTCTATTTGTAATAAGTGAAGTATTTGCTTTCTTTTCTATTTTTTGGGCATTTTTTCACTCTAGTTTATCTCCAGCAATAGAAATAGGAGGAAATTGGCCTCCATTAGGAATAACTCCTTTAGATGCTTTTGCAATTCCTTTACTAAATACTTTTTTATTATTATCTTCAGGTGCATTTGTTACATATGGTCATCATGCATTAATAGCTGGTAATAGAAAAGGAGCTATTATAGGAACATTTTTAACTATTATTTTTGCTATCATTTTTACTTTGTTACAATATTATGAATATTCTGAAGCTGCTTTTACAATGTCAGATAGTGTATATGGATCTGCCTTTTTTGCTTCCACTGGTTTACATGGATTACATGTAATAATAGGAACTATCTTTATTTCTGTAGGATTATTTAGATTAATAAATTATCATTTAACAGATACACATCATCAAGGTCATGAAGCTGCTATTTTATATTGGCATTTTGTTGATGTAGTCTGGTTATTTTTATTTGTAGCAGTTTATTACTGGGGAGGAGCTTAATCATTCCTTTTTAATCGCTTCGCGCTTCGCAATGGGCAACAAACCATAATATAATTATAACCATAACATAAACACAATTATTTTTAATAACGGCTTCGCCACATAAATAGAATATATTATTAAAACTTATTTATTACCGGTTCTACAAGGACTATTTTACAAATACCATGAATCTATCTTTAATTTTATTTTTAATAGGAATATTAGGATTTATTTTAAATAGAAAAAATATAATATTGATGATTATAGCGATAGAAATAATGTTATTATCTGTTACTTTATTATTATTAATAAGTTCATTTAGTTTTGATGATAATATTGGTCAAACATTTAGTATTTTTATTATTTCTATTGCAGGAGCAGAATCAGTAATAGGTTTAAGTATTCTAGTAGCTTTTTATAGATTAAGAGGAAATATTTCATTAAGAAATTAATATTAAATGTATTTATCTATTTTAATTTTACCTTTATTAGGTTCAACAATTTCTGGATTTATGGGTAGAAAAATAGGAGTAACAGGATCACATATTATTACTTGTAGTTGTTTAATAATTTCTTCCTTATTAGCAACAATAGCTTTTTATGAAGTAGGAATATGTGGGTCACCTGTTTCTATTAATTTATTAAGTTGGATTGATTCAGAATTAATGTATATATCATGGGAATTTTTATTTGATCAATTAACAGTTTCAATGTTTATTCCTGTTCTTTATATATCTTCTTTAATACATATATTTTCTACTGATTATATGTCCGAAGATCCTCACAACCAAAGATTTTTTTCATATCTTTCATTATTCACTTTTTTCATGTTATTATTAGTATCAGGTGCTAATTATTTTGTTATGTTTGTAGGTTGGGAAGGTATTGGAATAGTTTCTTATTTACTAATTAATTTCTGGTATACACGAATACAAGCTAATAAAGCAGCTATATTAGCTTTAACAATGAACAGAGTAGGTGATATGGGATTAAGTATTGGATTTTTCGCATCATTTGCATTGTTTGGATCTTTAGATTATGCTACTATTTTTAATTTAACACCTTTTATGAATGAAACTGTGATAACTATAATAGCTTTATTATTACTTACAGGTGCTATGGCTAAATCTGCTCAAATTCCTTTACATAGTTGGCTACCAGGTTCTATGGAGGGTTTAAAAAGAATAAAATGTTATATTTATTTGTCTATTTTTATTTTAATATTTCTTTATGATTATTATTATGGTGACTATTTATTAAATAGTCAACAACTATATTTATTACCTATTTTTAATACTATACCTAAATCAACATTACACACTATTACTGGTAATATGTTAGGTGATGGTTCTATAAGATTTAATAAAAATAATAATTTAACAATGCCGAAGGCAGAAGCTAAATATGCAATGACTATGGATGTTTATTCTTTAAATTATTTCACTCATTTATTTGATAAAATTTACGGTCAATATAGTAGTACAGGTATAAAAGGGTATCCTAATATTATGCTTCCTCAGCATAAAGGTAAAGAAATAGTTCAATATCATTTTAGTACTAGATCTCATCCTTTATTCACAGCACTTCATAATATTTGGTATAAATGGAATGAAGAAGAAAAAAGATTTATAAAAATAATTCCTTTGAATATTTCAGAAATATTTTCTGAAATATCTTTAGCTTATTGAATTATGGATGACGGTTATTTTGATTCTTATGGTAGAACTAAAACTATTATTATATGTACAGAATCTTTTACAAAAGAAGAATGTATATTACTTCTGCTCCGCACCAATTTTAAAAATTTTAGGTATTAAAACTACTTTAAAAATACGGGATAAAGATAAAGATAGATATCGAATTAGATTATCTAAAACTAGTCTGTCATTAGTAAGAAATTTAATCACACCTTATATGCATAAAGATTTTATGTATAAATTAGGTGAATAATTTATAATAAGTAGGGCCCTCCTTAAACTTCACTATATGCTGGAACACCCTAAAGCTTAATCTACTTATATTTAATAAATAAGAGTGAAAATGATTATAGATATTACAATGGGTAATCAGCAGGAAACCAAATTATACATCCAGTATAATAGTAGGATCCTCAGAGACTACACGTGAAGCTTATATATTAATATAAAGATGATATAGTCCGACCAGTAAATAAATTTACTGTTAACAAATTATAGCCTACTCCAGTATCTGCTTTAATTCATGCTGCTACTCTAGTGACAGCTGGTTTATATCTATTAATACGGTTTTCACCTTTATTAGAATTTAGCTCTACTGCCTTATTAATAATTACTTTAGTAGGTGCTTCTACTGCATTCTTTGCAGCTACTTGTGGTTTAGTACAAAATGATTTAAAAAGAATCATAGCTTTTAGTACTATATCTCAATTAGGATATATGGTCATGGCAGTGGGATTAAGTCAATATAATGTAGCCTTAATGCATGTAGTAAATCATGCCTTTTTTAAAGCTTTATTATTTTTAGGTGCAGGTGCTGTAATACATAGTTTTTCAGATCAACAGGACATAAGACGAATGGGTGGTTTAATAAAATTTTTACCTTTTACTTATTCAGTTATGTTAGTTGGAACTTTATCTTTATTAGCTAGTCCTTGGTTAACTGGTTTCTATAGTAAAGATTTAATAATTGAATTAGCCTATGGACAATATAGCTTCAGTGGAATATATGCCTATGTTTTAGGAAGTATTACTGCAGGATTGACTGCTTTTTATTCCTTTAGATTAATTAGTTTAGTATTTTTAACTACTCCTAATGGTCCTAAAAATGTATATTTAAATTCTCATGAAGCTAATTTATCTGTTATTATACCTTTATTTATTTTAGCTTTATTTAGTATATTTTTTGGTTTTATTTTTTCTGATTTATTTGTAGGTGTAGGTTCTGATTTTTTTGGAAATTCATTATTTATTCACCCTAAAAATATTTCTTTAATAGAAGCTGAATTTAGTTTACCTTTAATCATTAAATTATTACCTGCTATCTTATCTTTATTAGGAGCTAGTTTAGCTATCTTTTTATATAATTATTATCCTTATTTTATAATTAATTTCACTGAAACATATTTAGGAAGAAATTTATATACTTTCTTAAATGGAAAATATTTTATAGATATTATTTATAATAATTATATTATTACTGAAGGTTTAAAATTAAGTTATAATATTTCTAAAATATTAGATAAAGGTGTAATAGAATTAATAGGTCCTTATGGTTTATCTTCTTCTTTAACTAATACTGGTATTAATATATCTAAATTAGATACAGGTGTAATCACTACTTATTCTCTTTATATTACTTTAGGGTTATTATCTTTATTATTTTTAATATATGCTCCAATTTTAGTAAATACGCCTACAGTATTAAGTGAAATAAGATTAATTATTATTTATATTTCTTCTTTAATATTAGTACTATCTATTTTTCAAAAAAATTAATATACCCTCTATTTAATCCCCTGCTTCCTTCGGTAGAAGCGCTGCTGCTTCGGTCAACGAAGCTCTGTAATACTGCTGTTCCTACACCGTCCGAAGGTAGAAGCCGGTAAGGATGCTGCGCTATGTAAAGGCTAATATAACTTAAGTTATATAATATATAACATTAAATAAATAATAAATAATATATTCATGATAAGTTTATTACTACTTATTCCTGTTTTAGGTTCTTTAATATTAATTCCAATTAAAGAAGATTCGATAAAAAGTCAATCTTTGATGAAAAACATAGCTCTAATTACTTCTCTAATTAATTTTCTAGTTTCTATTTTTATGTGGATTGAATTTGATTCAAGTACTACTCAGTATCAATTTGTTTATGAATTTAATCAATTAAGTTTTTGTCAATTTAATGTAGGAATTGATGGAATATCTCTTTATTTTGTAATATTAACTGCGTTTGTGACACCTATTGCTATTTTATCTGATTATACTAGTATAACTAAAAATATAAAATATTTCCTTATTTCATTTTTAATGTTAGAAACTTTACAAATATTTGCTTTTGTATCACTTGATTTATTATTATTTTATGTTTTCTTTGAAAGTATATTACCTATTATATTTATAATTATTGTCATTTATGGTCATGGAGAAAATAGATTTAGATCTGCCTTTTTATTATTTTTATATACTTTAGCAGGTAGTTTACCAATGTTACTTTCTATATTATATATATATAGTTATATAGGTTCTACAGATTTCCAATTAATTTCTTTATCAGAAATGAGTTTTGAAATTCAAAAATTATTATGGTTAGGATTTTTCATAGCTTTTGCAGTTAAAACTCCTTTATACCCTTTTACTATTTGGTTACCTAAAGCTCATAGTGATTCTCCTTTAGCAGGATCAATATTATTAGCTGGAACTATATTAAAACTAGCTACTTATGGATATCTTAGAGTGTTAATTAATTTTTTACCTGATGCTTCTAATTATTTTGAACCTTTAATTCAAACTATTGCTATTATAGCTATAATTTATGCTAGTTTAGCTACTATTATTCAACAAGATACTAAAAGATTAATTGCTTATAGTAGTATTGCTCATATGGGAGTAGTTGTATTAGGTTTATTTAGTAATACTATTCAAGGAATAGAAGGAGGTATATTATTAGCCTTAGCTCATGGATTTGTATCCCCAGCTTTATTTATTTGTGTAGGTGGTATAATATATGAAAGAACTGGAACAAGAATTATAAACTATATTAAAGGTCTAGTTCTTAATATGCCAGTGTTTACTACTTTATTTTTTATTTTTACTATGTGTAATACTGGAATACCTTTAAGTTTAAATTTTTTAGGAGAAGTAATGTCTTTATTAGGAATTTTTCAAAGAAATCCTTTTATAGCTATTTTAGGAGCTAGTGGAATTGTATTATCTGCAATTTACTCTATATTCTTATATAATAGATTATCGTATGGGTCATATTCACCTCATCTTAACCCAGTTAAAGATATAAATAGAAGAGAATTTTATATATTAATAAGTTTATTAATACCTACTTTTGCTTTAGGTATTTTTCCTAATTTAATTTTAGAGTCACTACATACTACTATATCTTCTTTATTATTCTAAATAATATGCACATAAAATTTATATATTAATATATATTTAAATATAATAATTAAAATTTAGGGCCTGTAAAACGCCTACTAAATTTACTCTTGATAGTAATTCGTGCTCGATCGCAGCGATTATAAATTAATTATTATTAAAAATAAATGGGATACGAGGAATTCATCCTTTTTCAAATTAAACTTACTTAATTAAATAATATATATATATACAATTTAAGTATTTTCTGTCTTATATCGTTTATAATATTATATGATAAGTATAATAATTATACATTATTTTATTATTAATATAATATAATTAGTCGAACGTAATATTATAATATTAAAAATATAAAATATATATATATATATATTTTATGTTAATAATTAAAATATATAAATATATACGTAGACACCTCCCAGAGCAACATAATGAAAAATATTTTAATAGATATATTATCTTTTACTACTCTATTATCCGGTGTATTAGTAATAACATCTAAAAATCCAGTTATAGCAGTTATATTTTTAATATCAGTATTTGTTAATGCAGCAGGATATTTAATTTTATTAGGAATAGGTTTTATAGGAATATCTTATATAATTGTATATGTTGGTGCTATAGCAGTATTATTTCTTTTTGTAATAATGATGATTAATATTAAATTAACAGATATCTTAGAAACAGGTAGTCAGTATACTAAAAATCTTCCTTTAGCATTATCTATTGGATCTTTGTTTATTTACGAATTATATAATATTTTACCTTTTACATCTAATAATGTATCTGCATTATCTTATTTATTAGATATTTTAACTAATCTTAATAGTGTTATATTAAATTCTGGCGAAGGCTATTTCTCTACCGTATTTAATACGTGCTCCGATCAATCTATTACTAATTTTTTACAAGTAGAATCTATTGGACAAGCTCTTTATACCTATGAAGCTATATTACTTATTATTTCTAGTGTTATTTTATTATTAGCTATGATTGCTCCTATATTCATTTCGGCAAATAAAAATTTAAATGCATAATAAATTATAGTTAAAAGTGTATGTAATTTAAATCATTATATATGTTAGACGCTATCGGACTAATTATTAAAATGTTATCAGCAGCAAAATATATTGGAGCAGGTTTAGCTACTATTGGATTAGCTGGAGCTGGAGTTGGAATTGGAATAGTATTCTCAGGATTAATTTTAGCTACATCTAGAAATCCTGCATTAAGACCTCAACTTTTTAATTATGCTATTTTAGGTTTCGCTTTATCAGAAGCTACAGGATTATTCGCTTTAATGGTAGCTTTCTTATTACTTTACTCATAGGCTCCGATTTTAATGAAATTTCATTAAAAATTATATAAAATGTTAATCCCCTCTCAATTTTCTTAGTTTAATGGTAAAACAGCATTCTTCTAAAATGTTAATTTTGGTTCGATTCCATAAGAAAATAAGGACATAAAAATTATTATAGTTACAGTGTATTTTCAATGGCAAAGCCGAATTTAATTATTATAAAACATTGCTTGTAGGTTATATAATAAAATTTAATGAAAAAATAAAAACAAAGCTTCGCATTGTTTTTTTTTTAATCGCATTTATATATTATAAATAATATTTATAATATTAAATCTCTCAATCAAAACTTTTATTATTTATCTTTGATATTACATCGCGGCATCATTCGCTCTTGCGAAGCACGCTTTCGCAGGACGCATAGAATATATTTTGCTATATTTTATAATGATTTATATTTTTTAATAACATGACAAATAATTTTATAGTACTAATATTAAATTTATTAGTCAATCTAATCGATATTTTATGTGTAATATTACCTATATTACTTTCAGTAGCTTTTATGACAATTATAGAAAGAAAACAATTAGCGGCACATCAAAGACGAGTGGGACCTAATACTGTAGGATATTATGGTATCTTACAACCTTTTAGTGATGCTCTTAAATTAATACTGAAAGAAACTATTATACCTTCTCAATCAAATAAAGTCTTATTTTATTTAGCACCAGTATCAACTTTAATATTTAGTTTATTAGGTTGGGGAATAATACCTTTTGGTCAAGGTTTAGCTTTATCAGATTTTTCATTAGGAATATTATATACTTTGGCCTTATCTTCTTTAGGTGTATATGGGATACTTTTTGCCGGTTGGTCTGCTAATTCAAAATATGCCTTTTTAGGTTCTCTTAGATCAACAGCAGCTATGATATCTTATGAATTAATTCTAAGTAGTGCTATTCTTATTATTATTTTATTAACTGGATCTTTTAATTTAACTAATATTATTGAACATCAACAATCAATTTGGTTTATTATTCCTTTATTACCTGTATTCATATTTTATTTTATTTCTATATTAGCTGAAACATCTAGAACTCCTTTTGATTTACAAGAAGCTGAATCTGAATTAGTAGCAGGTTTCTTTACAGAACATTCTAGTGTACCTTTTGTATTCTTTTTTTTAGGAGAATATAGTTCTATTGTTTTATTTAGTTGTATTACAGCTATTTTATTTTTAGGTGGATATAATATACCAGAATTATTTATTAATAATACTTTTATTAATCTTCAATCTATAATATTAGGAATTAAAACTTGCTTGTTTTGTTTTATGTTTGTTTGGTTTAGAGCTACTTTACCTAGACTTAGATATGATCAATTAATTGAATTATGTTGGTTAAATCTTTTACCAGTAGCAGTTGCTTTTATTATATTAGTACCTAGTATTTTAGTTGCATTCGATATAGCACCTTATTAATAAATTTAAATACAAATATATAATGCTTCGCCAAATATTAATAAACATTTAACCCCTGCTTCCTTCGGTAGAAGCAGCGCTACATTTACATTTTTAGTCGTATTTACACTTTCTTTTTTTAACTGTTGATTTTTTAGATATAAATCAGATTTTATTATAAATAATATAATAAAAATTTTTATCATCTAATTTATCATTATAAGCAATTAATAATTTTATCCAAGTAATATTAGTCTCGAACATCGGTTTAACGAACGATACAATTTATTAATGTTCAATACACAAATAATCACATCGAATCACATTCAATATCATCATTCAGAACATTATATAATCTGCAATTAAAAAGACATGATTTGCCATTTCGATTAAAAATATATCTTCGCCGCTGTAAATATAACCTAAACATAATACGAAATGTTTAATAATATTACATTCATTTATAATGTCAGTAAAATTAAAAAAATAAGACTATTTAATGACAAATATATTTATATATGTTTACTCTTGTTCTTGTTGAGCACGAATAATTAAAGACATTATAATAGAACCGACCTAGCGAAGCATTCCTTCGGAGAAGCAGGATTAATTTATAGATTATATTAAATGATATTTAATATAATCACAAGAAATATTAGAATACGCAGTATAATTATTTATAATAACCCAAAGTAATCATGAACAATAAAAGGCGAGAATATTAAAAACATTCTTATATATTATCATATGACTATATTTAATAATGTTTAATAATTATTAAACATGTGTAATTATATTAATATAAAAGTATCCATAATAAATTATAATAACGGCTTCGCCAATATAATAATATACAATTTATATAAAAGAGCGTAGTATTTAACGGTTAGTATGGTGATCTCCAAAATCACTGGTAGGTGTTCGAATCACCTCGTTCTTGGTGTACTAATATCTTCAATAAGATATTAATAATAATATAATAAGAGCTATTATCTTAACAGGTAAAGTACCTAATTGTCAATTAGGTTTATTTCAGTTCGAATCTGAAATGGCTCGTATTAACGTTTTATTATATTTGTTTTTATTCAAAATATAATATGTCCTAGCGAAGCATTCCTTCGGAGAAGCATGAACGTATATTAAATCAAAATCTATAAATTATTTTTAAAAATCAAGTTTATTATTTCTTGACGCGAAGGTTATTAATGGAAGCAATGACAATACTTTTTTATAATAGTGAAAAAATTTTAACTGTTGTAGGCGAAAGCGTGCTTGTCCTACCGATGCTTCGCAAGACGTATAAGATAATATAACGGCTTCGCCATTAATAATCGAGTATATTATTCTATAATACTAGTTTTTCTTAATTTATCTTTATTATTATTTTTAGTTTTATTATTATATTAATATAATCGATTTATTATATGTCTAAAAAAAATATAAATAAATAAACCTTCTTTTTATTAATATTACAGTCATTTTTAATAATGGCTTCGCCATTAAATAATTATTTATCTGTAATAAAAATCAATTATAAAAGAAGGTTAATATTAATATTGACCTTATAAATTATTCTTAATAAATAATCAATTTATAATTACCATATATTTATGTAGGCTGCTTTGCGCGCCTGTATTAATAATTGATTTATAACATCGATTCCCTCAATATCTCATTAAAATTTTATTTATAAAAACAACCTAATATTTATAAATAGAGATAGTTCTAATAATTATTATAGATCTAATAATAAAATATCGAAATGCCTCAATTAATTCCTTTTTATTTTTTAAATCAATTATCTTTTGCCTTTTTAATGTTAATTAGTTTAATATATATTTTCTCTAAATATATATTACCTTTATTTACATATCAACAAGTAATAAGAATGTATATTACAAAATTAAGTAATAAATCTTAAAATTTAATAACAATTAATCCCCTCTCCTGTTTCGCACGGAAGAAGCACTGCCTTACCTAATAATATTGATACAAATGTTATATCTAAATAATTAACGTGAATAAAACAAGTACGATGAAATTATTAAAATAATATCTGAAACTCCTAAAGCAGGTAGTAGTCATTTAAGTATAAATGACATATTAATCAATATAACCATTTTTTGAATACATTAACAACTCTTCAAGTAGGTGCAGTAGCTTATATCTTAGTATCAATATGTTTTATATATTTATTGATTGATATTTTAATAATATTTTATAGTGAAAAGTTAATAAAATATTATTATATTGAAGAAAAATATCCTAAATTAACTAAATTTATTAATTTACGAAGAAAATTTAATGATTATCATACAGTTAGTAATTGTTTAATAGGAATATGTTTATTATTATATGTGTTATACATTAATGTTAATATAATATATCATATCTTTGTATAAAATGGCTTAGCTAAAAGTATAAGATATTAGTGGGCGAAGGCCGTTACACTAAACATCTTTATAAAAATGTTCTTTTTTTATATTTTATTTATAAAAATGATGTTATATTATAATTTTCATCCTCTGTTGATTTATTTAAGATTGTTCTCTATTTTATTTTTCGGTAAAATATCTAAATTTATCAAATTAAATATTATCTCTTTAAGATTAAATTCTTATTATAAATATAATTTATATTTATTAATCTTTATTTTTGTATGTATATTATCATCTATTATAGTAAGATCAAACATAATTAATGTTGAATTATTATTAAATAATAATCAAAATATCATTATAATAACTCAAATCTTATTAATATTAAGTAGTATATATGCATTTAAATTAATCTTTAATCTAATCAAGAAAATGATACAATCTTATAAAATTATACCTGAATTTATTAAGTGGTATAAAAATGATATAAATGACATTAAATCTATTATTACTTTATATTATATTCAGAATATGTTTTATATGTTGATAACAACATGGATATTATATATAATTTTAGGTAAATTAAATACATTTATCGAAGGTGTTTATCTCTCTATTATTTCTATAGGTATTATAAGTTCAATAGTCTTTCTATATTATTATCCGCTAAAATCTTTTAATTTAATTCCTTCTACTAATATTAAAGATAATTCGCTATGGGTATATGTATTATTATTAGTATTTATGTTATTTTATATATTAATATTACCATTAATGATTATAAATGTAATAAACTCTGATAAATTTATGTTATTTATGAATAACTTAATAAATGATTATAATGATGACTATAAAAATACTCTTCGAAATATTGGTAGTTATATGAATACTCCATCTACCGAAGCCGGTGCAGGCGATATAAAGAATAATATTTTTATTAATAATAATAAAGTCAATAGTAATGACAATAAAGTGAGTGTACCTAATAGGGATAAAGTGGTTATTGACAATAATTATTTAACTACTACTGGTAATACAGTAGAAGTGAGATCTAATCAAACAAATAATTCTCCTCAAAGTATAAATAATATAGGAACTATTAATTATCCATTTAAAAATGAAAGTATATTTAAGTACCTATAAATGTGTATGACTCATTAATAAAATCAAGTAATGAATATTATATGTATGCTATTACTAGTAAATAGAATTATATATTTTATAGTTTAAATAATATTATAATGTATTTTGAAATAAATAAAGATATTCAATCTACTTTACTTAACATTATTAATGATTATCGAGAGAATTTTATGTATGCCGATTTTAATTCTCTTAATTCTAAAAGTTCTAATAATATAAATTTAAATATGATGGTATTCAAAGTAAAGATTTGTTATCTGAATTTATTGATATATTGAAATTAGAAAGAGCCTTATCTCAAATTAAATAATTTAAAGTATTAACTAAAAATTATACTCAATTTATTAAACATGTTTATTTATTAAACTAAATAAACTAACATTAGATTTATATCATATAGACTTGATAAACATGAATCGTTTAACCTATTTCCATTATTTATTAAATCAATTTAATAAATAATTAATTATATTTAAACCCCTTGCTTTGCAAACCTTGGTGGAATAGCACTGTATATAATAATAATATTCCGGAACAACATTATATTATTAGTAACAGATAATAATAATATAATATATAATATATATTATACCTTACCAATTTTTTCTTGAATGTATTGGTAAGGTATATTTAATAGAACATAAAAATATAGTGCGTAGCGCGTAGCAGAAAAATACATCTAACTTTTTAATGATTATTTTTTATAATAAAATATTTCATATCAATATATTTAATAGTAATTCTAATATGTCTAAATCTATTAAAATTTAATTAATAAACAAACATTACCTTATTATCATGCATAATATTATGCATATGATATCGTTAATAACCGTCATATTATATTTAAAAGGGATAATATTTAATAAGATTATCTATATGTTTAACGGGCAGGTGATCCGATTGGTAATGGTGATTCTCTGTAAAAGAATTGGTTAATAACCGTTAAAGGTTCGATTCCTTTACTGCTCAATGTTTAAGACTGTAGCATAAAAGGTTAATGCAATTCGCTCATAATGGATTTTATAAGGGTTCAATTCCCTTCGGTCTTATATATTTATAAAAGAATATAATAAATTAAAGGGTACTTGGTCGAGTCTGGTTTATGGCGCTCGTCTTGAAAACGAGTACTTTAATAAAGTCGTGAGTTCAAATCTCACAGTGCCCGTTTAAATTAATATAGAATATATTTATTAATTTAAATGTTATAAGGATGAGTAATGATTTTTTTTAGTATATTAATTTTAATAGTGGCTATTGCCCTACCTTCATTCAATAAACAAGTCTCTCCTATTTTATTTACTAGAATATCTTCTATAATATTTCTTTATGCTGGGGCATTAAATTTTAATGCTTTATATATTCAGTCAATTGGATCTGGTATAGGAATATATAGTGGATTATTCCATGTCACTATAATATCACAATTTTTAGAAGTTTTTTTATTAATAATAGGATCTTTAATTTTAATATCGTCTACCTATAATCCTAACGCGCACTTACAATATACAACGCCTGCCGTAGGCGCCATAAATTATGCAACATATTCTTTAGTAGTATTATTTAGTACACTAGGTGCATCTTTATTAGTATCTTCTTATGATTTAATCTCAATGTATTTAAGTATAGAATTACAATCTTTTGGTGTTTATATCTTAGCTACTTTATATAGAAATTCAGAATCGGCTACATCAGCTGGATTAAAATATTTTTTATTAGGAGGATTATCTTCTTGTATTATTTTATTAGGAGCCAGTTTAATATATACTTATACAGGTTTAACAAATTTTGAATCTATTTATAGTTTAATTTCTGTTTCTGCCTACGGTGCTGTAAATATTAATGATATTATAATAGGTTTAAGTTTAGGTTTAATATTAGTTATCAGTGGGTTTTTATTTAAAATAGCAGCAGCACCTTTACATTATTGGGCACCTGATGTTTATGACGATAGTCCTACGATAGTCACTATATGGCTAACTATTATGCCTAAAATTTCTATTTTAGTATTATTGTTAGAAGTAATAGGAAATATATCACCTTATTTACATTTAAATATTATGGGCGCAGACTCCGTAAATATTGGTACAATAAAAATATTATTATTAATAAGTTCATTATTATCTTTAATAATAGGAACAGTAGTAGGTTTAGCTCAAACTAAAATAAAAAGATTATTAGCTTATAGTACTATTTCACATATAGGATTTATTTTATTAGCTTTAGTGATAAATACTGAACAATCAACAGAATCTTTAATATTTTATATCATTCAATATTCATTAACTAATTTAAATACTTTTTTAATAATAATAGCTTTAGGTTATATAATAATGCCGTCTATAATTAATAATTATGGGATAAAAAATAATGCTGATATAAATTATATTACAGAACTTAAAGGTCAATTTTTTTCAAATCCTATACTTAGTTTAAGCTTAAGTGTTTGTTTATTTTCTATGGCTGGTATACCTCCTTTAATTGGGTTTTTTGCTAAACAGTTTGTATTATATTCAGCAATACAAAATGGATATTATTTTATTAGTATAGTAGCTATATTAGTTAGTGTAATTAGTGCTTCTTATTATTTAAAAATAATAAAAATTCTTCATACGGAGGGAGATAATATTGAAACAGAATTAAATGCTTCTCCTACCGATGCTTCACTATCGCAGCACTTAATTCTAAGTCATGTTCATAGTTTTTCAATATCTACTTTAACATTAACAATAATATTGTTTGTTCTTAAACCATCTATAATATTAAATAGTACACAATTACTTTCTTTATATTTATATAATTTTTAATGAATACTTTAATTTTATTTTTTATATTTATTCCTTTTTTAGCTTTTATTTTACTTGCTTTAAATATTTTATTGGCTACTCATAAACCTTATGAAGCTAAAGTATCTGCATATGAATGTGGATTTAGCCCTATTTATGGTCAAACTCGATCTATTTTTCAAATACATTTTTACTTAGTAGCTATGTTATTTTTAGTGTTTGATCTTGAAATATTACTTTTGTTTCCTATTGCTGTCACTCTATATCAGGTTAGTATATTTGGTTTCTCTATTGCATTAATTTTCTTTATTGTATTAACAATAGGATTTATATTAGAAATTGGTTCTGGAGTTATTAAAATAAGTCCTTATAATCATTAATATATGTTTTAAATTAATTAAACCCCTCTCCTGCTTCGCACGGAAGAAGCACTGCCTGCCTTCGGCACGGCACGCTAGCTTCGCGCTTCTCGCTTCGCGACTCGCAAGCGGACCTAGCAACATTGTGAGTTAAGTTTACAGATGGTTCTGTAGTAAACCTGCAAAGTTTATAAAATTAGGGTTCAATTCCTTCTTAACTCTGCATATAATATTATTAATAAACCTCCGTATTTATTGTTTATATTACAGTGCCGTGCCGAAGGCAGGCAGGCACAGCAAAATTTTTAGGCATTAAAATATACGTCAAAGAAATAAGGGGAAATCTGATAATGGTAATCAATTGTAGTTGCATTACAAGTATGATAGTTCGAATCTATCTTTCTCCATAAAATATAATATATCGATTTATAATCGCGAAGCCCTTTGCTATATAACCTACGGTGCGAAGCAGGCGAAGCCGTTATTATTCACTATTTTTTTTCATGATTATAAATATGTGTAAGTCCTTCGGACATTTAAAATTAGATAAAAGAATCGATGATAATATTGTAGTAACATCAAAAAAAAGTATTTCAAAGGGGTTATTAAGGATAACAAAGCAAATTTATTAAAAAGGAGGTATAAACCAAAAGCTTCTACTATTAACGGGGCGATCCTAAGGAAAACCTTTTTATTTTTACTTCCTGAAGTAAAACATTTTATTAAGGAAAGGAAAGGAAATCAACCGAGACTCCGAAAGTAATGGTGAGTGAAATCGGATTAGCAAGATAACATAAATAATTGAAAAATAACATAATAGTTATTAACCCAAAGAAGGTATTAAGTCCTGTAAATTATTATATCTAAAAAAAAGTACAATGAGAGAAAACTTGTTGGAATATAGGGGAACCATCCTCTAAGGCTAAGTATAATAAATTTAGCGATAGTGAAAAGTACTGTAAAGGAATTGTTTGAAAAGCATGTATTATACAATAATAATTTTAATGAAGATTAAAATTTGGTGAAATAATCTTGAATTAGTAACTCTATAAGCAGTCGAAATTTTAAAAAGAAATGACGACGTACCTTTTGCATAATGGGTCAGCAAGTTAATAGAAGTAGCAAGGTTAAAAGCCTTAGCGAAAGCGACTGGACTATTATTAAATATGTTCACATGTTTAATAAAAAAAAAATAGTGATGGATAAGTTACTTCTATTAGACCCGAAGCTAGGTGATCTTTCTAAGACCAGATTATAATGGATCGAACGGGTGAATGTTGCATAATTCTCCGAAGAGTCTTTGAAAGCGGTGAAATGCCAATCTGACCTAGTGCTAGCTGGTTTTCTACGAAACATATTTAAGTATGACATCTAAACAAAATTTATGGAGGTACAGCACGGCAATTCCCAATGTTTTTAAAAAACGTTTAGGTTGCGGGGACCTCGAAAATCTTACCTATGGAAACGAATCTCGGAAGTACATAAATTAAGGTTAGATATTCAGACTATTCAAGATAAGTTGGATAGTCAAGACGGAAACAGCCGAGAACACAGATCAAGGTCCCAAATGATTATTAAGTGAAATTAAGGAAGTAGCAAATCATATACAGCTGTGAAGTGAGCCTGGTAGTCGCTACTTATAATGACCGTTGTAACAACGCATCAGCAATTAGATTGTAGCGCCGAAAATTTAACGGGTCTTAAGTAATCAACCGATATTGTGTTGATTAAATAATGGGGGCCCCATTATTTAATCTAGGTAGTAGAACACTCAGTTATACTTATTATTAAACAGTGTTTCATTGTTTTTAGGTAACTGAAGAGAGAATGCTGACATGAGTAACGATAAAGAAGTTAATAATACTTCTCGCCGAATACGAAAGGGTTATAAGGAAAGGTTAAACCTCCTTATGTGAATGCGGCCTCTAAGGACCAAAACTAAAGTTTTGTCTGATGAGTTTATAACTGAAAATCGCTTGATCAGGAAATTAAAGTTAATGGAACGCGTGCTTCGCTGTGTCCGTGCCTTCGCAGGATCAGCTTCGCAATGTTACATGTCTACCGTACCCTAAACCGACACAGGTTCGTAAGTAGAGAATACTAAGGCGTAGAGCTAAAAGTTGTAAAGGAACTCGGCAAGTTCTCCTCATAAGTTTGACAATAAGAGGAACCATCGCTTGCGAAGCTTCGCAAGCGATGGTGTCACAAAATCGGAGGCCACGACTGTTTACTAAAAACACAGATCGCTGCAATGATAAATATCATAGTATAGCGGTTGAAATTTGCCCGATGCCATTAATATAAAATAGGTAATGGGAAACTGTTACTAATTGAAAATCTGGTTAATAGCGGTCTTAATCATGAGGATCCTAAGGTAGCGAAATAAATTGGCCATTAAATGTGGTCCGGTATCAATAATGTAACGATGGCCTCACTGTCTCTACAACTTGCTCAGTGAAATTGAATTACCCGTGCAGATGCGGGTTACCTCCAGGTGGACGGGAAGACCCTATGCAGCTTTACTGTAGTTAGTTATCACATTAATCTACAACAACCTTGATTAATAGAGATTAGGTAAGTCGATTAGACAAAAGTGGAAAACCTTAAAATTAAGGTTGGGTTGATGTTTACCACCCATTAGGGCAGGGAGAGTTGACTAATTGGCAGTTTGACTGGGGCGGTCGTCTTTAATAAAGTAGCAAAGTACATCCAAATTATAATCATCAATATTATAAGAATATTCTTTTTATAAAAATATTCGACTTAATATTAAGACATAAAATTATATTCATTAAATAACTACACAATTTATAACTAAAAAGGTATAGCTAGACATTGAATGGAGATCAATCAACCAGTGAAAGGTTGTGCAGAGCGTAATGGCGGTAAGCATGCTTAACTGAAAGACTTAGAAGTCGCACAGATACGTAAGTAGGGCATAGTGACCCTTCGCTATATTATGGAATAGACGGAGATCAATCGATAAAAGTTACGCTAGGGATAACAGGCTGATAGCCGACGAGAGTACACATTGTCTCGGCTGTTTGGCACCTTACCAAATAAATATATATCAAAGGATTTATTTGATATATAACATCGGGGAATTTTAATAGCAATATTAACTTAGAAGTTAGCTGTATGCTGGAACATCCTTAGAGCTTTCAATACTAATTATTTAACCTGCAGCGAAGCGCTGCTTCGCACGGAAGCACTGTCTAGCCGGTATAATAGTAGTGATTCGCAAATGAAGTATTAAATGAAAGTTAAAATTTGAAAGATTGGACAATCAGCAGGGAAGTTAAGAGTTTTAGGTATAAGCAACTTTAGAATTTTTAACCCCTCAACGATCACACGCTAACATCCAGAGCTTTACCATTTACTCTTGGTACTGGATGAAGATATGATCTAAACTTAACTGAAAGGTTAAGAGTGTTAGTTTTATTACTAATACATTTGCGATGTCGACTCATCCTATCCTCCGGGTGAAGAATCTTGGAAGGGTTCGGCTGTTCGCCGATTAAAAGGTTACGTGAGTTGGGTTTAATACGACGTGAGTCAGTATGGTCCCTATCTTCTGGAGGGAAAATAGTCAATAGAGGCAGACCTTCTAGTACGAAAGGATCAATAGGCTGTGTTTCTCTAGTGTACCAATTGTTACTTTTTTATAATGTTTACATTATAATTATATACGCATAGTTGGGTAGCCACAAACATAATAGATAAATGCTGAATGTATATAAAGCAAGAATCTAACCTCTAGAGACTATCAACGGTTATTATTAAAAAAAAAGATCTATAATAATTACGTTTAATTAAGAAATAGAACATTTCTAGATAGGATGCAAATGAAATTTACTGTAAAGTATTTAGTTTAGCATTACTAATTTTATTAAAGACTAGATGTTAAAGGTTATCATTATATTAATACCTGTGCTTCGCATAATAATATTAAAATATTAATCATGCATATCCGTGCGAAGCAGCGCTTCGCTGCAAGCCTATAATTTAAAGGTAGAATAATTTCTTGATGAGGAATATGTAGAAGTTCAAATCTTCTTGGGCTTAACATATAGTCACAGTGTAGTCCAATGCTCAAAATTTATGTCCTTAAATAAATATTTCATTATAAACATTATTTTATTTTGTTCGATAAATTTTATATTTATCAAAAATAGTGCTTCTCCTACCGATGCTTCGCAAGAAGCCGGTAAGGAAGCGAAGCATAAGTTAATTTTAACTTATTATATTATTTTGTTTTTAGAACTAAAAATGAGATTATTAAAAAATCATGTTTTACTAAGATTAGTAAATTCTTATGTAGTAGATTCACCTCAACCAGCTAACCTTTCATATTTATGGAATTTTGGTTCTTTATTAGCTGTATGTTTAGGAATACAAATACTTACTGGAGCTTTTTTAGCTATGCATTATCAAGCTCACGTAGATTTTGCCTTTAATTCAGTAGAACATATAATGAGAGATGTTAATAATGGATGGATTATAAGATATATTCATGCTAATGTTGCATCTTTTTTCTTTATATTTGTTTATATGCATGTAGGAAGAGGGTTATATTATGGATCATATAAATCACCTAGAATATTAGTATGGTCAATAGGAGTAATAATTTTAATACTTATGATGGCTATAGCCTTTTTAGGGTATGTTCTTCCATATGGTCAAATGAGTTTATGGGGTGCTACTGTAATTACTAATTTATTATCTGCAATACCAGTATTTGGACAAGATATTGTAGAATTAATTTGGGGAGGATTTTCTGTATCGAATGCTACTTTAAATAGATTTTTTTCTTTACATTATTTATTACCCTTTTTATTAGCAGCTTTAGCTTTCGCCCATTTAATAGCTTTACATGTTCATGGATCAAGTAATCCTAATGGAATATCATCTAATGGAGATAGATACGCAATGCATCCTTATTTTATTTTTAAAGATTTAGTCACTATATTATTATTCTTTCTGGTGTTATCTATTATAGTATTTTATTATCCTAACTTATTAGGTCATAGTGATAATTATATTCCAGCTAATCCAATGAGTACACCAGTATCTATAGTTCCTGAGTGGTATTTATTACCTTTCTATGCTATTTTAAGATCTATACCTAATAAATTATTAGGAGTAGTAGCTATGTTTGGATCTTTATTAATTTTATTAATTTTACCTATAACAGATTTATCTAGAATAAGAGGAAATCAATTTAGACCTGCTATGAAATTAGCTTTTTGGTTTTTTGTAGTAGATTTTATCATATTAATGTGGATTGGATCACAACATCCTGATTCTCCTTATTTAGAAATAGGTCAAATTGCAACTGTATTTTATTTTTTATGGTTTTTATTATTAGTTCCTTTAATTGGATTAATAGAAAATACTTTATTTGATTTAGGAATTAATAGTAAATAAACTTAATAACGCATGCCACGTAGAACAAATTTAAACCCCCTGCCTTGCCGACGACAGGCGATAATACAACATTATGTTTTTAATTTATTATCTTTTTTCAAAATGGATACATAAATATATTAGATTTAAAATTGTTTTTATAAAAAAGATCTAATAATGATTATATATATATATATATAAGGAATATTTATAGTTTAGGTGCCTATTATTCCTTCCGAAGGAGAAATAAAAAAATATTAACGTAAATTACTATAAAAGTGAGGCTATGCCATTGTAAAATCTTTAGATTTATTATTTATATTTGAAGGTATATTAGTGGTCTCAATTATTGTTCGGTAAAAAATTAATGCTATTAAAACGTTGGAGGATGGTTATTGCTGCGATAGCGAAGCTAGCGAAGCTAGCGAAGCTAGCGAAGCTAGCGAAGCTAGCGAAGCTAGTGTAGAACCTTAATTTCATTTATTTGTTTTTTATAAAGGTTTGTATTTATATAATTTATTTTGTTAAAGAATGATATCCTATATTAAAAAATATAAAATATTAAAATAAAGAATAAAAAGATATAAACAAACTACTATTTTATTTATAATGATTGATTTAGCTAAGGTTTAATAACGGCTTCGCCATTATGTTAATAATGTTGTCTGTAATAGGATTTTAAAGTTTACATTATTAATCCCCTACCTTTTTATAAAAGGAAAATAATTAAATTGACGTTATGATAAACAAAAATTTTGATGAGAGCAGAACTCGAGTGGTTGAGTGTCTCCCTTTTAAGGAGAAAGTCTTGGTTCAAGTCCAAGTGTTCTCAGTTTTTATTATAGGCGAATGTTCTTTAAAAGAGAATAATATTGTCATGATATTATTTTAAGGAAATTAAAATGATGATTTATATATAAATGCAAATAAATTCAATTATTAATTCTCAAATATTAATAAATTCGCCTTTAGAACAATTTGAAGTGACTAGTTTATTAGGTATTAATGCTCCTATTTTTGGTTATATAAATTTAACTTTAACAAATTTAGCTTTATATTCTATATTAGTATTATTTATAATATTAAGTTTACATCTTGCAGGTAATAATGACAGTAAATTATTATCATCAAGATGGTCTATTTTATTAGAAAGTATTTTTGCAAGTATTAATTCAATGGTTAAAGAACAAATAGGGAAAGAAATTTATCTTCCTTTCATTTATTCTATTTTCTTTTTTATTTTAATTGCTAATTTAACAGGTAATATTCCTTATTCTTATACTATAACTTCTTCTATAATAGTATCTATCGGATTAAGTTTAACTATTTTT